>Ga0164311_10000597_pt1 | contig 16198 bp, 16 predicted proteins | sample GuaBasSedimGuay2_FD_121796 | JGI IMG/M metagenome (GOLD analysis project Ga0164311, IMG submission 121796) | Subseafloor sediment microbial communities from Guaymas Basin, Gulf of California, Mexico - Guay2, Core 4569-9, 9-12 cm | ecosystem: Environmental > Aquatic > Marine > Hydrothermal vents...
AACCAAAGGTCTGAAATGTTTTACAAATAAAGCACACAATAAGGTTGCGATATGGGCACCATCAGAGTCAGCATCTGCCAAAATACATATCTTACCGTATCGTAATCCTGATAAATCTTCGCTACCAGGATCAACACCCACTGCAACCGCAATATCATGTACTTCTTGTGATGCTAATACCTGACCAGAATCTACTTCCCATGTATTTAAGATTTTTCCTCGTAGCGGCATAATGGCCTGAAACTCTCGTTCACGTCCTTGTTTTGCACTACCGCCAGCAGAATCTCCTTCCACCAGGAATAGTTCAGTGCGGGTAACGTCTTGAGAAGAACAATCTGATAATTTACCGGGTAAGGTAGGCCCTGATTGCACACGTTTACGTACAACCTTTTTGGCTTGTTTTAATCGTGACTGAGCGCTACTAATCGCTAATTCAGCAATTTTCTCACCATCTTCAACATGGTGGTTTAACCATAAACTAAAAGAATCTTTTACCGCACCTGATACAAAACCGGCACATTGCCTTGATGATAAACGCTCTTTAGTTTGTCCTGAAAACTGTGGATCTTGTAGCTTGACCGACAATACATAACAACACTGATTCCATACATCTTCAGGGGATAATTTTACACCTCGTGGCAATAAACTACGGAATTCACAAAACTCGCGTAAAGCATCCAAAAGGCCAGTACGCAAACCGTTTACATGAGTACCACCTTGAGCCGTAGGAATTAGGTTGACATAACTCTCGGCTAATTCTTCACCCTGTTCAATTTGCCACATCAGAGCCCAATCAACTTGTTCATTATCGCCTTCAATATGGCCCACAAAAGGCTGTATCGGCACACATGGCTGATCCGTCATCATAGAGCTTAAATAGCTATTCAATCCATCGTCATAACACCAACGATCTTCACTTTTTTCATCACCAGATAAATCAGTAAAGCTAACAACTAAACCGGGACAGAGTACTGCCTTTGCCCTTAATACATGACGTAAACGTGATACTAAGAACTTAGGTAAATCAAAATAGGACTTATCAGGCCAAAAACGTACTGTTGTTCCAGTATTGCGTTTGCCTACCGTACCAATCTCAGAAAGTTCATCCGTTTTAACACCATGTTCAAAAGCAATTGAATATTCTTTTGCATTACGACGAATTTTAACTTCCAAGCGAGATGACAGCGCATTGACTACCGATACACCAACACCATGTAAACCGCCAGAAAATTGATAGTTTTTATTTGAGAACTTACCACCAGCATGTAAACGAGTCAGAATAACTTCGACACCCGGCACACCCTCTTCTGGATGAATATCCACTGGCATGCCGCGACCATCATCTATCACTTCTATAGAATTATCTGGATGTAAAATAACTTGAATCTGACGAGCATGACCCGCGACAGCTTCATCAATACTGTTATCGATAACCTCCTGCGCCAAATGATTTGGCCGAGTGGTATCGGTATACATGCCCGGTCGTTTCTGAACCGGTTCCAGTCCTGTTAAGACCTCAATTGCTGAGGCATCGTATTCGTTAGTCATTGCCACGCTTTTAGTTATTTTCTTTGCACCATCCATGATACTCACCGCTTTGCAGTTTCACAAAAATCTGTTCCTAACAGAATTACTTCGTGCCCGAAGAGTATCAGGATAAAAGCCTATTACACAAGGATATAATCCAGAAAGTTGACATAGGTTATCACTGTAGTATTATTGATATATTAGTAAACCCTAATTTAGGAGTCCAAAATGAATATTGATCGTATCGTTTTAATCTTTGCAGGTAGTGTCATTCTTTTGAGTCTTGCGCTCACTCATTATCATAGTCCCAATTGGGTTTGGTTGACGGTATTTGTTGGTGCAAACATCCTGCAAGCAGGATTTACTGGCTTTTGTCCTTTAGCCAAAATGCTAAAAGCAATTGGTAAACAACCCGGTCAGGCTTTCAAGTAACCCCTTTTAATTCATAGAGATTCTGTTATGAAAAAAATACTATTAATTGCAGTTATTTTATCATCAAGCTCCGTTATTGCTGATGAACACCAAGAATTCACTCTGCAGAGTCAGGCAGCTATTAAAGAATTTGCAAGTACGTTAAAGGGCTCATTAGTAGCGGCGATGAAATCTTCTGGTCCAGTAGGAGCCATCAATGTCTGCAATAATGTTGCACCAACGATTGCGAGTGAACTATCTAAGAAATACGACATGAAGATTGCTCGAACCAGCCTAAAAGTTCGTAATCCTGATAATGCTCCTGATAATTGGGAGAAACATGTTTTGAATACTTTTGAAGAACGTAAGTCAGAAGGTGAATCGGTAAAAACACTGACATTCAGTGAAAAAATAACTGGGGATGGAAGCCAGGAAATGCGGATGATGAAAGCAATACCTACTGGTGAAGTATGCTTAATTTGTCACGGTAGTAATATTGCTGAGCCTGTTCAAGCTTCTTTAGATAAGTTATACCCCGATGATCAGGCAACAGGATTCTCGCTGGGTGATATTCGTGGTGCCTTTACTGTACGTAAAAAATCTAATCCATAACAATAAAAAGCCCTCATACTATTTTCATAGTATGAGGGCTTGATATTTAGCAATCGCAAGAAACTTATTTTAACGAAATTGTTTCTGTACGACCATTGACTTCAATATTCAGCTTACCCTCGCTTGCCAACCATCCAATTGCACGCTGAACAACTTTTGCATCCAACTTTGTTGCTTTGGTGATTTTAGTCACACTGCTCTCACCATTCTTATCTAAGTATTTCCACAACGTACCCGCTGCTGTACCAATTACATCTGACATTTATTGATTCTCCATCCAGTATCTATATTAATTATTTGGCAAACTAATGTGCCACTAAACCCGTGAAGGCGTTCAGATAGCGCTATTTTACATTATTTTAACCAATACCAAATAGAGAAGAATTTCCTGATTTCGCCTTAAAACTGCCAAATAGTTATCAAAATTCATCAAATACTTCAAAAAATCACATTTTCAGTTCACTCACGTTTTCCTCAACAGCATCCTCATCTTGCTCCCAACTATATTTCTTTTCAGGTGGTTTAGGATCTTTATTACGAAAAATGATGGCACAAATAATCCCCATCAACGCACCAAACAGATGAGCTTCAAAAGAGATTTCTTCTTTTGTTGGCAATATTCCCCAAACCATACTTCCATAAAGAAAAAATACAATCAGGGATAAAGCCATTGCAGGTTTGTCTCGTCGTAACACCCCAATTAAAAAAAGAAAAAACATCAGACCATGTGTTAAACCGCTGGCACCATAATGATAGGATTCACGCGCAAACAACCAGACACCAAGTCCCGAACCAAAATAAACAATCAAAAAAGTATATTTTGCTGATTTGGGATACTCATAAAATAAGGCCGTAACTAAGACAAATAAAGCCATAGTATTTGAAAAAAGATGTTCAAACGAGCCATGAATAATTGGTGCAAATAATATTCCTAGCAAGCCATCTAATTCTCTGGGATATACACCGTACACACCAAGATCCCATGAAAAGGCTATTTGTAATCCTTTGATTAGCCATAACAGAATAATCGCACTTAACACCTTAATGGCAATGGGCTTTAATAATATTGGATTATCCGTGTCCATCAACATATGCCCGTATTATTCGTTGGCAGGCTTCTAAAACTGTTTTTCTAGGTGCGGCAATATTCATTCGCATAAAACCACTTCCTGCTTTGCCATAGCTAATTCCAGGATTCAATCCTACTTTTGCCTTGTAGATAAAAAACTGTTTGAGTTCCTCGTCTGTCAAACCCATTGCTCGACAATCCAGCCATAATAGATATGTACCCTGTGAGTCTACAATGGTGATTTCTGGTGGATTTAACTCGATAAGTTCTATCACTTTTTTTCGTGTTTCATCCAGATACACCATCAATTCGTCTAACCACATTTCACCACCACGATATGCCGCCTCAAATGCAGTGATACTGAAAGGATTGCTGGCACTAATATGTCCGCTATCGAATACTTTTTGGATCAGTTTCCTATGTTGGCGATCATTTACAATCAAACACGACAAGCCCAGTCCAGCAATATTAAACGTTTTACTCGGCGACACAGCAGTCACAATTGACACATCATCAGTCAAGGTGGCCAAAGGAATATGCTTATAGGTTGGATAAATTAAATCAGCATGAATTTCATCAGAAATTATCGTCATTTGATATCTACGAGCAATATCCAATATGCCTTCAAGTTCATCTCGTTGCCAAACTCGTCCTACCGGATTATGAGGTGAACAGAGTAATAATAATTTAGCTCCTGAAGCGGCACATTGTTCTAGATGTTCAAAATCAACGTAATATTCACCCTGTTCCAATTTAAGTGGATTCTCCACTAACTTGCGACCAGTTTCAGTTACTGCTGAAAAGAAAGGTTGATAAATAGGAGGCTGCACAATAACTATATCATCTGGTTTCGATAAAGCTTCGATAGCAGCATGCATAGAGGGAACGACACCTGGACACATCAGAATAGAATTGCGTTCAATCGACCAATTATGCCGATTTTTAAACCAATCCTGCATCACTGTGAATAAGCTCTCTGGATACAGTGTGTAACCATAAATAGGATGGCTAGCACGTTGTTGTAATGCATGAGTTACAGCTTCTGGAGTAGCAAAATCCATATCAGCAACCCATAACGGTATTACATCTTCGGTACCAAAATAGACTTTTCGGAAATCATATTTAAGACTTGACGAGGTAGTCCTATCTATTATCTGATCGAAATCTATTGGCATTATCGTTTTACCCAAAGTGTTACATCCGATAAAGTATGTTGAAATTTCCGGCTGGTTTCGCGAATTACAAAAGGTATTTGTTGAGGTTCTGCTATTAAATCAAAATGCGGTGCCAATGTGGCTTTCAAACCATCTAATGTCGTGACATTCTCACCATCTTTTTTAACTCCACCTAGCCAATCTTCCTTTTTAGTATGCTCTTCCAACCAAGTGTACGGTGATGCGATTAATAAGATACCTCCCGAATTAATTCGCTCATGAACAGATGATAGAAATAATACCGGGTCATACAAACGGTCAATCAAATTAGCAGCCAACACTACATCATAACCACTGAAGATCGGTTTCAAATTGCAGGCATCACCCTGCAAAAATTCAACCTTATGACAAACTTTGTCCAAGCCTAAATCAACCAATCGACGTTCACGATAAAACATCAATTCGCCTTCATCAGTAATGCTATATCGAATAGAGCCCTGCTCAGCTAATTGCACCCCCAAGTTTATTAAACGTGCAGAAAAATCTATACCTGTGACATGTTCAAAGTGCTTGGCCAATTCAAAACTTGCTCGCCCTACGGCACAGCCCAAATCCAAAGCTTTGATTGCAGGTTTATCACCCAAAGCCTTAATTGCCATTTGTGCCAGAGTTTGTGAAAAATTTGCGACTTCAAAATAACTGTCACCATAATGAAATTCTGCATATTCTGATAGCATTTTGTCCGTTTCATAGTTGGATTCTGCTTGCTGCTCAATCGCACCAGCAACCACATAACGAAAGCCAGCATGTTGGAAAAAGTGCTTACGAAAGGCATAACGTGCAGATTTACGACTTTCATTACCACAAGAAGCCCATGAACCGCCTTTAAACAAATTATGGCGACCATCAAAAGTTGGCATAGTGAAATCATCGTAAAAAGGATGCACTTTAAAACTATCAAATGGATAAATTGCTGTTTCTGTCCACTGCCAAACATTACCAATCACATCATATAGGTCACCATGGGCAAAATGATTAACAGGGCATGGTGAAGCGGAATAATCACCATGTAAATTAGCTGATGCCTGTGCTGTTGTTAATTCTTCTACACCAGAAAAATCATAAATCCGTAGCCATTCATCCTCTGTTGGTAAGCGTACCGATAAGTCTGTTTGTTTAGCCTTCCAATTACAAAATGCCTTGGCTTCATGATAATTAACCTCTACCGGCCAATCCCATGGCATAGCAACCACTTCAGTCATCAAGCGACATTGCCAACCTTGGTCAGATTTAATCCAGAAATTTGGATATTCAGCTTTAGTGAAATCACGCCATTGCAGACCGTCTTGTAGCCAGTAGCTATCATCTCGATAGCCGCCTGCATCGACAAAGGTAAGAAATTCCTGATTACTGACCAAAAACTTACTGGCCTTAAAGGTCTCAATATCAGCCTGATGATCACCATATTCATTATCCCAACCATAAATAGCATCATCATCTGATTTGCCAAGATCAACCTTACCTGCAGAAATTGTAATCAAGTCATTTTCAGGTGAGGTAGCTGTTTCAGTCCATGGTCGCCATGCGGGATGTGTTTGCACGAGTTCCAGCGACTGCTGACGGATCAACACTGATGATGTTTCAATATGGATCTGCTCATGCTCAATACCCATCATGATGGTCCACCATGGGTTTTCCCAGTCGATAGGTAGTGTCAGAGGTGCTTGAGAAATCACCTCATTAACTAGCTCTTTAACCTGTTGCCGATAGGCTCTAACATCTGCGACTGGAGGCCAGTCATAATGGGCATCATTGAGATCATCCCAGCTCATTTCATCAACGCCAATAGCAAACATAGATTCAAATTGAGGATTGATACGCTGCTCGACTAAACCCGCCAAAATCATCTTATTGATGAAAAATGTAGCAGTATGTCCGTAATAGAAAATCAGTGGATGACGTAAAGGAATGGGATTTTGATAAAATGATTTATCATCTATCAAAGTTTCAAACAAAGATTCATAACGTTCGAATGTGGCATTAAAATAACTGGCGATTTCCCTACGCTTAGAATCAATATCGCTGCCAGTTAATAATGGAGTTCTCAAATACTGCGAGGATGACATTCAAACGTCCTTTAAATTCTCAATTATATTAAGACAAATCAGTTCATCCAATGTTACTGATAACATGATTAATTTATCTGTTTAGCTAACCACGCTGTTTTAGCAGAAAGTTCAACAGAACAACTCCATTTGTAGGCCAGATTAATTGTTTCTGCACATGTATATATACCATGACCTTTGACAACAGCTACTTTATAGTTTTTTAGCACATCTGAAACAAGATTAGGTGCTTGTTCAACATATTGCTCATAAGGGACTGTAATCACGGGCACCACAGGAAAATAATACTGGCCCTCAAAATCTACTGGCACAAAATCCTGTCCATTAAGAGTCAGAGCAACAGTGTGTGGACCATGGCTATGAATAACTGCTCGGGCATCCGGATTTTGTTGATAAACTTGAATATGCAGTGGTGCATCTAAAGACACCCCTTCCTCCATAGAGCCATCAATATGGCATCTCACCAAATCATCTGCTTGTATCGTATCAGCACAACAACCGGTCGGTGTTACCCAGATTTCATCATGCCAACGAAATGAAGCATTACCACTATGTGAGTCATTACAACCGTATTGCCTTAACCATCGATAATGATCAACCAATTGTTGTTTTAGTTGCTTACGACTCATCAACTTTCTCATCCTCAAGCTGTTTATCAATATGGCGTAACCATTGCCCTGCCTGATTACGTTCATTTTCGAATGCTACTGCTTTACTAAATGAAGTTTTAGCCTGGGTTAAATCACCAAGATGAAATTGAGCCATACCGAGTAATAAAGATGCTGTTCCTTGTTGATCACCTTCGAGTTTTTGCATACTTATTGACAATGCATCAACTGCTTGCTGCCATTGTTCCAGTCCAAATAAAACCCGACCATATCTCAAATCAGAAATGCCACTATCATCAAGCTTAGCTACTTGCTGTAAAATATCGGCGGCCTTTTGTCCTTCTTTGGCTGCTAACCAGCTATCCGCTAAATGGTTTAAATTATCGAAATCCGAACTGATTACTCCATCAGCAATACCTTTCGTTAGTAATTGTGCCGATTTGTATGGAATATGTAAATAACGGTACATATCTGCTAAATTAATTAGCGTTTTAGCATCCCCCAACTCCAAACGTTGAGCTAACATTTTTACAGCTAGTGCAGTGAATTCTTTGTTTTGCTGTAAATATAAAGCCGACAACTGTGTCCAATATATTTTCTGATAAGGGTACTGGGTAATCAATATTTCCAATACGGAAATAGCTGATTTATATTGTTTCAGTTCCAAATGGGCTGATAATAAGAGCTGATACCAAGCTTCTTTAACAGATTTGTCATTTTTAATCGCAACTCGAATATGCTCAATAGTTTTTTTATAATTTTTCACCCGATAATAAGCACTGGCAATTAAAACATGAGCACTATTTGGTGGTGAAGTTTCTGCCTTCAACCACTGCTCAAGTAACACAATTCCCTCGTTATATTTTTCATCCGCTAAAAATAACTGGGCGAGATTATATTGCAGGTTATGACTCACCTTTTCAGGTAAGGCATTAGAATCAAGAGCTTGCTTAAACAGCTTACGTGCCTGTGGATAATTTTCTTGTGATGAATATAAATATCCTAATGTTTGTTGTACTACTGCCCGTTCATAGGAGCCTTCAGCAGTCTGTTTTAATAGAGCTTTAAGCTTTATTTCAGCCTCGGTATTTTTTTCCGCAGCCATTAACTCCTGAGCAGTACTTAACGCTTTGTAGGTTTTTTCAGTCAATAAATACTGACTGTCTTCTTTAGCCACTGCCACTGTACTTATAAACAGCATCATGATGAGCAAAGGAATTCGAAAAACTAAAATCTTCATCATTTATTTAGCCAACTTGAATTCAATTTCTTGTGTCGCCTGACGCTCAACTGGCTGGCCACCCACTACTTTTGGCTTGAACTTCCATTTTAATATGGCTTTTATCGCTGCTTTATTAAAAATGTTCTTTGGTTTAGCACTCACTACTACTGGATCACGTACCTGTCCGTCTTTAGTAATGGTAAATGATACTGTCACTACCCCTTCCAGACCTCTACGTGAAGCGGCACGTGGATAACGTGGTGGTATACGAACTAATGGAATTACTTCATCATCCATCATCGGGGCGGCCACGGGTGTTGGCACCGCAATTGGAGCTACTTTAGGGCCTGTAGCAAAATCTCCTAAATAAGGACCTCCAGCAATATTTAATGGTACATCAATTTGTGGCACTGATAATTTAGGTGCTGGAGCTTTAGGCTTGGTAGTCTGTGGGGTAGGTGATTTTGGCGGTGGTGGTGGCTTCTTTGGTGGAGGTGGCTTCTTTGGTAATTCACGTTTTTTGGTTTCTGTTCTACTGTCACGTTTTAATCGTACAAAGTCCAGCAAACGAATATCTTCCGTCACCAATTGATCAATACTTTTTACTGAGGTCATTTGTTGCATCAAAGTGAACAAGCCAAGATTCACCAGTACAGCAATAATTAACCCAATGCTTAATCGCATTAACAGTTGCCCTTAATCACGTTGTGCTGCAATAGAAACATTAGCAACACCAGCTAATCTCGCCTGATCCATTACTTCAATTAACAAGCCTGTTTTTGCTTCTTTATCAGCTATGATAACCACTGATCCCTCAGGGTTCTCTGCATGCATCCGTTCAACATTTGCCCTCACTGCCCGACGATCGACCTGGCGTTTATCCATCCACACTTCACCATTAGGTGTAATTGAAATAAGGATATTGGCCATTTCCTTCTTGACTGCTGTTTTTGCAGATGGACGACTCACATCAACACCTGTTTCTTTCACAAACGATGTTGTCACAATAAAAAATATCAACAAGATAAACACCATATCAATCAACGGTGTCATATTAACGTCTGCTATTGCACCACTCTGGCGGCGTGAATGTCGATTTCTCATAATCTTTTAAGTTCCTGTCCTGCTAATCCCTTCGTAAGGCATCGGTAACATTATCCACTGAACGTGTTACACGTTGCTCTAACTGAGTACTAAAATACATGCCAGATAAAGCAGCTACTAATCCACCCATCGTTGTAATTAATGCTACTGATATCCCACCTGCCATGCCACGGGCATTACCTGTTCCAAACACGGTTAACACATCAAAGGTTTGAATCATGCCATCAACAGTTCCCAAGAGGCCCAGCATTGGTAAAGCAACAATTAAAGTCCGAATAGCCATTAAATAACGCTTTAATGATGCCGTACTTTCAGCGATCATGCCTTGACGAATTTTTTGAGCATACCAACTTTGTCGATCAGCTCTGTGCTGCCAATCAGCAATCATTTTCTTAACTTCTGTTGGATGGATAATATAAACAAATAGATAGCGCTCAATGATCAAAGTCCACATCAATACCGATGCAACCAAGATTGCCCATAACACCAGACCGCCATTTTCCATAAGCAGTCGAATGCTAAATAGATTATTCGCTAATGCTTCCATTCTGCTTTTCTGCGTTACGAGCTATTAATGCAGCACTTTCTTCATCTAAGATTTGTACTAAACGATTGCTTTTACTTGATAAAGCACTATGAATCAACAAAATTGGAATAGCGACTGCTAAGCCTAGTTCTGTGGTCACTAGAGCTTGTGAAATACCACCCGACATTAATTTCGGATCACCAGTTCCAAATAACGTTATTGATTGAAATGTCTCAATCATGCCTGAAACAGTACCTAAAAGCCCTAACATTGGGGATATTGCCGCCAATATTGCCAGCGTTACCAAACCGCGTTCGATTTTAGGGATTTCACGTAAGATAGCTTCATCAAGTTTTAATGACAAAGTCTCAACATCTTGAGCCAAAGTATCGCTATAAACCGATAAAATTCGACCGAGAGGATTCTTTAAGCTTGCTTCGGTACTTTTCTGCTGTCGTGCAACACCACGTCCCACAACAGTCAAAGAATAAAAACGTTGTAATGCGATTATCAAACCAATAGCCCCTAGGCCCAAAATAATAAAACCTATCCAACCACCTTGTTGAATACGTTCTTTTAAATCTGGTGCTAAAACCAATAAGGCCATAATCGCACCTCGTGTTGGGTCAATAACAACGGGTTGTAATGATGAGTCTGTAGTTGCTTCAAAATTTGCTACTAGACTCTGTAAACGTTCTGTAGGTTGGCGACCTAGTTCAACTAAGCTGCCTGTTTCAGGTAAATATCGTAGAAACTTACCTTCACTAAAAGCGGTAAACACACCAATACGAGTCACTTCACGATCTTCGACTTTCCCTTGAGCCGTAATAATGGGAGCTGAGAATCGACTCACTTTAGCTGATTCAGTCATTTCTTCTTGCAACATTAGCCAAAACTCTCGCAGTTCCTCAATTGTTGGCTGTTGTTTATGCTCAGCTAAAGACGTTAGAAACTTTTCCCGATCTGGTTTTTGTGCTGAAATCATTGAATTCTCAAGCACACTACGACTATCGTTTGCCATCTGACGAACGGTACCAAATAATTCACCCAATGATCCTGATTTTTCTTGTAAAAGAGCCTCTCTTCTGGCTAAGCTTATCTCCTGATCGTGAAAAGCCTGATTAAGTAATTCAGTTCTTTGTTCTTCAAAAGCTAATTGTACTTTTGCTTCAGCCAACATCCGAGCCTGGTCATCTCGTGCTGTTACAAATTCTGCTTCTCGCAATTTATTTTGTTGCTGCTCAAGCACGCGTTCACGTTTGACCTGCTTGAGTAATGCATCCAGATTTTCAGGTTTTTCTGCTGCCAGTAACGAGAGTGACGGCAATATAAGCAGACTTAAAAATAACGTTGATATGGCAAGCTTCATTGCGATACCTCCGCTGTTTTAACGGGTAAGATTAACAAATCCGGTGGTAACTCTTTTCTTGCGATTTTAAGACCTTGGCTAATAGTTCGAATGTATTCGCTATCTAACTGTTGCCATTGATTTTCTTTTTGATCCCACATGCCTACTTCAAGACTATCTAGAGTCATGTAATATAAATTAACACGACCAATTCGGAGAAAATCAACAGTTCTGATATCACCTTCAATTGTGAGTTCACCTTGATATCCTTCGATAGTTCGGCCGTATTCTGTTTCAACTTGATAGGCTTCTAGAATTCGTCGGTATTTTTCTGCAAGAGTAACATCGGCACGTTCCATTAAGGTCTGCAGCTGTACAAGTCGAGCTTGTCTTTCATCAGGTAAAAAAGGAATATCTAATGCTACGAAATCAGTCATCACATCAACCATTTGAACCATTAGAGGTACGATATCGCGCCGTGTAGTTTCAATATTGCGTAATTGCAAACCTATAGAGTCCAATTCCCTTTGCTGAGATGTGACCAACTTATCAAGCTGGTCGTTATAAGCCCGCAAGCTATCCGTTTGTCTCAGAACCTCACGATATTCTGCTAACATCTGAACCGTTTCATCAGCCAGACCATCAATCTGTTGCTGAGATTGTTGGGCCGAAATATCACTTTTAACTTGAGTGTCTATTGCATGATCAAGACTTCCAGCATCAGTTGTCATCACCGGTATTGCTGCTAGTAAGATTATTTTAATCCAGTGTTGCCCAATCCATTTTTGTCGCTGCATAAAATTATATTTCCACCTAATATGATGAGTTATGTGCTGCTAATCGAGCGCCATCACCAAAAAACCCAGACGCCAATAATAGCAAGAGAAGTACATACAAGGAAACGCCAAATCACAAAAGATTACTCTAAAACAGGTATCAAGCAGGCAAAAAAAAGCCAGACATTAAGTCTGGCCTAAACCTTCATAAGAAGGAGAGAGAAATATAAGTCATATGAAAAGCTGAATCTCTAATAACTTACCGCATATGATACAGGTGTCGAACTCTTTATAAATGAGTAACTTATCCTAAATAGTCAGGAAGTTTTTCCTGATTAAGAATTCTGTCTCTTAGCATTTTCTTCTTTCTCCCCTTGTTATTATCTCTATTTCAGATGAAATAGTATTTTATTTTACAAACCCATTTTTCTTTAAGCTTGTTATAGTGATTTCGGCAAGGTTGTTCACTACACTTTGATAAGAGCCCGGATTAAAGCTTTTTGTCTCTGCAGCCCACACTAACTGCTCTGAATCAACAGAAAACACCTCGCTTCCAATCCTGATAGTTGTCGTTTTTTGTATATAGCCAGGGCTGTATGTCATGTACATGGCTGAATGATAACTATTATAATAGCCCCCCCCCATGCCCATATAAGGGTTAAAATCATAGTTTGGAGGTATATATCTCTCCGACTCATCATAGTCAATTAATTTTGCAACTAATACTGCATCGGCCTGTGTTGTTTTAACAGCCTGTTTTAACTTGTCTTCATCATCATAGGCTGCCAAGTCTGATATGAGCGTATAACTTGCAACTGCATCGAGTCCATTTTCCTTGAATTTATCAACGATTGCATCTTCGTAGGCACGCCGGTATAAGGTATTTTCAATTACACCAATCACTATAAAACGATTGAGCTGTTGTCCTTGATAACTTTTATCCCTCCATTCAGTAACAAGCTGTGTTGAAGCACATGCAAATAACAGCAACGCTAGAATTACTATCGAAATCCTAGAAAATATCCTGTTCTCTATCATAATTTAATTTCTCCGAAAACTATTTTAAGCTTATGCGTATAGCACATCGAAACGTACTGTAGCTATGATGATAAGCCATGACCAATTGCAAACCGCATAAGTTCTGCTGTTTTACTAATATCCAGCTTACTTTTTATCTGGGTCAGATTATTTGCAACAGTCTTATAGCTGATTCCTAATACCTCAGAAATTTCAGTCATACTTTTACCTTCACCCAATAATCTTAGAATCTCCAGTTCACGCCGAGACAAATCACTCAAAGCACTAGTTTCGGCACCGATATTTAACATTGCTAACTGCTGAGCCGTGTCAGGGCTAAGATATGTTTTACCAGCCAACACTTTCTCAATAGCTTCTACTAAATGGTCTGCCGCATTATTTTTAGTAATATAACCTTTGGCTCCGGCCTGCATTGCTCTAGAGGCAAATACTGGATCTTCATGCATGCTAAACATCAATATTTTAGCATTCTCCCTATTTGCACGCATTTTACGTAAAACTTCTAAACCACCTATTCCCGGCAAAGTAATATCTAACAGTACCATGTCAGGATAATTTTCTTGAAATAGACGATACCCTTCTTCACCTGTTTCAGCTTCAATTACTTTGGTCGAAGGAACCTGTTGAATAAGCTGCCGGCATCCCGCTCGTACTATAGGGTGATCATCTACTACTAAAATTGTTATTGTTGGCTTCATAAACTGTCATTTCCTTTTAATGGAATCAAAACTCGTACTTGTAAGCCCCTACCTTCTTCAGTATCAAAGGCAATTCTCCCCCCTAAAGCTGAGACTCGCTCACGCATGCCAATCAAACCAAAACCCCTTATCAGGTTTGCATTTAAACCAACACCATTATCGGTAACAGAGAATTTTAATGTCTCTTCATCTCTCCGCATTTCTACTTTTACATGGCTGGCTTTGGCATGACGAACACAATTAGTTGTACATTCCTGAATAATTCGATAGACAGTCACTTGCAGGGTATCAGGCAAATCCCGACAATCTCCGACAAAATCCCATTCCCAATCAATTTCAGGCTGCCTGTCACGCCAGTTTCGCAGCATATCTCGTAAAGCATCTGTCAGACCCAGATCATCTAGAGTCATCGGTCGTAATCGGCTTAGCATTTTACGTACTAAAGATTGAATATGATTAGTTATTGTTTTTACAGAACCGACCTTTTGCTCTACCTCTGTCAAAAGATGAGCATTTGCAATACGTTCTATGTCAGCTAGATCTACCCGAATACCAAATAAACATGGTCCTAATTCATCATGGAGTTCACGTGCTAATTCTCTACGCTCTGTTTCTTGAACAGCCAGCATATTTCCCGCTAAAGCATGATTTTCTACCATTGTTTTTTCCAAAACACCAGCCATATGATTAAAGCGATTCTGAATAGGAGTTAACTCTTTTACTACTGATGTTTCAACTCGAGCAGAGAAATCCCCTTTTTCCAATTTTCCCAAAGCATCAGAAAGCTCTCCCAGAGGTTTAAGGCCTTGACGTAAAGCCATATAAATCAGACCCACAATTAAAACTAAGAAAAAGCTCCCTAGCGAGATTAACACCTGTACATCTCGCCACACCTCCATTACCTCATCACTAGGATCTGCTTCAACAACTAAATAACCATAAGACTTACTGCCTTTTGTAATCAATCGTCTGAAAGCAACGGCCTCAGGTTCCATCATTTTGATAAACCAATTTGGCGCATCGGGTTTGCTGATAAAATTGGCATGTTCTTCAACTCCAATTAATGGTTTACCATTCATATCTTCAAACCAGGCACGAATATGTCTAGTCCCTTTAACACTGTCAACTATCAATGTTAATCGCTCACCTAAATCATTTGAAAACCGTAAGGTTGGCAATGCATTAATCAACAACCCCTTCGCTAACTGAGTGCTTGATTTCATTTCAGACACCAATGCTTGCCGAGCATTTTGTACCATAAAATATCCAGCTGCCGCGAAGTTAATCACCAATATAATGGTCACAATTACTACTATGCGAAATTTTAAGCTCATAATCATCGGTATTTAGATAAATATAAGCTAGAATTATCGCACATCTTTAATTTATTGGTCTTTGCATAATTTAAATACAAAAGATCAGTTAAACCATTTAGGAACCAACGATGAAAACCAATCACGATCTCTTTACTCAGGCCCAACACCACATCCCTGGGGGTGTAAACTCACCTGTTCGTGCCTTTAAAGGTGTCGGTGGAGACCCCATTGTTTTCCGTGAAGGTAAAGGTGCCTGGATAACGGATGCCGAAGGCAAGCGTTACATTGACTATATAGGTTCGTGGGGACCGATGATTTTAGGTCATGCCCATCCTGAAGTTATTAATGCCGTACAACAGTCAGCATCAAATGGTTTGGGCTTTGGTGCCCCAACTGAAATCGAAATCGAAATGGCTGATACTCTATGCCAACTAGTGCCTTCAATGGAGCTGGTTCGTATGGTCAGCTCAGGTACTGAAGCTACTATGAGCGCCATTCGTCTAGCACGTGGCTTTACCAATCGCGACAAAATTGTCAAGTTTGAAGGTTGTTATCATGGTCATGCTGATTCTTTGTTGGTTAAAGCCGGATCAGGTGCTCTCACACTAGGTGTTCCCTCATCAGCCGGTGTGCCCGCATCATTAGCCGAACATACCTTAACCC
>Ga0164311_10000598_pt1 | contig 16196 bp, 17 predicted proteins | sample GuaBasSedimGuay2_FD_121796 | JGI IMG/M metagenome (GOLD analysis project Ga0164311, IMG submission 121796) | Subseafloor sediment microbial communities from Guaymas Basin, Gulf of California, Mexico - Guay2, Core 4569-9, 9-12 cm | ecosystem: Environmental > Aquatic > Marine > Hydrothermal vents...
AAATGATTCCTGATAATCTGACCCCTCATATGAGCAAACGGGAGGGGTTTCTTTATTCTCACTCATAGCTTTCCTGATATTGAAATTTGGCAATCCACACAACTGAACAACTTATTGATCAGCTTTTGTACCAAATGCGCCCGGGCAGGTTTGCCGACGGCACCCGGATTTACCTCCTTACCGCTGCTTCCTCTCGGACCTGACGGGGTTCGCAGGGTTCCGCCGCGTCGGTCCCACCCGGACGCCGTTAAAGGATAATCGGTTTGACCTTGCCTGTCAACATTTTGATAATTTGCGCTGCTCAATGCAAACGGTCATCGCAAATATCTCGGAAACCACACGCCCTGCAGCGTCCCGCTTCCGCATGCGAGCGAGGGAGATCGCGTTTACGCTTTTCCTGTTCACGTATGTCTACGATCAGCGCCAGCAAGGCATTTTCCATCGCCTCTGTATAGTCAATTCTAAAAGTTTGCTTTGGATAATGCAAAACGCCGAAGGGCGGTCTCAAACCTGTAGCTTGATCCACAAGATAACAATATGCGGATAGTTGAAAAATATGCGAATCATAAGGTTCTATCGGCGTGCGCCCGGTCTTCACTTCCACGGGGATCAATGTATACCCCTGGCGAATGACATAATCCGGTTTGCCAGTCAAGTTGAGTCGAGAATCATAAAAAGCCTCTTGCGTTTCTTCCCATAATCCGGTATCCGAATAAATAATTTCCCCACCCGGCAGACCGCAACCCTTGCGTTGGCGTGAAGCCAGCCAAAAAACAAGCACTGCTGTTGAAATTAACAGCAGCGCCAACCAGAGCATTTTCATATCAGTTCAGTTGTGAGGATAAAAACCAGCAGTACCAGTCCTGCCAGCAGCAGCACCCAGGCAAGGATCCGCATCAGCCCTGAAATAACAACCCGCCGGCCATGTGCACGGTGAAGCTGCGTTCCCCCTGCCATCTCAGCCAGATTGCGTGATTCCATGCCCTGCCTTTGATACCACCATGCCCGCTGGCAGTAAAGGTAACTACCCAGCTCAGAGGCACGCAAAGTCCTCACCCTAGTTCTCCAATTCGCTCAATTGGTCTGAGAGTTTTTCCATCGATTTTTCCAGCTGACTCTGCCTGAAACTGGTTGTGATATCTGCGCGTGTGCGTTCAATTATGCCGCGTGCCAGGTCAGTCTTGCGCCTTAACCCGTTGGTTATCGCATTCGGATAATCCATTGTCACCAATTGCGAAAAGATCTCATCCATGCAGCTCAATAGGCGCTCCACCTCATCTGAATAGCCCGGGCGCAATATATCCAAACACCTGCGCCTCAACTCTCCAATCGTTTCAGCCAAACCTCCCAGATAAGCCGCATACTCTGCGTCAAGCTCTTGAGGGCCAGGCAGCGCTTGATTCTTTATCAAAGCCACCGTGATATGTGCTTCGCAGTATTCCTTTATAGCGTCTTGTGTGTAGCCAGAAAAATACAGATCCGGATCATCTTCGAGATCCTGCTTGATCTGATGCACCAGATCCTTAGCTTCCTCAAGTTGTTGGCGCGCTTCTGGCTCATCATCGCGATGGATCGCGCGGATGGCCATAGAAGCATGACGTGTCAATTGGCGCGACTGTGCCAAGGCTTGATCGCGCACCTTTGTACGGCGATCAAAATCCTTCCGAATTTCGTCGCTTATCCTATCTAGAAATTCCATGATTTATTTCTCGTGATCCTCAGGACTTGCTGTATTGTGAAAAAGATCATCGGCTAGCGAATGAGAAACCGGCAGTTTTATTTCACCAAAATTGCTCTCATAGCGCGCAATATTCTCTCCCAGAGCACGGTGTAGAAGCTTTAAACCCATTGCAGACATCACCACTCTTGTCAATACTTCCGGTTTCGGATTGCCAGGCAGGATCGCTGAAAAATCCAAAACGAACTCTGCAGGCGTATGCGCAATGCGCACCATGTTAGCATAGATAGGTTTGATATCTTCAGGCAGATGTACGGTAATCTGGCGAACTTTAGCCATTAGAGATAGCTCCTAGAATGGGATGTCATCGTCATCGCTGGGTGCATCACCAACATTCTCTGCCTCACCACGGGTTGAAAGGAAGCGCACGGTCTGGGCCGTAACCTCATAAGAAGCACCATATGAGCCATCTTTTCGCTCAAAGACACGCGGCGACCCAGTTTCAAAATCAGGATTCAAACGTCCCTCGACCAATACTTTACTACCCTTCTTTAAGTACTGGTTGCATGCCTCGGCCTGATTGCCCCAAACAGAAATACGGAACCAGATAGTCTGTTTTACTTGCTGTCCATCATTACCCTTATACTGCCGGTTACTCGCCACTGAAAAATTGGTGACAGCCTTACCACTGGGTGAATAACGCATCTCTGGATCGCGCCCCAAATTACCAACTATGATGATTTTATGGTACATTTTTTCTTCCTTTCTGTAATCCCTGAAATTTAATCAGGTGATCCAATTGGGTGGATAATTCTCACTAATGTTTTACCGCCTTTTGCATATTTCATCGATTGTATTGCTTATAATGCTGCTGCTAATTTCCAGACAGCAGAATCGTAACTCAATTTTACTTCATTTCCGTGCCGCCGCTTACCAACTCTCACTGTACCAACGCAGATAGATCTCCAGATGCGCTTGCCAATATTCTTCGGTATGACTGCCGGAAAAAAGATACCAGGTATGTGGGATATCATTATCATTCAACGACACTTCAAATGCTTGTGCAGAAGCCAGATCTCGATCTTGCTGACCGATATCAATAAATATGCGCGGCAAACTGTCGGACGAAATTTCGTTTAACCAGCGCAGCACGCGACTGCTGTCACCCTCAAAGATTGGCAGGCTGTGCGCTCCAATTGACCCAAAATCCGCCCAATGGCTTAAACCAATATGCACAGACCATGCTGCCCCACGCGAGAGCCCCCCTATTGCGCGGTACTCACGCTGAGCTAAACTGGCATAATGACTGTCCACCCATGGCAGCAGTTCTTCAACAATAACCCGTTCATAGTCCGAATCAGCAGGTATATGAAAATTAGGTTCACGCGGCATCACGATCATGAAAGGAGCTACCTCGCCTGCCCTGATCAATGCATCCGCAGTTTCATCAACTCCCAATCTATCCCATTGATCGTCATTATAGCCCAGCCCATGCAGCAGGTAGAGCACCGGATATTCCATGCCCTGATGTGCCCCATAACAAGGTGGTAAGTAAACGCGGAAATAAAAAATTTCCTCCAAGACCTTGCTTTCAAAGGATTCCTGCCTTACTTCGCCCTCAAATTGCAGACAATCTGCTGTAGCACCAAGGGGAATCGCCGTAAATGTTGCACTTGGCAGCGGGCTAGAAGTTGAAAGCGGCATAGATTCGGTTATCGTTTCAAGCTGTGTGGGGTACATGCTGCTGGGGGTTAGGGTTTGGCCAAGTGTAGGCTCAGACTTCACATCTGTGCACGCGGCAGTCAACCCCAACACCACAAATGTCAATAAAAGCAGTTTTATGGTAGAATCTTTGCTTGCCATTTGTCTCGCCTTGACGGTTCTAGATAAATCGGATTATACTCTTTATTCTCGGGGTGTAGCGCAGTCGGCTAGCGCGCTGCGTTTGGGACGCAGAGGTCGGCGGTTCGAGTCCGCCCACCCCGACAGATTTTTAATCGGTAAGGAGAGCACCAGACAACACCGTCCACCTTGCCTTTTTTTATCAGCCCTTATCATCGCGAGAGAACCCGTGGTTACACCTTTCCTTTCGATTATCATTCCTGCGCATAACGAAGAGCACCGCCTGCCTGCATCTCTGGAAAAGATTGACCGCTTTTTGGTGACACAGAGTTTCCAATCTGAGGTGATTATCGTGGAAAACGGCAGCACTGACCGCACAGTCGAAATCATCCAAGATTATCAAAAACGCTTTCCCTACATCCGTCTGTTTCAAGAAACCCGGCGCGGCAAAGGGTTGGCCGTCAAACGCGGCATGCTGGAAGCCTTAGGAGAATACCGCTTTCTTGCTGACGCTGATCTTTCAATGCCCATTGAAGAAATCATCAAATTCATCCCGCCGGCACTTAAAGATTTTGATATTGCTATTGCCTCACGCGAAAGTGCAGGCGCAAAACGCTATAATGAACCAGCTTACCGACACCTTATCGGACGCATTTTCAACGCCCTGGTGCGCGCCCTGGCCCTGCCAGGTTTGCAAGATACACAATGCGGTTTCAAATGTTTCCGCGCGGAAGTAGCAGAAGCCGTCTTTCCATACCAAACTTTGGACGGCATGTCATTTGATGCTGAAATCCTTTTTATTGCTCGCCGCTTTGGCTATACCATCCAGGAAGTACCCATTGACTGGTACTACAATGCCGACAGCCGTGTACGTCTGTTCCAGGATTCGCTGCTCATGGCATTCGATCTCTTGACCATCCGCCTTAACTCCCGCCGTGGCCTGTATGGCAAGAAAAAAGTTTGATCTCCGCCTTATTCCCCCTTCACCTACTCTGAAACTTGAGCGTAAGCTCTGGCGCAGTGGTTTGACATTTATCGCTGGCATTGATGAAGCCGGTCGTGGCGCTTTAGCGGGACCCGTCGCAGTAGCTGCCCTCGTACTCCCGGCAGGTAAAAAACGCATAAAGCAAACACTGCACGGTGTACGCGATTCCAAAGAAATGACCCCTACCCAACGTATGCTGTGGGCTGAAAAGATTAAATCTACTGCCCTTGCCTGGGCAGTAAGTTTCGCGGATGCAGCCGAGATTGATACCTTAGGTATTGCACCTGCAACACGCCTGGCAGCCAGGCGAGCGCTGGACTCACTCACCTGCCATCCAGAGCACCTGCTCATCGACTATATTCATCTGCCAGAAGTGCCCATTCCACAGACTGCGCTTATCAAAGGGGATGCACGCGTCCTCAGCATTGCCTGCGCTTCGGTACTGGCCAAAACCACACGTGATGCGCTGATGGTGTCTTTCGATGAAAAATACCCACAGTATGGCTTTGCCGCTCATAAAGGCTACGGTACCAAACGACACCGCCAGGCAATTGAACAATATGGCGCCTGCCTGATCCACCGGCGCAGCTTCGCGCCCTTACGCTTGATGAACCTTCCGCCTGATGAATAGCATTTAGCGCTACAATCCCTGTCGAGCACAGAGCTTGTAGCAAAAAGGAAAGAACACATATATCATGATCCATCTATCTGTTAACTATTCCAATGCTTTGACCAACCTGATCCAAAATAACAACGTGCGTGTGGATGCCGTGGAAGTTGTTCAAAAGCTCTCTCCCGCCAAGATCAAACATGCCCGCCATTCTCTGCCGAACACCCCCTTTCATTTTCATGCCGGGCGCATCGGTCTACAGCCAGCTACCCACCCAACGCTGCGCCATTATTTGCAGCTCTGCCCGCAAAGCCCTTTTATTTCCTTGCATCTTGCTCTCCTGCCACCAATGTTAACAATGCTCGCCTTTCGCATGCATATTTACTTACCCGCACCTAATCCTGATCATCTATTAAAACCCTTCGCTCGCCGAATTAAACGCTTGAAAACGCAAGCCGATCGCCCCGTTATCCTCGAAAACATGCCCACCCTGCATCCGTATAAATACCGTTTCGAGAGCGATCCAGCCATTATCAGGCGTGTCCTCGATGAGACGGACTGCCCAATGCTGCTTGACCTTGCACATGCACGCGTTGCCGCTGGCGCACGTGGCCGTGCGGTTAAAGATTACATTGCTGCGCTGCCGCTCGAACGCGTGCGTCAGGTACATGTCAGCGGACCCCGCCGGCGCGACGGCATGCTGTACGACGCCCACCAATCACTCCAGGAGGAAGACTATACCCTGCTAGCCTGGGTGTTGGAGCGCGTACAACCCACATGGCTGACGCTGGAATACTTTCGCGAGGAAGTTGACACTCTGCGCGAACAGCTATTGCGCCTGCAGGCGCTAATCAAGAAATTCGATTAAATTCGATACACCCCATAAACACTACCCTACACATAAGCTCGCAAACAACTCAACTCGCCTTATTCCCGGGATGCTACACCCGCTAGGCACTACAATATGACACAGCTTGATTCTAAACACCACAATAGCGAAAACTAATCTCAAGCAGATCTCGATAGAAAGATCAGTTTCAGTGGTTGCCTAGATATCTTTCCCACTTCTTTCAACGAAGTTTGTATACTTATCCTGCAACAAGGAAATTGTCTTTTTTAATTGTGCCAGCTCTATTGGCATTAATCCTTCAACGCTGACCAAGGTCTGAAGAATTTCTTTCACTTCCCTTAAATATGCAAACGTAGCAGCCATGGGAGAGGAAGTATCCTTCTTAACAAGGTGCTTCAACCCTCGAAGCAGGACAAGCGCTGTTTTATTGCGGTCAAAGTTGTTAAAAAGGAATGTCTCCAGTCCATAGCCAAGATTTTCCATCTCTTCTGCCAAAGGCAGCAAGTCTTCCTTGTAATAAGCTCGCTGTCCAGTCAAAATCATGGCGGGAGAGAAAGCGTGAGCTAAGGTAATCTTTTCCGGAACACATTCACCCAGGACAGCCCTGACCGAACCGTAAATTAGAGGCAAGACCAAAGACAATAAATGATATTGGTTCAAGCCCAACAGATGAGCATCACAGAAAACCACAATCTCACCCGATGCACTTTGGAGTGCTGAGACAACTGCCGCCCCCTTGCCCCTATTGATTGGATGGGTGATAACTTTGATCCTCTCCCCAAAACCCTTGAGAATTTGAGGAGTTTGGTCTGTTGAGCCATCGTCAACGGCAATTACTTCGCAAGGAAAACCACTTTCCAAAACGGAGGAAATGGTCATTTCAATCCACTTCTCTTCATTATATGTCGGAACTATCACCGAAACCGGTGGTAGATCAATCTCTATTTTTGTGCTTTTCATTATTTCCGCCTTTCTCGCTTATCAATTAGCAACAGGCTAACAGCCATGCTCACCAAGCATACCTTGAGCATGGGGTGGTGGGAGCAATATTGCGATCCCACGGATACATTGTTATGCATACTTTTACAATTTATCCTTGCTTTGCAACTTGCAAGCGGCACCAGGCATATAATGCATCGTACACATCAAATTGCTGACTCAAGTTTTCATAGTCATCGGGAAAACGAAGGCTGTATCCTACTGCAATAGCGTCCAAACCAGAGGCGATCGCGTCCGTGTGCAGGTCGTCATGAACATCCGCGGCGTGCACAATTTTTGCGAGACGAAGCAAGGCACGGTCCGTCAGACCGTATTTCTCGATGATCGTTTCGAATGAACATTTCCCGTCTTTATGGCCAAGCTCTACCCCAGGTGCGTCAAAAGGAATTGCACCTATTTCTTTTGCCACCTGCTCCACCTGACTCTTTGGCACAAAAGTAAATTCTGCTTCCGAGTCGATAAAACGGGTGATGAGCCAGGGACAAGCTACCCTATCAACATGAACATGTGAACGAGTGATCCATTGCATAATTATTTACTCCTTTTTAATTTGTGATCGTGTGCTGCTAACTTTAGAACGGCCCAGATCCTTGCCGAACAGAATAAAGTAGAGTGTTCCTGCTAATCCAAAAACAGCCGCGGTGGTAAAGTTCAGCGTGGGTGAAGTGATCGCGTCAAAAATTGGCAACAGAGAATTGCCTATCCCAATTTTATCAACGATGAGCTGTGCTGTCGAGGAATCCCATAGCAAGGCCCCGCCAAAAGCCGCCATGGATACAACCGTGTCACGGACAAGATAATAAATACCAAAGGTGGCGGCTTTTCTGTCATCTGGAGCCAGATCCATGATCAATGCCTTGCGGGTTGGCTCGCCGAATTCTTTCAAGCCGCGAATGATGAAAGCAATTACCATCATCCAAAAAGACTTTGCGAAAAGCAGAACCAATGGGAACAAGGTGAAAAAGATGAATGTTGTTACAACAAATGGCTTTTTTGTACTTTTATCCGCCAGATAGGCAACGGGGATATAAACCAGCATTGCTGTTACCATTTCAATGGTGGTCAACAAGCCAAATTGCAATGGCGTAATTTTGTTGTTACTAACACACCAGATGACAACAAAGGCATAAGGGATCTGTTCGCAGAAGCGGATCAGAATATCAGAAATAAGCAAGTTTCGCAAGGCTTTGCTGATCAGCGAGAATCCATTAGCTGAGTTTGACTCTTTTTTCACAGAGCTGCGCTTCACATCGCCAATCATTAATTGCTGAAGCACCAAAGATACACCCGCCAGGATGAGTGCAGCGACAAAAGCAATCCGGATACCCTGGGTTTCGCCAAAAGCACCTATTAGTACGCCCCCGATAACAGGACCTAATGCCATTGGAACGCGGCGAACGAGTGAATGCAAAGATACTCCCATAGTGCGCTTATTCTTAGGTAGAACGCTTGCGACCAACTCCATTGTGGCAGGTAAGGAGACTGCCGTCCACGACAAGAAAAATATGGCACCGATCAGGACAGCTTGCCAGAAGGGGAAGATGATCACCACCGCGTAACCAGCCATGGCGATTATGTTGAATAGCAACAAGGCTCTTTTGTAGCCCAACCGGTCGCTGGCGTAACCGCCCGGGAAAGAGTATAGAGCGCTTAACAGGTTATCCATGCCATTGAGCAACCCGACCGAAAACGCGCCACCACCCAATGCCATCAGATAAAGCGGCAGGAAACGCTCTGCCATCTTTTCTCCCAAACCCACCAGGATGACCATAGACATCAGCGCGACAATATTTTTCTTTAGCCCCAAAAATTCGATGAGCTTGTGAGACTTTTTACCAATCTGCATTTTGCTCCAGTGTATTGTGTGTTTTTGTTTGCCTTAACTTTGCGACTCTAACAGGACATGTTCGCACGGCACGCTTGGTGCCAAATCATGACTGCAGGGTTCGTAGTTCTACATAATATTCGAATTTATAATAGCATAAAATCTTTAATTTTAGATTCGGCCCCTGTCACCAATGATCCATAAGGGATATTCCGCCAGAAACAGGTTCATCATCCGCCTGATAAAGTGCATCCTGAGCCCATTTCTGCGGATTAATCCGGATGTATTCCCTGAGTTTGTCTAGGGATATCTCATCGCGGATGACGTGTTCATAATAATTGCGCTGCCAGACAGGAACGCCATGGGTATTGCGAGTTTGATTGATGTGATTGGTCACGGCAGATTTGAACCCGCGGACGATTGTTGGTATTGAACTTGGCGTCGGTTTGCCAAATTGTTCAATCATGGGAATATGTGGGGGTATGGTAGGGGCACGATGCATCGTGCCCCTACTGTCGTTATCAATGATGATAATGCCATGTATGTGATTCGGCATAATCACAAATTCATCTAATTGAATGTTTAGGCGCATTTGGGCTGTCTTCAACCATTCATCACGGGCAATCAGTCCACCTTTGTTTAAAACAACCTCATTTGAAACAATTCTACCAAATAACATTTGCCTTGCATGGGTACAAATAGTAATGAAATAAGCGCCGTTTTGAGAATAGTCGTATCCTTTTAAACGGACCGAGCGCCTGTGGTGTTGCTGGTATTTTGAATGTGTGGATCGTTTCGTCATTGTACGGTGTTGGATCAGGGAGTTTTGATGTGTTGGGAGCACATCCTACAACTTTGCTAGGCGATTAATTATATTTTATAGAGGGCTCAAACCAAGAAAACCGTCTCGATTGTACCTTTCAAAAAACTTATCCAGCAATTCAGGTCTAGCCTCTACGTCAGAGAAATACTGGTCCTTGGCGTAAATTAAATCAACACAAAAGTCTCCTGCATTCAATATTGTTTGACCTTGCCTATTAAGTTTCAAATGTAGATTTGTTTTACAGTGCGTGAGAGCATATTTCTTGTTTTTGATGGTAAACATATGTACAAGACCGTTGCGTAGGCTGTCGTATAGACCTGCCGAGTCGTATCGATTTCTTGGAAAATACTTGTCTATAAAACCTTTGTAGGCTTTTCCGCCATCTCCTATTGTGCTAGTTCCCCACCAAAACCCAGCCAAGTAGTCAATTACACAAGTCGTTAAAATAAAACTAAGGAGCGCGTCTCGCCCGGAAGCAAGGCGGCTAATCGGCTCAATAATCCAATTATCGAACTTCGGGCGGAATTTATCACAAAACCAAGTGAGTTTTTGTGAGGTTGGTGAAGATATTGACGGCGGTGTTGATCCGGTAGATGAAGACGAAGCACTGCCTGATTTTGGCGATTTAAATATCGAATTACTTAGCTGTATAGTACTCATAGATATTCTCCTCTTTGTGCAATGCCATCAAAACCGTTAAAATAATACTTCTCCGGGGTCTTTCTATACTGCACTAAAGCTTAATGGCTTTATCTTGGTACAACCCTCCCCTTATGTTGACTTATTCCAATTATAATCCTGTATTTATAAAAAACATAAGCTCTCCCCACTCACTCCCATTTCATGCTAGAATCAGTCTGCTATCTTCTTGCCTAAAACCTCGAAGGTCTTTTATGCCAGACCCGCCAGTCATACCGAACCCCACCGCAAAAGAAATTAAAATTCCGCACTTCATGCCCTTTTTCTGGATTGCATGCGCTTTTGCGAGCGGGCTGCTGCTGGCTGATCTGCTCAAAGCACCTGTGCTTGTATGGATAATTCTTTCTGCACTCACATTGCTTCTTTGGCTGCTGCCGCGCATCCTTTCAAAGTTTTGGGCCCCCGCGCGTCTTCTGCTCCCCAATTCAGCACACCCCCGCCGCCTGCCTTTAATCGCCCTGGCGGCGTTTTGCTTCCTCGGCGCACTGCGCTATCAGACGGCGCAGCCACAAATCACCCCAACACATGCCGCCTACTATAACTATAAAGGCCTCGTCCAGCTCACAGGCATTGTATCTGCCCCACCTGACCAGCGCGACACTTACACTGCCTTGGAAGTTGAACTAGAGTCGCTTGAACCTCTTGAAGCAGGCTCCCCTCTCGTCCCACCTGAAACTGTGCACGGCAGAATCCTACTTCAGGTATTGTCTGGCACGAGCCATCACTATGGTGACCACATATCAATACGCGGCAATTTGCAAACACCCCCTGACTATGGCGATTTTTCCTATCAGGACTACCTTGCCCGTCAGGGAATCTATAGCTTGATGAGTTATGCATATGTCGAGCTGTACGAAGAAAACGCCGGCAATCCCATCCTGTCTGCCATCTATCGCCTCAAAGACCACTCTCGAGAAGTCCTACAGCAAAACTTCCCTTCACCTGAGTCAGACTTGCTCAGCGGAATCCTTCTGGGGGACGAAAGCGGACTCTCCCCACAGCTGAAATCTGCTTACCAGCTCACAGGCACAACCCACATCATCGCCATCTCAGGCTTCAATATAGCAATCCTGGCCGGGTTGATTACCTCGCTCCTCAACCGGGCTTTGGGTACCAAATGGGGCACTCTGGCAGCTATTCTCACTATTGGCGTCTATACGATCCTGGTTGGGGCAGATGCTGCTGTGGTGCGTGCCGCCATCATGGGCATCGCTGGCGCAATGGGAACATTGATCGGCCGGCGCCAAAACGGCTTGAACACACTCGGTTTAGCAGCCTTCGTAATGTGCATATTTAACCCCAATATGCCATGGGATATCAGCTTTCAACTTTCTTTCTTTGCCACGCTTGGCTTGGTCACTTATGCACCGCCCCTGCAAGCACGTTTTCTCGACTTCCTCAGCCGCTATGTCCCCGAAGACACAGCACAGCGCCTGGCGGGCCCAATAAGTGAATACTTTATCTTCACACTTGTGGCACAAGCTCTCGTCCTGCCATTATTGGCATATCATTTCGGCAATTTCTCTCCCCTCTTTTTGCTCGCCAACCCACTCATCCTTCCACCACAGCCGCTGGTCATGATCCTGGGTGGTATCGCGCTCCTAGGTGGTTTACTCAACCCTGCCCTCGGCAAAGCACTTGCCTACCTCGCCTGGCCATTTGCCGCTTACACCAACCGCATGGTCACCTGGCTGGCTACCTTACCAGCTGGCAAACTCAGCATAAGCACATTCAGTTTCCTGTGGGTCGTCCTTTACTATCTACTCTTCTTTACACTCACATTTGCAAAAGACCGTAAAGCATTATTTAAGCAATTTCTCAAACCAGCAACGCTTCTTTTGACACTCAGCTGTATCGTATTAATCGTTTGGTCGCTTGCCTTCTCTACGCCAGATGGACGTCTGACGCTCACATTACTCCCTGAAACAAATTCACCTGTATTGCTTGTCGAGACACCCCAAGGACGGACCATTTTGCTCAATGGCGGCGTGCGCGCCAGCGCCCTCAACCAGGCACTTGGTCAATCCCTGCCCTTCGGTCACCGCCAGATTGACGTGCTGGTCATTCCCTCATGCCGGCGGGATGATGTCATCGGGCTTGGCGGATTACCAGACCGCGTTGAGATCAAACAAGCCCTATGGATATGCGACCCTGAAACCATTCAGACAACGCGGCAACTGTATCTCTTACTTGACGAAAATGATGCTCAGCAAAACATGTTTGAGGAAAATGCCTGGTTGGATCTTGGGAATGGCGCTAAACTCACCATGCTTGCAGTTGACACGAACGCCAGCTATTTAACTCTGGAACAGGAAAACTTTAGAGCTCTTTTAGCATTTGGTAAACCCGAAACGCATCCCTGGGAAACTCAAACACCACTCAGCCTATTAGTTTTGCCAGGGAACACCAAGGCAGACAATATCCATCAAGCGGATTTAAATCACTTGCAAGTACAACTTGTATTCCTGCCAGTGGATGCCCAAACCCTGCCCCTGAGCGGTGGATTGGCGCTTGCTGAGCTATTTGATGACCTCCCGCTCTACCGCACCGACCTGTTCGGCTGGCTTAAGCTATCTACAGACGGTCAGCAGCTTTGGTTCAACGCTCAGTATAGCCACTAGTCTTGCAAATACTCATCTCCTAAAAAACTTTTTTTTATGATAACCCCTGTGGTATGATTGGACGCGTTAAGGAAAAAATATGATTAATGGCAGCAAGTACACGTATCCTTCCGCAAAACCAAGGGTCGCGCTGGTACGCTGTGAAAGTTACGACGAAACCAAGCTTGAACACGCCGTGGCGCGCGGGCTCGATCTTCTCGGCGGTGCTAACACTTTTTTCAAGTCTGGCGAAACGCTGCTCTTAAAACCCAATATCCTCATCGGCGAAAACCCTAAAAAGCATGTTACCACCCATCCTGCGGTTTTCAGTGCCCGAGCAAAAGCTTTGCAAGAAGCTGGTGCGCAACTCACTTATGGGGATTCGCCGGCTTTTGGTCCGCCGCAGATCTCAGCTGCCCTTTGTGGGATAACTGCCGCCGCAGAAAGGCTCAATATCCCAATGGCAGATTTCGTCCACGGTCAATTAGTCTCCTTTCCACAGGGCAAATTGATCAAACAATTCACCATTGCCAAGGGCGTCTTAGCAGCGAATGGTATCATCTCAATATCGAAGTTCAAAACCCACGCCCTCACACGCTTGACTGGCGCAGTGAAAAATCTTTTCGGCTGCATCCCTGGTCTGCTCAAATCTCAATTTCATGCAACCTTAAATGATGAATATCAGTTCGGCAAAATGCTCCTCGACCTTAACCGCTTGCTCAGACCTCGCCTGTGCGTGATGGACGCCATTATCGGCATGGAGGGCAACGGGCCTCGCAACGGGACTACACGGAAAGTCTCCCTGCTTATCTTTGCCAATGACCCGACTGCAATGGATGCTGCTACAGCGCGTTTAATGGTGCTTGACCCGCTGCTCGTGCCTACGCTCGCGGCTGCTGAAGAATGGCAGGCTGGCGCAGTAGAAAATTATGAACTCCTGGGTGATCCAATCGAATCGTTCATCATGAAGGATTACAAGGTAAACCGCAGCCCAGCATCAACCACGAAAGTAAAGGGAAAACTTGCAAAACTATTCAAGGATATTAGCTCGCCGCGCCCTGTGATCAATCAAGAAAAATGCACTGCCTGCGGCACTTGTGTGGATATCTGCCCTGTCACGCCTAAAGCGCTTTCATTCCACGGAGATGAAGGCAATCTTCCACCAATATATGACTACGACCTCTGCATCCGCTGCTACTGCTGCCAGGAGACCTGCCCACACGATGCCATTACAGTAAAAACGCCGTTACTCGGGCGCATCTTAAGCCAGGGTAAATAATCATTCATTAAATTTCACTGGCATTTTCGTTATGACCCCAATCTTTACGGGCATGATACAATCAAATCCACTTTCTTAAATTGAAGCTTATGATAAATCATACCAACATAATTTCCCCATGTATAAAGCCCATTTATGCGCATTATTGTTCTATCCATTCATCATTTTTAAACACGTATCTTCACCCAGCTCAAAGTGTTACATTTATTAATTAGGATGGCGCCCGCAAGCAAAATTAATTCTTGAGAGGACATGATTCACATGAAAAAGAAACTATCAACAATACAGATGCTTTTATATGGTACAGGCGATCTTGGTTACAGTATGACCAATTCAATTATCTCAGCAATTTTCCCCATGTTCATGATAGATGTTGTCGGCCTCACGCCCGGGTTGGCAGCACTTGCTCTTTTTATCGGCCGCAGCTGGGACTACATCAACGATCCTCTTATTGGCTATCTTTCAGACCGTACCCGCACTCGTTGGGGGCGCCGCCGACCTTTCCTGCTTTTTGGTGCGATACCCTTTGGCCTGGCTTTTGTAACTTTATGGATCAAACCAGCCTTCACCAATCAGACAAGTTTGGTGATCTTCTACGCTGCGATCTATATCGTCTATGAATTAATTGCCACTTCTGTTTATATGCCCTATTACGCCTTGACTCCGGAACTGACGGAAGATTACGATGAGCGCACAAAGCTCACCAGCTATAGAATGTTCTTTAACATCATCGGGAGCTTGGTGGCTTACACATTGCCGTTAATGGTGATTGGCCAAATGGTGCCTGAAAACAGCTCGCGCGTTATATTGATGGGTATGATCTTCGGCGGCATCGCTGCAGCAGCTTATCTCGTAGTATTTTTCGGTACTCGAGAACGCAAAGAGTATCTTGATCAGGAAAAACCCAAGCTAATCCCCTCACTCAAGGCAGCCCTTAAAAACCGTCCTTTCATTTTCGCGGCAGGCATTTACCTATTCACCTGGTTAGCGATAGTTGTTGCGGAAACTAACCTCCTCTTCTACATCAAACATGTTATCAATCGTGCAGGACAAAGCAGCCTCATCATGGCAGCCATCTTTGTGACTGCCATTATCGCCCTACCTTTCTGGAACTGGGTCTCAAAGAAAGGTAATAAACGAACTGCTTACATCATCGGTGTAGCTTTCTGGGCAGTGGTTATGATCCTTATGATCCTTATCACTCCCCAGACACCCTTCTGGGTGCTTATGGTCCTCTGTGTAATGGCAGGCATCGGTATCAGCGCGGCACAGGTGCTGCCCTGGGCGATCATCCCGGATGCTATTGAGTGGGATGAATACCAAACCGGCGAACGCCATGAAGGCGTCTTCTATAGCCTGATCACCTTGCTTGGCAAAATTGCAAACTCCATTGCTGTCCCCCTCTCTCTCGTAATCCTCGAGCTCACCGGCTATGTACCAAATGCTGAAGTACAACCCGACAGCGCCTTACTAGGTATCCGTTTGGTGATCGGCCCTATTCCTGCACTGCTGCTCATAACCGGCATCATCTTTGCAATATTCTACCCGCTCAGCCGCGAAAAATATCAGCATGTCGTCACCGAACTTCAACAACGCCGCGCAGAAAGAAAACGCTTAAGAGCGCAGAAAAAACAGAAACCTGACCTCAAAAAGTCCTGATATTCGAGACTTAACTGGCAATAAACCGCCGAATAAGCATCGGCGGTTTATTAATTAATATTAAAATACAAGCGCCAATTTGAACTAAAATCTATGTAAAAATACGCTGATTACGATAATAACAGTTGCCCTGTGATCCAATTCACACGAGTGCTATTTGTGTGATTTGCCCAGTAAAAAACCTGCTTTTAAGATAAACTAAAGGGAAACTAATATAAAATATACACCCTTGAAAACTTATTAGGAGACTGATCATGAAGGTTCTCATCACTGGCGGCGCCGGATACATCGGCAGCACCATCTGCTCAGCACTTGAAGATTCCGGCCATACGCCTGTCATCCTCGAT
>Ga0164311_10000602_pt1 | contig 16148 bp, 19 predicted proteins | sample GuaBasSedimGuay2_FD_121796 | JGI IMG/M metagenome (GOLD analysis project Ga0164311, IMG submission 121796) | Subseafloor sediment microbial communities from Guaymas Basin, Gulf of California, Mexico - Guay2, Core 4569-9, 9-12 cm | ecosystem: Environmental > Aquatic > Marine > Hydrothermal vents...
GGCAGAAGCAGCCAAGGCGTGAGGAAATGCGTGAGGAAAAAGAAAATAGAGAAACGCAACAAAAACCAAGAAGAAAGGCAAAGGATATATGGGGTGTTTTACATATTTATTCATCCAAGAATAATACAATCCTACATGTTACAGATATAACTGGAGCAGAGACACTGAGCATAAAATCTGGAGGGATGATGGTTAAGGCTCAACGCGAAGAGGGATCGCCATATGCTGCAATGCAGGCGGCGATGAGACTTGTAGAGGAGATAAAATATAAGGGCGTTGTAGGGCTGCACATTAAGGTCAGGGCGCCGGGGGGCTATAATGGTCCAAGATACACTGGAAAGGGTGCTCAGGCTGCAATAAGGGCCATATCGAGAAGCGGTATAAAAATTGGTAGGATTGAGGATGTAACACCAATTCCCCATGGAATGGGATGTAGACCAAAGGGCGGTAAGAGGGGAAGAAGGGTGTAAAAAAATGAAGGTAAAAATTATTGAAAGAAGTAATAATGAGATAAGATTTAATATGTCTGGAGTAAATACCGCGGTTGCAAACTCACTCAGAAGAATTGTTATATCAATGATTCCAGTGATGGCAATCGAAGAGGTCATATTCTATGAAAATAGTTCAATAATGCACGATGAGATATTGGCGCATAGGCTTGGATTAATTCCATTAAAGACGGATTTGAAGACCTACAATTTTGTGTCAGAATGCACATGTAAAGGAAAAGGATGTGCCAAGTGTACTGCAATATTAACCTTAGATGTAGAAGGACCGGGAACGGTATATAGCAGAGACCTTAAATCAAATGACCCCAAGATAGTGCCGGTATATGATACAATTCCAATTGTAAAATTGATTGAGAATCAGAGGATAAGACTTGAGGCGAAGGCACAATTAGGAGTTGGCAAAGAACATATGAAGTGGCAGGCTGGTTTGGCATCCTATGAGATAGTAGATAATTCATTCAACTTTTTCGTTGAGTCTTATGGACAGATTCCAGTTGATGAACTTATAGAAAAGGCGTTTGATGTATTTATTGAACAAATAAACGAAATTAAAGACATGCTCAAGATAAAAAATTGATAACAAATGAATAACGCGGGGGTGCCCGAGCCGGTCAAACACAACATCTATTATCGCGTGGAGTTGTGGGCCAGAGGGGCACGGTTGAGGACCGTGTGGCATAGGCCTGCGCGGGTTCAAACCCCGTCCCCCGCACTATTAGGTGTAAAATGCCGAGAACAAACGAGTACGAAGATCCGAACAGATTAAGTCTGATAAGAAGATTGAAAAAATTTGGAAGGGAGAATAATGCAAGGATATGGATAAGGGTAGCAGAGGAACTCTCAAGGTCAAGAAGGAATAGGAGAGTGTTAAATCTATGGAAATTAAATAGATATGCCAATGATGGGGAAACTGTCATTGTTCCCGGGAAGGTGCTTGGTGATGGAAATTTGAATAAGAAATTAAATGTGGCAGCATTTAAATTTTCGGAATCCGCGAAAGAAAAGATAAATAACTCCGGTAGCGAATTCATGACAATTGATGAACTAATGAAAAAAAATCCTACCGGAAGGAATGTAAAGATAATTTGTTAAAATGATTGTAAATGCGGATGGACATGTCTTGGGGAGGTTGGCAAGTTTCGTTGCAAAGCAGGCACTACTGGGGAGGGATGTAATTGTGGTGAATGCAGAAAAGGCGCTTATCTCTGGGAAGAGAGAATCCGTATTAAGAGAAAATATGGAGAAATTGAGGATAAGAAATTTGGGTAATCCGAGAAAGGGACCATTTCATCAAAAAAGACCGGACAGGTTTGTAAGAAGAGCGATCAGGGGAATGCTACCAATGAGATCGAGGAGGGGGAGAGAAGCATTTAAAAGAATTAATGTGTATATTGGAGTTCCCAAGGGAGAGATAAAGAGAAGACACGACATAGATATAGATAGAGAGAAGATTGAAAACCTCGATGAGTTGAAAAAGAATTTAAGGAGTTATGTGACTGTTGAGGAGATTTGTAGGCATATTGGCTGGAATTGAAAATGAAAAAGATAGTTCATGTCTCGGGAAAGAGAAAGACATCGGTTGCAAGAGCGACCATAAAGCCCGGTAATGGTAATATAAGAATAAATTCGGTTCCATTAGAAATTTATGAGCCAGAGTTGGCGAGACTCAAGATTCAGGAACCTTTAATACTTGCATCGGATTTTATAGATTTGAATAATGTTGATATAAAGGTAAATGTTAAAGGTGGCGGAGTCTTTGGTCAGGCAGATGCCATTAGGTCATCAATTGCAAGGGGCTTGGTAGAATTCACGGGCAGTGATGAATTACTCAGGGTCTATTTAAAATATGATAGAACAATGATCGCGGGAGATCACAGACAGACCGAGCCACATAAACCGAGTCAATCGAGAAAAGGACCAAGACACAAGAGGCAAAAATCCTATAGATAAAAACCTGTGATAAAGATGATTATACCGATAAGATGTTTTACATGTGGCAAACCAATTGCGCAGGATTGGGATGAATACAACAGAAGGGTCTCTAATGGAGAAGAGCCCGGGAAGGTATTGGATGATTTGGGTTATAAGAGATATTGTTGCAGGAGGATGTTCCTTTCTCATTCAGAAGTTATAGATGAGGTAATGTTATACAAGAGATTTTAAAAGATGGAGGAGTATAACAAATTTGAAAAGGCTAGGCTAATAGGGGCAAGAGCATTGCAAATTAAGATGGGTGCCCCGGTGTTGATAGATCTGCCAAAGGGTGTTAAGAGACCCTTGGATATTGCAAAATTAGAATTTGAAAAAGGAGTATTGTTTATGACCGTTAAGAGAAAGAAGAGAAAATGAGTAATCAGGACTTGGATATACCGGATGAGGGTCTACTTGTGCCATTAGACATGTATCTCTCAAATGGAGTGCATGTCGGTCTGAAATATAAAACCGCAGGTATGCGAAAATTTATTTATAAGATAAGGCAAGATAAGTTATGCGTCTTTGATGTAAGGAAGATAGACGCGAGATTGAGGATCGCCGCAGATTTTATTTCTCGCTATAAACCAGAGGATGTCTTAGTTGTTTCAAACAGAATATATGGGAGAAGACCAATTAAGAAATTTGCGGAATTTACAAAATGCAGAGTAATTGCTGAACGATTCGTATCTGGTACATTAACAAACCCAAATATCAGTTCGTATGTTGAACCAAAACTTATAATCATCACAGATCCCGGGAGTGACCAACAGGCAATCAAGGAAGCGGCATCGGTTGGAATTACAGTGGTTGCGATATGCGACACAAATACGCGGATAAAGGATATAGACTTTATAATCCCGTCTAACAATAAAGGCAAGAATGCATTGGCTCTTGTCTACTGGATCCTTACAAGGGAGATTCTAAAGAATAGGGGGGAAGAATTTGATGCTCCATTGGAGGAATTTATTTCGGATGCCGAACCCCAGCCATATCTATTGAAATTGCAGGAAATGCAGAGAAGGAGGAAAAGGAAAAAGAAAAGGAGATAATCATTTCCCAATAATTTCATTAACGACCCTTTTAACCCCCTCAATAATTTCATTCTCATTCCTAACCTCTCGATTCTCCATTAATATACTGCCATCACATATCACGGTATCAACACAATAGCCATTTGCGGCATACACCAAGTCGGAGATGAGATCGTATCCTGGGGTAAATTCGGGTCTCTTCGGATCAATAAGAATTAAATCTGCCAATCTTCCCTCACAAATACGCCCGGCATTTATCCCTAAGGATATTGCTCCATTTATTGTTGCAATGTCAAATATTTCTCTCGCCGTCATTAATCTCGGGTCATTTCCAACCAATTTATGCCCAATTGCCGCAATCTTCATCGATTCGAACATATCAAGATTATTATTTGATGCGCATCCATCGGTCCCAAGTGAAATTAGAAGATTATATTTCCTCATCAACGAATATGGCATAAATCCGGAGGATAACTTCATATTTGATACTGGATTATGACTTACCTTCACATTTTTCTCTGCAAGAATCCTTATCTCGCTCTCACTTAACCATATTGAGTGTGCTGAGATTAAATTTTCACTCAAGAACTCGATCTCGTTTAAAAATTTAACCGGTGATTTTCCATACCTTCCCCTACAATCTCTAATCTCCTTTTTTGTTTCTGCGAGATGAAAATGAATTAATAAATTATTTTCCCTGGAATATTCTGAAATCCATTTAAGTCCATCTTCAGAAACGGTATAAACTGCGTGTGGTCCAAGAGCGGGGGTTATCTTAGAATTTTTTAAATTCTTTACATATCTGATGAAATCCTCCGTTCTCTTTATTGAATTCTCCATCATCTCATCATCAAACAAATCTATGAATGCCTCGGCCAACACCGCCCTGATCCCCATTTCCTCAACTGCCCTTGCAGTACCCTTCATATGCCAGTACATATCATTAAAGCATGTTGTTCCAGACTTTATCATTTCTAAGCATGCAAGTTTTGAGCCCCAGTAGACATGTTCCTCATTTAATCTCGCCTCAAATGGCCATATCTTCTTCTGCAACCATTCGTCAAGTTTTAAATCATCTGCGTAGCCCCTAAGGAGAGTCATTGCAGAGTGTGTATGTGTATTTATAAGGCCAGGGAGTGCAACTTTCCCCTCGGCATTAATTGTATGATCCGCCTCCATTCTCTTTCCAATCTCTGCAATTATATTATCCTCTATATAAATATCTGTAGATTTACCATTCAATTGGACATTTTTTATCAAGATCGAGTTATTTTGATTCATTCTTCCCAAACCAACTCACAATCTGCAGACTTTTATCTCTCAAAACAGCAACATCATCATCTCTCCAGAGTGGATACCTCAATTGCATAAATAAATCTGTTGAATTATCAATTCCCTTACCAGTATGAATCCTCACAATTCCACACAGTTTAAAGCCTCTTGGGAAGTGGTATATATGACTCTTATACTTGTTGTGCAGAATCCAACCGGTCATATCTGTGCAATTTCGCGAATAGATCTCTATCCATTCCTCATTTATATATTCAGATTCGGGCTTGTGTTGAGTTGTGAATTGAGCATTTATGATTATCGGTCTCTCGGCATCTGGAAATCTCACTATTGTTGAGGTGGAGGTTGTGGTGGTGGAGGATGATGTTGAGGTGGTGGAGGATGATGTCGATGACAAGATAGTGGTCGTGCTTATTTGGGACTTCATTTCTTGGGGTTTCATTTCCAGGCACCCAGTCAAAAATACTAATGAGAAAAGTATGATTCCAATCTTGTATTTCATTTTTGACACACTCTCAAGATAGGAAGAAGGAATTGTTAGACTACACAATTCCCATTCTTTGAGCCTTTGGGGATTGTCCCTCCATTTTATTATTTTATTTTACTTGGTATAAAAATCTTTCCACCGTCTTGTCCCTCTCTGTAGAATATGGCACACAAAATCAAGGAAAATCACACTCATACGTCTGAGGATAAAATTCCCTCTTATAAGAGATGCCAAGTATGGGCTAATTAGATAGTAAATCCTTATGAAGATTCTTCCGAGGGAATTTTTAGCCAATACATTATCTCTAAAATCATAGAATACCGATAATTTTTCATAAGAATCTGTGCCATAGGTTGCAGTCACTATAAAGCATTCGGATGTTAGTGAGAAAGACTCTTCAGATTTTGGCTTGACCTTTTTTACCTTCGGCTTAATAGTTGGTTTAATCTCTGCCTTCTTTTCAGCCTCCTTTTTCTTCTCCTTTATTGAGGATGGAATATATGCCTTTGTAGGTCTATAATGCTCAGCCTCCTTCTTTTTAGTTTCCTCTGGTGCAATAAAATACTCCAAGAAATCAACCCTCTTACAATTCGGACAGGTTAGGGTCCTTCTCTTTGAGAGTTTCGTGTCTATATGCCACTCCGCACCACATGTCGGGCATTTTACCTTCTTTTTTGTAGAAGGTGCCATCTCAATTAAATTTATTTTTTATCAGAAATTAAATATAATAATATTTGCCAGATTTCTTCTGTTCTCTGTCCTTTACAGAATTTGGTTTATTTGCTCTTGGTCTCCCCGTTTCGGGGTCTCTTCTAAATGTAACATCCATCTCCCTTAAAAATAGATTCATCCCCTCTCTCATATCAAGTTGTCTTGATGCATTTCCACATATCCCAGATTTTCCAGAAAATACCATCAGTTCGTCAGAGAGATAATCTATTAGCAAGATGTCATGATCGACAACGAGTAGTGATTTTTCATTATCTGTAGAGAATTTTCTCAAGAGTTTTGCCAATCTTAGCCTCTCTTCAACATCGAGATATGCCGACGGCTCATCTAAAAGGTAGATGTCAGCATCCCTTGAAAGACATTCCGCTATTGCAACCCTCTGAAGTTCGCCACCGCTCAGATCCATCAAATTTCTATCAAGTAAATGCTCAATATTGAATTTTCTAATGAATTCATCCCTCAGGTTTAAATTCCTGACAATAATATTCCTTGGCTTTATGTATTGGCGCTTATATGAAATCCTTGCCTTTATATCAATTTTATTATCGGGCTTCTCGACTCCCGCGAGTATCTTTATAAATGTTGTCTTTCCAGTAGCATTTGGACCGAGAATTCCGGTAATTCCAATCCTTATACAACCCTCTTCAGCATGTAATCTAAATCCATCATAACTCTTTTCAAATTTTGGATACTTCAATGTTATTTTTCTCTCTTCTTTCCCTTTTGCCTCTCTCACTTCAAATTTAATTTCATCTCTAAATCTGATATTCTCTGATCTTAAAAAGCCAGAGAGGTATTCATTTATCCCGACCCTGACGCTCTTTATACTGGAGACAATTCCATATGCTCCCGGAGTTCCGAAGATGACATGAATATAATCTGATAGATAGTCCAAAACGATCAAGTCGTGTTCCACGACAAATATAAATTTATCTCTTATATTTCTTATAACCCTGGCTAAATTTAATCTCTCTCTAACATCTAAATAACTCGATGGCTCATCGAGAAGATAGACATCGGCATCCCTTAGTAGGCATGCGGATATTGCTAACTTCTGAAGTTCACCACCGCTCAATTCATTTATATTCTTATTTAGGGAATTTTCAAGACCAATTTCGTTTATAATTTCATCAAAATTTCCAACCTCATCCCTGTCTCTAAGAACATCCCTCACAGTTCCCTTCACATATTTTGGAATAGAATCAATATATTGTGGTTTATGAACCGCCCTGATTTCATTATTTGCCAATTTCTCAAGATAATTTTGTATTTCTCTTCCCCTAAAATGCTCAACGATCTTATCCCAATCTCCTTGGCAGAGATTTGGCTTTAATTCACCGGATAGAATTTTCATTACAGTTGTCTTTCCAACTCCATTTTGACCAATAATTCCAACGACCCCGTGTCTTGGTGTGGGCAGATTATAAAGTCTAAATCCATTAACTCCATACTGATGAATTGGTTCACCGATTTCCTCTGGCAGATTTATTATCACAATGGAATTAAATGGGCATTTTTTCACACATATGCCACATCCTGAGCATAGGTCCTCAATTATTACTGGTTTTTTCGTTTTCTCATCTATGATAATTGTTTCTTTTCCAGTTTTAACCCTGGGGCATATTCTATAGCATAGATAATTACACTCCTTCGGCTTACATCTGTCCTTATTTAAAACTGCGATTCTCATTCTAAGGCAATGGCGTTGGGAACTTATCTTTATTAATTCTCGTTGGCGTCCCTTAGGAGGACTAATGGCACTTGGAGGTTCATCTGGTTAGTGTCACCGACGCTCTTATGTGCGATTTCAACGAAATCGCACCTTTGATCAACCTTTCTTAAAAATCTGGATAGTCAAACGATGCGTTGAAATAGGGTGGTGAGGTAACTACGAGGTGTATACTGTTATCCTCCAACTCTTTCATGTTTTCTGCATCACCAAATGTCATCTTATGAAAAGTTTTTCATATCGTTCATCTTCTTACTTTTATTTAAGATGGAGATGGAATCTATGGATATGTTTTGTTCTTTGAAACTCTGGAACACGACAAAGGACAGGTCTATTCCAAATGCCAAATGTTTTTATATTTTTCCTCTCCAATCAATGACTTTTCTGCTGACAATTGTGGAATAATTAAATTAAGCGAATCCATACTTATAATTCAAAAATATAATTCATATACTCGTTCAATCTCATCTCCGCTGAAGAGCGGTCCGTGTCCCGGATAAATCTTATCAATTCCATATTTATTATGAAATTCGATCAATTTCTCTATCGATTTTTTTAATTCCTCAGAATTACCTCCCGGGAAATCCGTTCTTCCAATCCCAAAAGCAAAAATCACATCCCCAGAGAATAGGGATCTTGATTTTTCTTCATAGAGGCAGATACTCCCCCTGGTGTGTCCTGGGGTATGTATCACCTCCAACTCGCTACTACCGAGAGAGACCTTGTCCTTGTCATAAAGCTTAATATCCACATCGATCCTTATCGATTTATCTGAAAATAAATAAGCCAATATATACTTATCATCGCCCCTCTCCATGGCTTCGGCATCAATCTCGTGAGCAAGAATCTTGGCATTCGTTTTTCTCTTTATCTCTAAGTTCCCCGCGACATGGTCATAATGACAATGAGTATTTATGATAAAATCTATTCCAATATTTAATTTATTAATCTTCTCGATTACTACTTCGGGATTTATTCCAGAGTCTATAAGTGCGACCTTCTTGTCTTTTATTAGATAACAGTTAGAGCCCTCAGAAATGCTAAATATTGGATAAATCATCATTACAATTATTTTTTATTATTCACCAATTATCTGAACCACTATCCTTCTTCTTCTTGGTCTCGTATCTAGGTTTATGGCTATGATTTGTTGCCATGTACCAAGGGTCAATTTTTTGTTTATGAATGGTACAACTACACTCGGACCGATGAATGTTGCCCTTATATGGCTTCTTCCGTTGTCGTCATGCCATGTTTTGTGGTGTTCATAGTGTATATCTGAAGGGGCAATTCTCTCAAACGCCGCCTTTATGTCCCTTTTTAGACCCGGTTCGTATTCCATCGTCGATACTGCACCGGTAGAGCCCAGCATGAATATTACCGCAATCCCATTACTAATTTTTGAATTCTCGATGATTCTCTGAACCTCACTTGTTATATCTGCGGTATCTCCATCAGCTTGCATATCGATTTCTATTTCTTCAGTTCTTATCATTTTATTCAATTATATGGGATTTTTTGTTATTTATTTTTGTTTGAATTATCCTGCCATCAAATTCTCTCCATTTCTTCTCAATCGATTTTATTATTTTCTGAGTCTTTGCCAACGCAACAACTGCCGGTCCAGTTCCCGAGAGTCCCGCCGAGATCGCACCCTCTTCCAATGCAGAAACTATGATCTCTGGATTTTGCCTTAGGACCGATGAGTAGAGGATCCCATTCATCTTCATCGCTCTGTATATATTCCCACGAAGTGCATCTCCCCATATTAATTCTATTTCATCCCTTATAAGATTTATTCTATCAAGATCTATACTTTTTGTATAGACCTTTTCATCCGGAACGAAGATAATTGCATCCAGCCTCGGCATTTTCTTCCTCTTTACCAGGATTCTTTTCTTGTTGTCAGTCACCACGAGACCTCCAAGATAGGATGCGCAGGCATCATCAAATGCCCCGGTTATTGTCACATTCGCCTTAATTGCAGAATCGACACCAATATTGATTATAAATTCATCTCCCGGCAGTACTATTGATTCCTCCTTGCTTAATGCGGAGACCGTTGCCAAAACAACAGCATTTGCGGCAACACTACTACTCTTTAAGCCCCTTGCAATTGGAATCTCGCTCTCTGTTATGATGTGGGCTCCATAATTCAAATTGAAATACTTCAATACATTTTCTGCACATAATTTAATGAGTTTCGTGTCCTCATCGGGAAAATTCTTTATCTCAGCGGTAATCTTACCCGAGTTATTGAGTTCTACCTCAGCCTTTGTCTTTAAATTTAATCCAAATGCAGATCCCTTCCCAGTTGCGATTGCATTTACTACTGTTGCAGCACCATATGCTATTGCCTTACCAATCATCTTAATTATCTCCTATGCTCCAATTCATTCTCTACATATTTAATTTCCCTTTTAAATTCTCCGATTATGTACCCAATCAATGCCAATACTGGAAAGATTTCAATTCTTCCCGCAATCATCTGAAATATGAATATTAACTTAACTATTATGGGTTGATCCGTTATATTTATACCCAAATTTATACCGACATTTGATTGAATCGATGAAGATATTAGTAGTGCATCAACTAATTCATATTCTGGATTATAAATTAGAAAAATTAATGAACCAATTGCAATTAGTGCAATGTATATGAAAAAGAATAATGATATAAATCTTAAATCTTGGTCATCAAATATCCTTCCATCAATCTTTAATGGTAGTACCGCGCTCTCGGGTAGAGACGATTTCCTTATAATCCACCTGACCGCCTTTACGAGGACCCCAAGTCTTATCCACTTCAAACCGCCGCCAGTTGAGCCCGCTCCGGCCCCTATTATCATCAATAATATAAGCAAGAATTTTCCAGCGTCTCCCAGGTCTTCCAAGTTTGCTGAACTATAGCCCGAGGTTGACATCGCGGATATCACTCCAACAGTGCTTTTATATATTGAAGTTATAACATCATTTCCATTTATCATGAGCAATACTGTGAAGATAAAGACGGAGAACAATGAAACCACAAATGCGGTCCTTATCTCAAGGTTGCAGAGAAACCTCTTGATATTTCCAGAGAGGAGGACATAACCAAGAGTGAATGGTATTGCCCCAATGGTCATTATGAGTAGCAAGACAAGTTCAGATTCCTTGTTTACATGAAAGCCAAGATCATTTATTATGAAGCCTCCAGTTGCAAGCATACTCATGGTTCCCGTTATTGCATAAAATAGACTCGTACCAAGTAGCCATAACACAACCGTCCCAACAAATGTATAGAAGATGTACATCCTTAATATGAATCTTGCGGTATGTTCAACGCTTGGCAGAATTTTTCTGTCGCCATGCTCCATTCTGTAGAGATACACCGTGGAGATTCCACCCCTGGCGAGTGTTGAGAGAAATATAACTATTATGCCCAATCCACCTATCCATTCCCGCAGTGTTCTGAGAAAGATTATGCTGTATTTATATTTCTCTGAATTCGGATTGAGCATCTCATTGCTCATTGTTGTAAAGCCGGCGGTCGTGTAGCCTGAGATGCTGTCAAAGTAGCAATTTATAATTGAATCCATGTCAAATCTTTCTGTTTCGAAGAGTAATGGGAGTGATGCAAATAGAGAAAGGATTATTAGACCCAGTGCAACAAGTAGCATAGTGTCGCCAAATTCGAGTTCGCTCTTCGGAAATCTCATAAGGATCGCACCAAATAGCCAAGATGATGCACCCCCCACGAGGAATGGAAGTATTGGTTCGTTGTATAGAATTGCGATTGGAATCGGTATCAACAGTAGAATTCCGTTCAGGATAAGGAAAACGCCCAAATACCATAGGATGTGCTTCAGATTCATCTTTTAATTCATCATCTTTTTAATTTATTAATCCATTATCCAGTAATTTTTTATAAATAGAAAGATACTCTGCATGACCCCATGTCAGTGGAACAACCCAGAAGACGAGTCCTTTTTTGTATTCTTCACTTCTCATTACCCTCTCGGCCTCTTCCCTTCTGCCCACATGAGAATATCTTCCAACCTCGATAGCCTTCGCCCTCCATTTAAGGAATCTCTCCCTCGTTGATACATGCTCGGGAATTAGATAATTTCTGTTGTATTTCAAAAACCATCTTATATATTTCTCAGATTTATCATATCTCCCCAGATCTAGGTAGTACTGAGCCATCCATCCAGTATACATCGAGTAGGGTCCATAACCACCATTATTCCTTCCTTCTTCGCCATGCTTTTCAAGATATCTATTAATTCCGGTTAATTCGTTATCCCATAGCCTCTTCTCTATATTCTTTATTGTATTTCTGAGTATCCTTTCCCTAACACTCAAGCATTTTGTTATATATGGCGCAATCTCTGCCACATCCGGGTCTGAGATTAGATGGCTATTTGTAACCTTTATAAATTTGCTATCCATTATTAATCTCCTTGAGATGCCTATCCATATATCCGTTGCGAGATCGTTCCACTCCTCTACCATATCCCCCCTTTTGAGTTCCTCTGCAATTTCTGATGCCGCTTTAATTCCCGCATAACAGGTTATGTTGACCCATATCTCAAATCCCGATTCCATTGGTGGCCATTCATGGATGCTGTTTAGAGAGAAGAGAAGCCTTTCCTCATGGATATAATGCTCCTTTATGAATTTAATTCCCAATTTGATCGAATTCCATGCATATTCAAGAAATTTCTTATCTTGAGTTTTTTTGTAGTATTCATTTATCATATAGAGCACTAATCCATTGCAATCCAACTGCGGGGGTCTGTACGAGGCCGGGCTACCATCTTTATTGTAACGTTGGGTCCATTCACCTATCTCCATCTGAACATCTATCAAGAATCTCAATGATTTCCTTACCTCTTTGTACATTCCAAGTTCATTCATCACTCTGAGGATCAGGCAGGTATCCCTTGGATAAATATATGGGTACCTCCCAGTTTTAGGGGATGCCAATATGCCACCATTCTCTAAGTAAACGGAATCTATCACCGATAGACTTTTCTTATTTAATTTCCTCAGTTCTTCCTTCTCACTCTTAGTAAACATTCTAATCCCTCAGGAATATCGACTTTATCTTATCAATTAGTGATTTCTTTTCAATAATCTTTTCTCTCATGATTTCCCTCTCATCCTTTATAAATACTGGCTTTATCTTCTCAATTACCCCCTGTCTTTTTTCTCCGAGTTCAGAATTTATTTCTCTTCCCAGTACTCCGTGCTTTGTTTCCCTCGCTCGTATATTTACAACTATTGGTTGTTCAACTGGTTCACCAACAACCAATGCCTGACCAACCGACAATTCTTTAATTATGTTCTCCATTCCGGGGGTAAAGCCCTCAATTGATTGACTTATTGCCTTTAAATCATTTGGATTTGTTACCTTCAAAATTATTTGAGTATTGCACTGGGATAATACATTCTTATCGATCCTTGCGGGTCTCTGAGAAACAACACATAAATGAAAGCCGAATTTCCTGCCCTCAGATGCGATCGTTCTAAGAATTTGGGAAGAAAACGCATCACCAAAACCCCTCTCCGGACAGAAGTTGTGTGCTTCCTCAATTAAGAAGAGAAACCTGGGAATTTCAGATATCTTTATTGAATTGAATAAATCGGTTGCAATTCTCGTAAGAATTAATTCCTGAATTCTCGGCTCCGTGCCCTTGAGATTTATTATCGTGAGTTGTCCCCTTCTGACAAGCTGCTCCTTTGTTATTGGCTTGCCCTCAAATATCCCGGAATTCCTTAGCGTTTCTAATCCAGAGATTACCTTCCACTTTGAACCACTCTTGTCTAAGCGAACCGCGTTTATTATATCTTGGATCGTATACTCCTGATGCTCCAGTCTTCTTAACGCATTATAGAGAATCTCCTTTTGCTTATCGTTTAATTTCATTGGCATTATCTCAATTAATTCCTCCAGGGAGAATTGAGGCTTTAATGTTAATTTTTCAGCATCCGGATTTATTATTATATTTGCGGTATATTCCTTTATCTGTGCATCATAAGACCTCGGCTTAACATTAAATTTTAGCATTGCATCATAGTCATCGTTCTCATACCTCAAACTTCCATACTCGCCATGGGGATCGATGATAACGATTGGAAAATCGTTCTTTAGTAATTCCTCCAATATAACCCCCACAGTATAACTCTTTCCGGCTCCGGTCTTTGCAAGAATAGATATGTGCTTTCCAATCGTCTTTCCCACATCTAAATACACCGGAACATTATGACCCTCTAATAAACCAAGATAAATGCTATTTTTCTTTGATTTTCTAATACCGAGGATATCCATGATTAATTCCCTATCTGCGGTATATACCCTCGATTTTGGCTTGAATGGCGTCTTGGGTATTAGAATCTGATTATTCTGTTTGTAGCCAATTGCATACGCACTGGCCATTAACACCTCCTCACCCTTATTATTAATGTATCTCTTCATATCATCAATTCTTGCTAACACCCATCCATAGGTCTCATGATTCACCTTTATAAAACTTCCCCTCTCAACATCTGCCGTAGATAATTCGATATTGAATTGTGATGGCTTTACTTCTCCAGAGATTACACCTACAAACCTCATTTTATTAATGATATAAGTATCCTAATTAATATTTATGCTCTTCAACACCAGAAGATTGATAAGGATTCAAGAAAGGCTGGCGAGGAGAGTAGTCATTGAAGATAGAATTCCAGAAGAGATTAATACAATTGCCGGCGTTGACCAGGCATTTATAAACGACGATATCTTGTCATGTATGGTCCTCTTAGAATATCCGGATATGAATATAATAGAAACCAAGATTTCAAGAATTGGGGTTGAATTTCCATATATCCCCGGATTTTTGGCATTTAGAGAGGCTCCAGCCATACTGAGCGTATATAGAAAATTAGAGAAGAAACCAGATATCCTGCTTGTAGACGGTCATGGAATTGCACATCCCAGGGGAATTGGAATTGCAAGCCATGTTGGAGTTTTGCTGAATAAGGCAACGATCGGCGTTGCGAAGAAAGTATTGGTTGGAAATTATGAAATTCCAGAGAATATCGGAGAACATAAAAATTTAATCTATAATGGCAAAGTAGTTGGCTTCGTATTTAAGAGTAGGTATCGCTGCAATCCAATATTCATTTCTCCTGGACATAATATATCACTACAAACGAGTTTGAAAATTACTAAGAAATGCATTAAGAATCATAAACTTCCGGAGCCGATCTTTCTTGCTCATAGAATAGTCAATGAGTATCGAAATAATTTTTAATCTCAAAATTCTATATAACTTCTATGGCGATCTATCACGGAAGGATAAAGAAGGGTAGAAAGAAGAGAAAACACTCAATTGGTAGAGAGCCGGCACTCACATCAATTGGAAAAGAGAGGAGAAAAATCATTAGAACAAAAGGTGGGGGAAAAAAGGTAAAATTAATCTCATCGGAGAGTGCAAATGTCATAATTAATAATAAATGGACCAAGTGCAAGATACTTCAACTCGTTGAAAATCCCGCAAGCAGGGACTTCACAAGAAGAAATATCATAACGAAAGGTGCGATCCTGAAGGTAAAAACACCCAATGGAAAGGAAATCGATGTTAAGGTTGTCTCAAGACCTGGACAGGATGGAGTTATTAATGCGATTCCTTTATTATGATTTACTTCTTCTTTTTTATTAAATATTTTATTTGATAATAAGAAAAATGACGAGGAAGATAAGAATCTTTGACACGACACTCAGAGATGGGGAACAAACCCCGGGGGTTGCACTCGATATAGAAAAGAAACTCGAAATTGCGCACGCATTGTCAGATTTGGGTGTTGATATAATCGAGGCGGGATTTCCGATAAATTCTAAGTCTGAGTTTGAAGCGGTTAAGAGAATTGCCAAGGATATAGACTCCAAAATCTGTGGTCTTGCAAGGGCATTAAAGCAGGATATCGACAAATGCATAGATGCAGATGTTCATATAGTTCATACATTCATCTCCACATCCCCACAACACCTGAAATATCAGATGGAAAAGAGTGAGGATGAGGTCTATGAAATGGCAGTGAATGCTGTCGAATATGTAGTTGACCACGGTTTTACTTGTTTATTCTCTCCGATGGATGCGACGAGAAGTGATTTGGGATTTCTCCTTAGGGTATGTAAGGGTGTTGAGAATGCTGGGGCAAAGATAATAAATATTCCAGATACTGTTGGAATTATGTATCCATCGGCAATGAAGGAATTCATATCAAAGATAAGAAGGGAGATAAATGTTGATTTGGATGTTCACTGCCATAATGACTTCGGAATGGCGGTCGCAAATACACTCGCGGCGGTTGAAGCTGGGGTTAATCAAGTACAAGTTGCTGTGAATGGACTCGGCGAGCGTGCTGGAA
>Ga0164311_10000603_pt1 | contig 16123 bp, 15 predicted proteins | sample GuaBasSedimGuay2_FD_121796 | JGI IMG/M metagenome (GOLD analysis project Ga0164311, IMG submission 121796) | Subseafloor sediment microbial communities from Guaymas Basin, Gulf of California, Mexico - Guay2, Core 4569-9, 9-12 cm | ecosystem: Environmental > Aquatic > Marine > Hydrothermal vents...
ATTGAATGTTTTTATTATTTTTTATCCTCAGGAAATAAAAACTGGGAAAAAGGTAAGAAGGTGGCAGAAAAAATTAAGCCTTATGTCACAAAAGAATTTCTTGATGAATTTTTAGAAGGAGAAAGATATTTAAAAAGCCCTGAGTTAGTTAAAAAATTTGTAGAAAAATTACCTATTATGGAAGTTCCAACAGAATATGTAATCTTTAAACCCTTAAAAGAGGTTAATCCTAATGAAGAAAAGCCTATTTTGATTATTTTTCCTGTTAATCCTCATCAACTTTCAGCTCTTGTTGTACTTACAAATTATGGAAGAGATAGTTTTAATAATGTAACTATTCCTTGGGCTGCAGGATGTCAAACAATTGGAATATGTGCTTATAAGGAATGTTATTCAAAACCTCAAAAAGCAGTAGTGGGATTAACGGACCTTTCAGCAAGGAAAAATATTAGAAAACAGCTTGGAGATAATATTTTTACTTTTGCTATTCCTTTTGAGATGTTTTTAGAAATAGAAGAAAATATAGAAAATAGTTTTTTATATAGAAACGTATGGAGATATCTTATACTTGACAAATAATTGAGTTTAAAAATAAACTTTCAAAAATAAGAGATATGGGGGGTAAAATGGGGAAAAAAGGATTGGTTATTTTTTTTCTTATATTAATAGGATGCACTACAACTAAAACAATTATGGTACCTTCTGGAGAAAGAAAACCAAATGTTTATGAAGTTTACCAAACAGTACTTGATACTTTTCAAGAACTAACAATTCCAGTAGAGTTTCAAGACCCTCCTTATTCTTTAGAAAGCATTTGGATGTATTGGCCACCACATACTGCTAATAAAATAATTGGATTCCCATTAACCTGGTGGAAATATAGAGCAATAATTCAAGAAAACACTGTAATTTTGGAAGCTGAAGGACGGGGAATAAGCCTATGTCCTTTAACTCCTCTTATTTTAGTAAATTTTACACCAGCCCCTATTGATTGGGTTGCAAAAGCTTTACAACAAAATTTAAAAACTATGGATATAACAGTAAAAATTCATATAAGAGAATAAAAATGTCCATATCACAAAAAATGCAAGAATTTATTGAGAAAGCTTCCTGGATCCGAAAAATGTTTGAAGAAGGAGCTTATTTAAAACAAAAATATGGAACTGAAAATGTTTTTGATTTCAGTTTAGGTAATCCCCATTTGCAACCACCCAGTTTATTTTATCAAGCTTTAAAAAAAGAGATTGAAAAAAGTCATAGCTATACGCCAAATGCAGGACTCTTAGAAACAAGAGAGGCAATTGCTGCATATCTTAGCCAAGAACATGGTATTAAATTTTGTGCTGATGAGATTATTCTTACCTGTGGTGCAGCTGGTGCTTTAAATGTAATTTTAAAAGCACTCTTAAATCCTGGAGATGAAGTAATTGTACTTGCCCCTTTTTTTGTAGAATACGGATTTTATATAGATAATCATGGAGGAATAATGAAAGTTGTCTTAACAAAGGATAATTTTGATTTAGATTTAGAGGCTATTAATAAAGCATTAAATTTAAAAACAAAGGCAATATTATTAAATTCTCCTAATAATCCCACAGGTCAAGTTTATTCTGAAGCTGTTCTTAAAGAGTTAGCAATAATACTTAAAGAACATAAGAAAAAAACAAAAAATATTATTTATCTTATTATGGATGAACCTTATCGAAAAATTATTTATGATGGTATTAAGCTTCCTAGTATATTTAAAATTTATCCAGAAACTATTTTAGCTACATCTTTCTCTAAAGATTTATCTTTGGCTGGAGAAAGGATTGGTTATTTAGCTATTCATCCTAATTGTACTTATAAAAAGGAATTAATAGAAGCCTGTATTTTAGCTAATCGTATTTTAGGTTTTGTAAATGCACCTGTCCTTATGCAGAGAATTATCAAGCATTTATTAAATACTTCTGTAAATATTGAATTTTATAAACGTAATCGAGACTTATTGTGTAAAGGACTTTCCGATTTAGGCTTTTCTTTTATTTTACCTAAAGGTGCTTTTTATCTTTTTCCTAAAACACCTATACCAGATGATATAGCCTTTGTGAAAGCTTTACAGACAGAACGAATATTAGCTGTACCTGGAAGTGGTTTTGGAACTCCTGGATATTTTCGTTTAGCATTTTGTGTAGAAGAAACTGTTATTAAAAAGGCCATGCCTCACTTTGAAAAAATTGCAAACAAATTTGGTCTTATTTCGTGAAAAAAGTAGCGGTTGCATTAAGTGGTGGTATTGATAGTGCAGTAACTGCTTATCTTCTTAAACAACAAGGTTATAAAGTAACAGGTGTTTTTTTAAGATTAACAGAAAACCAACCTCCCTACTCTCCTTCAAATATCGCTAAATTGTTAAAGATTGATTATATTGAACTTGATTTAAAGGATATTTTTAAAAAAGAAATTATTAAACCTTTTATCGAAACATATCTTTTAGGCAAAACACCAAATCCATGCATATGGTGCAATCAAAAGATTAAATTTGGCATATTGTTAAAGGAAATTAAAAAAATGGGATTTGATTTCTTAGCTACTGGTCACTATGCTCGCAAAATTTTTAAAAATAATCGCTTCATCCTTTTACGTGGTATTGATCAACAAAGAGATCAATCTTATTTTTTATTTCCTCTTACTCAAGAACAATTATCCCATATTTTATGGCCATTAGGAACAATTAATAAAGAAAAAACTAAAAAAATTGCTATAAGTATTGGATTATGTTTAAATACCAAAGAAAGTAGGGAAATATGTTTTATTCCTGAAAGAAATTATCGATTATTTTTAGAAAAACATGCTAAAGAAAGATTAACAAAAGAAGGGAAAATACTTAACTTAGAAGGCAAGGTTATTGGCAAACATAGTGGAATTTGGCGTTATACTATTGGTCAAAGGCATGGATTAGGAATTAGAGCAAGAGAAGCTTATTATGTGCGTGTTATTGATGCAGATAAAAATTGTCTTATTGTAGCTCCGCGTCAGGCTTTATTTTTCAAAGAAGCTATTGTTGAAAACGTAAATTTTTTCCCTTTTGATTCTTTAAAAGAACCTCTTTATGTTTCTGTTAAAATAAGATATAAACAAATTGAAACAAAGGCTTTAATTAAGCCTATTAATGAAAAAAAGGTCCAAATAATATTTGAAACACCACAATTTGCTGTAACACCTGGACAGGCAGCAGTTTTTTATCAAGATGAAGTTTGTGTAGGAGGAGGCTGGATAATATCTGCAAAATGAAAATTGTTATTTTTACTGTAGGTTGCAAAGTAAATCAATATGAATCCGAATCCCTTGCTTTTTTATTTACTCAACAAGGGTATACTATTGTTTCAAAAATAGAAGAAGCTGACATATGTATTGTCAATACTTGCACTGTAACACATAGAGCAGATTATGATAGCCGACATTATCTTCGCCAAATCATTCGAAAAAACCCTAATGCCATTTGTATAGCTACTGGATGTTATGTACAAACAGCATATAGGAAATTGGCAGAAATAAAAGGAATTGATTATTTAATTGGCAATAAAGAAAAGCCCAATTTACCTAAATTATTACCTTATTTAAAAAAACAACCATCTCCTAAAATTTTAGTAAGTAAACAACCAACTACTTTAGATACTTTAATCTGTTTACCTCCCGCAGCTTCAATTAAACGCACTCGAGCTTATCTTAAGATTCAGGACGGATGTAATGCATTCTGTCGTTATTGTATTGTACCTTATGCACGTGGAAGAACACGAAGTTTACCTCCTGATGAAGTAATAAAAAGATTAATTTTTTTAGAAAAATTAGGGTTTAAAGAAATTGTACTGACTGGCATTCATTTGGGAGAATATGGAAAAGATTTAACCCCACCTATATCTCTCACAAGGCTTTTATATTCTATAAAAAATTCTAATTTAAAAGCACGCTTACGTCTAAGTTCTCTTAATCCATCTGAAATCACAAAAGAATTAATAAATCTCTTTATCTCATGGCCAAATTTATGTCCTCATTTGCATATTTCATTACAAAGCGGTTCTAAAAGAATCCTTCAAAAAATGGGTAGAAATTATACTCCAGAACTTTTTAAAGAAATAGTTTCAACTCTTATTCAACATTTTCCTTTGTTTGCTATTGGAATTGATGTTATTGTAGGTTTTCCAGGAGAAACTGAAAATGACTTTGAAGAAACATATTATCTGATAAAAGAAACACCTATAGCCTATTGTCATATTTTTTCCTATTCTGAGCGACCAAATACATTAGCAGCTAGATATACTGAAAAAGTGCCATTAGAAATTATTCAAAAGAGAGTTAATATATTGAGAATTTTGGATAAAGAAAAAAGAGCAAAATTTTTTGAAAAAAATAAAAATAAAATTTTAAATTTATTAATAGAGACAAAAAATAAAAATTATTTTAAAGGCCATACTGAAAATTATCTTTTAGTCCGTATTCCTGAGTCAGAAAGGTTAAAAATTAATACTATTGTTCCAGTGAAAATTGTTTATTATAAAAATGGCAATATTTATGGCAACATCTATGGAAGCTAAGATTAAAGAAATTTTAATTAATGGTAGTGAGACACTTGGAATAAAATTAAAGGAAAAACAAATTTATCAATTCCAACTCTACTTACTTAGATTAAAAAAGTGGAGCCATCATATTAATCTCACTGGGATAAAAACAGAAAGAGATATTGTTATAAAACATTTTCTAGATTCACTTACTATTTTTTCTTTTTTAAAACCTCGATGGGAGTTATTAGATATTGGCACTGGTGCAGGCTTTCCAGGTATTCCTTTAAAAATTGCCCTCCCCTCTTTAAAATTAACTTTAGTTGAAGCAAAACAAAAAAAAGTAGTATTTTTAAAAGAGATTAAACGTCTTTTAGAATTAAAAGATATAGAAATCATTCAAACACACCTTCCATCTCCTTTATTATCAAAAAAAACATTTAATGTTGTTGTGGGTAGAGCTGTAGCTCCATTAACTGAATATATTCGATTAGCACTACCTCATGTTGCAAATCAAGGTTTACTTATTATCATGAGAGGAGGTAAAAACAATAAAAAAGAAATTGAGCAAATTTGTAAAAAATACGATCTTTCAATAGCTATACAAAAAAGTTTTATGCTCCCTTTTAGTAATATTAAGAGGGAAGTAATAGCACTAAAAAAATTAAAAAGCTAGAATATCCTCTTTTTTAGCGATAACATTGACCATAATTTCTTCTAAATCAGCTTCATTTAAGCCTATTTCATTAAGAAGTTGAGACTCAGCTTGTGGTGTAGAATGAAAACCAACAGGAGAGATAAAAGTAGCAAGGTTGTTGGCAAGATAGACAATTAAAGCAATAATAACTTCTTGAGTAGCCTCTGTTGGAGAATGATGAAAAGCAATTGATTCTTTTATAGGAAGAGGCAATTGCCAAGTTTCAGCAATAATTCCACCTATTTCAGCATGATTATATCCAAACATTTCCTTTTCTATATTTAATAAATCCATACCTTCTGCTAATTTTTTTGTAATTTCTTCAAAGGCATTTTTTACATATTGATCTAATATAATTTTACCTATATCATGGAGAAGACCACCAATATAGGCTAATTCTTTATTTTTATATTTAAGTTTTTCAGCAATAAGTTCTGCAGAAACAGCAGCTACTAATGAATGTTCCCATAAAGTATGTTCTGTTTGAGGATATCCTTTCAATTTTTTATTTAAAATACCTTTCATTTGAACAGTAAAAACAATTTTCTTTAATATTTTTCTACCTAATAAAACTACAGCATGTTTAATGCTAGTAATTTTTTGTCTAAAGGCAAAAAAGGCAGAATTACTTATACGTAAAACATCGGCTGTTAGGGCTGGATCTAAAAGAATAGCATCTTTTATTTCCTCTGCATCTGTATTGGGATCGTTTAATACATTCAATACTTTAATAACTGCACCACTTGTAGGCTTTAAAAATCTTACTTGTTTTAAGATATCTTCTATCTTATTTTGCATCAGTTTTTCTTAAAAATATTATTAAGCATCTCTCTTAATGCACCTTTTATTGGCACATAGCCAAAAACTTCTTTCCATATCTCTGGCCTTTCCATACATAAATAAACATTTACTTGAGGAGCATATTCTCTTATCCATTTTAGAATTGTTTTATAAAGAAGGATTCTAATAGGCTTAAAATATCGTTGTTTACCATCTAAACCTGATATAAATTCACCATAAATAATTTTACTCTCTGGGAAACGGTGTCTTATAATATTTTTTAAAGAAGGCATAAATCGAAATGTACCTAAACTGATCCAAGCAATCTTTTCTGGTTGAATATATTTGAAGATTAGGTCAACAGCTTCTTTATATCCTTCTTTCCAACCAGGATAATAAATTATTGGATCAAAATGAAATCCTATCCAATATCCCCATTCTTGACAACGATGAGCAGCTTTAAGACGTTCTTCAAGAGTAGGAGTATCTTTTTCTTCTTTTAATACAATTTCTGGAGCATTAAGTGACCAAGAAATTACAATATGTCCATTATGATCAAGATCAGCCAAATTGTCAATTATTATACTTTTTGTTTTCAATTCTAATATTAAATTATCACGTCTAGCGAAATATGGAACCAAATAACGGCTTAATTGAGTAATATGATCTAAAAAAAGGCTATCAGTCAATTCTCCTGTTCCCACTCGATAGAATTTTATTTTTATATCGTCTAATTCTTTAAAAAGGTCTTCTAAATTTACATAAACTTGAATAAAAGGTTGATTAAGATAACTTTGCAAAATACAATAAGTACAATCAAAAGCACAATTAGTCCCCACTTCTAAAATATAATATTCACAGCTAATATAAAATGTCTTATTTGTACAAGGACAAGGGCGAAAGAAACGTCCCTTATTACGTGTAAGATAAAGAATTTCTTTATTATAAACCTCACCTTTTACTGTCTCTGGCGCTACTACTTCCTGTGGTATATGTGAAATTCTTTTTAAAATTTCTTGTGTATAGGGTAAATCAAGAACTGTTTTATCTATCAAAATTTTTTTGGGAAAAAATTTCTTCAAACCACCCTCCATCTATCAATTGTTGCCAAATATCCATCTGACTTATTTTTAACAATCTTTCCAATTTTTGGATAAATTCTTTATTATTTTTAAAATAAAATTTTATCTCATATTCATCTCCTTCCCAATAAATTGGAGGAATAATTTTACATTTTGATGGCAAATTTAAATTTTTAATTTTTTTATTAAAAATTTCTTCAGCTTTAGTAAGTAAAGGGAAACGGCGTTTTCTAAGAAAATTTCTTACAATTGTAAGTTTTTGTTCCCTTGTTAAAGTTGGATTGTTAATTGTATTGTTAACCATTTTTACCAGTTCTGTTATTGAAATTTCATCTCTTGCTTTAATATCTAAAAGGTATGTTAATAATTCTTTTTGTAAAGAATAAGTTGGTTGAAGTTTTGTAAAAAATTGTTTTATAATTTTATTTTCTTCAGCAGGTAAATTTTCTATTTCTTTTAAAATATCTGGAAAAATTTTAAAATTCATATTTAGTCATTGCTTGTGCTAACTGAGGTATAAAATCTCTTTTTCTTGACATTACTTGAGGAATAAAACAAGCATCATTTTCTATTTTTATATCAAATGCCATTTCTATAATTTCTTTCTCTCCTTTAACAAAAATTTGTTCTCCCTTTTGATCAAATGGGCAGGTAATGATAAAAGTTACTAAATTAAAATTCTGTTCATTTAATACCTTTTCCATTTCTAATTTGATTTCTTTAGTTAAAGGTTCGATTTCTTTTCTATCTAATACCAAAATCTGTCCTACTCCTATTTTTTTATCACCAACATGATATTCTTTAAAATCGCTAAAAAGGATTTCTTTAGCTGTTTTTCCTTTAATTTCAGCCTGAGCTTTTATAAGCTCACGCCCAAATTCCTCTATATTAACGCCAGCTTTTTTAGCTAAAAACAAAGCTGCTCTTTTATCCCTTTCAGTAGTAGTGGAAAGGGTAAGTATAAGAGTATCAGAGAGTATTCCACCTAAAAGGGCACCAGCAATCTCAGGCACAATTTCTACTCTATGTAATTGCATAAGTTCAGTTATAATAGTACAGGTACTTCCTACAGGATCATTATAAACATAAATAGGTTTAAAAGTAGAAATATCTCCTAAATGATGATGGTCAATAATTTCTAATATCTCTGCTTCCTTTATACCTAATACTGCTTGAGCACTATCATTATGATCAACAAGTATAACCTTTTTTTGAATAGGACTAATTAAATCAGAACGTGTTATTACACCAATAAGTCTTCCTTCAGAATCTGCTACAAGTACTGAACGATAACGAGAAGCTAAAACTCTTTTTTTAACATCACTAATTGGAGTATCTAAATGAACCACTTCTGCTTTTTTCATGATAGCCTTTACTGGGAGAGAAAGAGGAAGAATTTGAGCAATCGTGTATATACTAAAAGGAGAAGAAATAATTATTGTCCCTTTTTCTTTTGCTAATTCCAAAACCTCTTCGCTAATAATTGGTTCTTCACTTAAAATTAATACTTCACAACCAGCCTTGATTAGCTCTAATTGGATATCTGTACGATCACCTAAAATGGCAATATCTCCTGGTTGAACATAATGAAGCGTGGTGCCTTTCTGCATAGCTGCAATAAATATGCGACCTTTTAATTCCTCTTTTTTATAAGGATTGGCTAAAATGCGACCTTTTAATGTAAACACAAGGGTTTTAATCTGAATTGGAATAGTAAGAATATCCCAAGTAATTTTTTCTACATAATATTGAGCAATATCCATTTGTCCTATAATTCCTAATATATTTTGATATTCATCTACTACAGGAAGAATACGAATTTCCTTTTTTCGCATAATTTGAACTGCATGGTATATAGGTTCTTCAGGATAGATATAAATAGGTGGTTTTAAATCAATATCATTTACTCGAGGAATAACATTTTTAATAAGAAATGGTATTTCAAGGCCAAAATATTTTAAAATAAATTGAGTTTCAGCATTAAGAGGACCTGTTCTGGCTGGAATATAAAGGTATTTTTTATCAGTAATATTTTTAAAATAAGCATATGCAATAGCACTACAAATAGAATCACTGTCTGGATTACGGTGTCCAATAATAAATACTCGTTTTTTGCTGTTAGTCATGTTTTCAAGTTACTCTGTTTGAGAGGTTTTGGCAATCTCTAAAAATTTTTATTAAACAGCATCCTTTTCTACTTGAATTCTTTTACAAAATACAAATAATCTTTTAAAATTCATTAAGGTCCTAAATGTATTAAACTTATAATATCATCTTCAAGTTTTCTTTTTTTCATAAACCCTCGATGCGTTTTATATATACGTCCCTTTGGATCTACAATAACAAGATGAGGCAATACAGAAATCCCACCATATTTTAAAACAATATCTTCATTCCCAATAAGTATTGGATATGCAATATTCAATTTTTTTGCAAAATCGTAAATAAGATCAACGTTCCCATCTAAACTGATACCTAAAAAAATTACATTTTTATCTCTATAACGATTATAAAGTTGATTTAAATCAGCTACCATTAAACGGCAAGATTTACACCAAGTAGTGAAAAATTCTAATATAACAATTTTGCCTCTAAAATCAGAAAGAGAAATTTTATCTCCTTTTAAATCTGGTAAAGTAAAATCTGGTGCATATTCAGGAACACTTTTTTTCCCACATGCTAAAAAAAGAATTAATAAAAAAATAGCTAGTCTTTTCATGCCAAACCTCTTTGATAATTGAACTGATATCCTTTAGGTAAAAATACACCTTTTGATGTAACAATTTTTTCTACTTCTTTCTTAAGAAGGAATCTTAGATCCACACAGAACTGATAAATTCCAAATGATTTTAATTCTTTTAGATAATCTTTCAAAGAGATAGGGATTTCAGGTAAAATATAAGTAATTTCATCTCTTTTAAGAGGATAATATTTTTCTCCTAATGGAGATATAAGAGAATTGGAGCGCCAAAAAGGTTTTAAGCTTAAGCGAGATATCCAAACAGGTATTCTCATATAAACATTTATAACTATTTCATGTTTGTTCCAATATTTAACTAGTGTTTTAATGGTATTCTTATCTAATTCTAAAGAAAGCATTAAAAAATGTATACCCATATTTTTTAAAGTTCGCAAAGCTAAATGATTTGCTACATTAAAGGTGTAGTCACTACTAAAGATTAAGCCTTTTTTCTCTGGAAAAAGCTCAAAGTGGCCTATATTAGCCAATTGCCAACGTTTAAATCCTAAATCTAAAAGCTGTTTTATAGCTTTTTCAAAAAAAGCCAATTGATGAGGTAAAATTATTGGAGGAAGGCTGATTGTTAAAGACGGATGTTTTTTTAATAATTTTTTAAAATGAGCAAGAATAAGTGGGTATGTTTGAAAATTAAGAGATAAAATGGGAATACTTCCTTCAGGTAATTTGTAATTGAGAAAATAATTTACTTCTTCGTGGCGAATCCACCAAATAATTCTTTTAAATCTTTTTTTTGGTATTTCAATACCTTGAGCATATATCCACTGCTGCAAGCGTTTTTTAGATGAAGAAGAAATTTTAAAGTCAATTGGCTTAACCATTTGATTTAATTTTGTTTTTAATTTTTTATCTGATTTTTTTAAACCAGGTATTGCACTAACAACTCGAAAAAGAAGATAACCTGGTTCAACCATTGTTGGAGCATTAAGACAAATTAATTCTCCAATTTTTTCTAAATTTTTTACCTTCCATGCTATCCCTTTACCGAAAATTTCATTTTGAGCACGAATTCTATCACCTGCTTTTAATTCTGCCTCAGGTCGAAAAAAGATTCTCTCACCCTCTTTACGCAAAACCCTTCCTAAATATACACCAAACGCTCCAGGATGTTTAGGATCAAGCACATTTTTAGGTTTTACAGTAAGAAAAAAACCAGTGGTAAGTGGTCTACTTTCAACTTTACTAAGTAAAGATTTAGCATAATCAATAGCTGCTTGAGATTCGTCTGGTGAAGCATCTCGCACTAACCGATATGCCTCTACTACTGTAGCTACATATTCTGCACTCTTCATACGCCCTTCAATTTTTATAGCATCAATTCTCATTTCTTTTAAAATAGGTATTAACTCTAAAGCACAAAGATCATTACAGGATAAATAATAACCCTTTTCTTCTCCCCATTGATAAAGAAAACGGCAAGGTTGACGACACCTTCCCCTTAAACTACTCTGCCCACCTAAATAACTACTTGCCAAACAAAGACCAGAATAGCTAAAACATAAAGCACCATGTACAAAAACCTCTAATTCTACTGAAACTGATTTTTTTATATTTTCTATTTCTTTAAGTGTAAGCTCTCTAGCTAATACAATTCGTTTAAATCCCATATTTGCTAACTTTTTTACTCCTATAACATTATGACAAGCCATTAAAGTGCTGGCATGAAGAACCAAATGAGGAAAACGATGTTTACATAACCAAAAAACACCTAAATCCTGAATAATAATAGCATCTGGTTTGATTTGCCCTAAAGCAATAATAATCTCTATCAAGTCTTTCCATTCTGTTTCTTTAATTAGACTGTTTAGGGCAACAAAAACTCTTCTTCCTAATTGATGTGCATAAGGAATCATTAATGCCAGTTCTTCTAAAGTAAAATTCCTTGCATAAGCTCTAGCATTAAATGTTTTAATCCCTACATATATTGCATCTGCACCTTTTTCTAAAGCAGCAAAAAAAGCTTCAAAATTTCCAGCTGGTGCCAAAATTTCCATTATTCTTTTAATAAATTTACGATATTTACTAATTTTTCTACTAAATAATTGAAAAATCTCTCCCCTTTCTCTTTAGACGCTGCAAGAGGATTCCCCCAAACAGCACTTGGCCAATATTTTCTTTTTTCTTTAACTAATAAAAAACGTGGAAAATTCGGATAATCTTCAGATGGTATTTTTTTAACCCATAAAGGTTTTAAATAAAGCATAAGGGCTGTTTCTAATTCTCCTGCATGACTATCTTTTTTTGTTTCAAGTCCTATATCTTCATCTAAAAGATCCAAAATACTAAGAACAGCTATTTTTTCCACAAGATCTGTTTCAATCATCTCTTCAGCTATTTCTTTTAAAGCAGCCATATGTAAACTGCCAGCATGACCTGAAAAGATTAAAAAACGATAGCAGCCTTGGGAGATAAAACTATTAATAATATCTTTCACCAATAATCTAAATCCTGATGCAGAAATGCTTATTGTACCTGGATGTTCTTTTGTACTACGACAAACACCATAATAAACTGGAGGAGCTACAATAGCACCTGTTTTTTCTCCTGCTTTTAAAGCAATTTCATAAGCAATAATAGTATCTGTACCAAGTGGTAAATGTTTACCATGTGCTTCTACTGAGCCAAAAGGCAAAATTATTATTTTCTTTGTTTGTTTCTCAAAATCTTGCATAGTAATAGTTTCTAACTGCATAATTTATTTCCTTTGATAATAAATTTTGCACATTCTAATCCAGACTTTACAGCCTGAACTGTTCCACCACCACTTGGAAGTACAGAAGAACCTACATTAAAAAGATTTTTAATAGGTAATTGAAAAGAAACTTTTTTATAATTTTTGCTTTCAGCAACAGGCAGAACACAACTTTTAAAACCTATTTCATTTGGATAATCTAATGAAGTAATAATCTTTCTCCAAACAATGGCATTTATAAGATTAGGGATTGCCAAATTAGCTATTTCAAGAAGAAATTCTCCTGCTTGAATTATACGTTTTTTATTTTTTTCTCCTTTTGGAGTATAAAACAAAAGAGTAACTGGTCTAAATTTTCCACTTTTTGTAAAAAATATACCAAATGGTGGATCATTTGGATAAATGCCGTTAAAAAGTTGATGCATAACTTTATTTAAATCAGACTCTGGCAAAAATGCATACAAAACATTACCATCCTCTACATCAATTTTATTTTTATCTACAATCATAAAAAACATTGAAACTTCTAAACCTTGTTTATATGATTTAATCAATTTAAGAAATTCATTTTTGAAACTTACCCCTTTACAAAGTTTTAATACTGTCTCAACAATACTTATAGCACTTATAACAAAATCAGCTTTTATAAATTCCCCTTGAACTACCACTCCTACTGTTTTATTATTCTCAATTAAAATTTTATCTACAGACATATTTGTATAAATTTGGCCATTATACTTTTTTATGATATTTAAAAAAGTATCTGGTATTTTTTGCATGCCACCAGATGGATAAAAAGGCCTTCCATAATCCTTTGTATTAAATGTATAACCAGGCATATCATCAGGAAGACATCCGTGAAATAAACCAGCTCTCATATTAAGGATATTTCGCATCAATTGGTTTTTTGTAAGAAAACAAGCTATATCATTATGAGAATCCATATATGAATAACTATCAAATTGTCTTTGTTTCCATAATTTATAAATAAAAAATATACTTTCAGAAAAAGAAAATCCCATTCTCTTAAGATTTTTTAATAAATGATGTCTGGGAGGCATATTCATAAGGAATTTTTTGTTAGAAAATATATAAATTTTTACAAATTCTGGTTTAAAATTAGGTTTTTCTTTTAATTCATTTTTAATTAATTTAATAATATTTGTTCCTGAGAATATTGGGCCCACATCAAATGGATATCTGCCAAATTCTTCATTTCCAAGCCAGATACTACGACATCTCCCTCCAATATGAGATGTTTTTTCAAAAATTTTAACCTTAAAACCTGCTTTAAGAAGTGCGCTTGCTACACTAAGACCACCAAGCCCTGCTCCAATTACAATTACATTTTTCATAAATTTTAGAACAATCCCAGCTGTTGAGAAGTTTCCTTTTTTTCTTTTTCTGACTTAGGAAAAATTCTTATCTCTCCATAAACACCGTCAAAACCAGGACGAATAAACACATTACCTTCTCTTACTCGAATAATACCTTCAAGAATATTTGTTGGTACAAAACTAGATAATTCTTCAATAGATAGTTTAAGTAAAATATCAAATTCTGGAACATAACTTACTAAACGTTCATATTCCTCTTGCACACCTTTTGTACTTATTTGTTTATTCATTGCTTCAGCAATAATTTCCTCTAAAGGAATAAGGTGAATTTCTGGAATAGCTCCTTCTGGTCGATAACCCTCAGGTCTATCTGCTAAAGTTTCTACTCGATGCATTACCCCTACTGTTACTGGCTGTCCACACACTGGACAAATATAATTGTGTTCTTTTGTTTCTTTTGGTGAAAATAAAATATTACACTTACGATGCCCATCATAATGATATTTTCCCTCTTCAGGGTAAAATTCAATAGTACATAAAAAACGATTTTTATCTTTTTTCTTTATTGTATCTATAATTTCATAATAGTCACAGGCACAATTAAAAACATTAGCTTCTCTACCAATTCTGTGAGGAGAATGGGCATCTGAATTAGAAATAAGAGTAATTTTATCTAAAGCAGAAAGCCGCCAATTCATAGCTGCATCAGAAGAAAGCCCAGTCTCTATAGCGTAAATATATTTTGCCTCCTCTTCAAATGCTTCTTCTAATGAATCAAATCCCCCATTTGATCCAAATATCCCATACCAAGGAGTCCAAGCATGAGCTGGTATCAATAAACAATCTGAGGAAATATCTAAAACTATCTTTACTAATTCTTTTATATGAAAACCAAATGTAGGTCGACCATCAGCCATTAAATCTCCACGACGAGATAATTGAGCATTAATCTTATCTACTACTTCAAAAGAAGGAGCAAAAATTAAAGTATGAATACGTCTTCCTCTCCCACGTACAGAAAAGATATTGCTTACTTCAGTAGTAAGCATAAAATATACAGATTCATCACCTTTCTTTAACTTAAAAAGACCATTACCTAAAGGTTCAAGTTCTTTTTTTAATTCCATTAAATAATGAGGATGGGTAAAATCGCCTGTCCCCAATACTTTAATACCTTTACGCTTTGCCCACTTATAAAGAGTACTTACCTCCATATCCCTGCTTGTAGCCCGACTATATTTGGAGTGAATATGAAGATCAGCAATAAACATGACTTTGTTTATACAACTAGTTAATCTTTGTCAACTAAGCCTACCAATGTGGAATAAATCCATATTTTTCATAAATAGCTTGAGCTGTTTTTGTTTTAATGAATTCTAAAAATTTCTCTGCATTTTCAGGATGAGGAGATTGTTTTAAGCGACCAATAAAATAATTAACTTTATGACGTTGATCCAAATTTTCACCTGGCTCTATCATTTCTACTTTTAAACCAAATTTTTTTGCTGTTAAAACTTCTGTTGCCCAAACAGGCCCCACATCTACTGTGCATTTTTTTAAACGCAAAGGAGTCTCACGATGATGAACAACAGTAAAAATTGTAGTACCTTCTGCTCTTTTTTCTTCCATAATTCTATATACTAATGTTTCACCTCCAGCATCACGATACATATTAAGAATGTGAATACCAATATCTTCTAATTCTGGATTTGGTTGTGAGATTCTTACTTCATCTCTTGCCAAATCTAGCACAGAATTTATTTTTAAAGGATTCCCTTCTTTTACCATAAGTACAATACGGTTATGCAAATAAACAAAATAATTATCTTTTTCAATTAATCCTGCCTCTTCTAATTTATACATTGCTTTTTCATTAACAGCAGCATAAACATCTGGAATACCAGGTAAAATTTTATCTTGAAAAACAGCACCTCCAGCTAAAATTTGTTTTAGTTCTAATCCAGGAGGCAGTGTTTCATAAAAAATATGTTTTATGTGTGGATACATCTCTTTAAAAGCTTTAAGCAACTCTTCCATAACCATAAACTGATTACCTGCCATATAAAGAATTAAATCCGCTTCATGAAGATGTTCTAAATTATGAATGTCATCAGCCCGATTATTAGGAATAATAGGAAATTTTTCTTTCATCGTTTTCCTCCAAATAATAAAATTTTTCTTAAATGCATAATTGCTTGAAAAGGATTAAGACCTTTAGGACAAGCCTCTACACAATTGA
>Ga0164311_10000605_pt1 | contig 16112 bp, 29 predicted proteins | sample GuaBasSedimGuay2_FD_121796 | JGI IMG/M metagenome (GOLD analysis project Ga0164311, IMG submission 121796) | Subseafloor sediment microbial communities from Guaymas Basin, Gulf of California, Mexico - Guay2, Core 4569-9, 9-12 cm | ecosystem: Environmental > Aquatic > Marine > Hydrothermal vents...
AATGATATTAAATGTTAACATAACAAACAATATCAAATGTCAAAAACACTATAGAAATTATAGCGTTCTCATACTATAAAAAGTTTACGGTTATAACCACCAGTAATAAAACAACCACATAAACATACGTAAACGTAATAACACAAACACACGGAGCGAAAGGCGAAAGAGCAAACACGTGAAAGAGTGAAAACGTGAAGGTGTGATGGTGTGTTGGTATTTAAGGTTATAACATATTTTCTTGAACGCAAACCACCCCCTCTCCTCATCATCATTTCACTCTATCACTCCCTACCCATCATAATGATGAAGCTAACACTCTAAAAACCTATGATCATCGAAGCTAACATCCTAAAAACCCATCATGCCACAGTATCAAAACGCTCGCACTAATCTTCGATTAGTGTAGCGTAATCAAAGATTACGCTATCGGTATCCTTTTGTAACGATTGATCATTGAGTTAATGTTCAACTGAAACCTGAAAATTCTGGCTCACTATCATGATTAATCATTAACAATACAAAAACGCTAACAGTAGCCATAACATCATGATTATTCATGATCAATGGACACCACAACATCAAAACGCTAACAATAGCCATTGTTCATGAATATTCATGATACTATGGTTGTGGACACATGCCGCACCCTCGCCCGATAGCGTTTTTGCTAAAAGTGTGGCTACTGATGGCGTTTTGGTGTGAAAACGTTATCGAGTGATGGTGTCTAAAAAGTTTTGGAGTGTGAACCGATAGCAGTAGACACCGAAAGATTTAAGTACCCACAAAGCCTATTTTGGAATTGCAGGTTTGCAAATTGCAACCTGACAACAGCAAAGATGGTGAATAGAATATGAGCAAAAATAAGGGAATAGATGTGGATGAAAACCCAAAAAAGTGGATAACGGTAGATCCGACACTCGAAGAGCAGTTAGCACGTGCGTTATCGATAGCCTTAAAAGAGGTTATCGGTAATGCTAAAGCTAAAGAACCAGAAAAGCCAGAATTGGATCAAGACTTTGATTCATTGGGGTTATCCCTTTTGAATCACGACCCTAAGAGTATCTTAGGACTTTTGATCCAGAAGCATGAACAGGATACAAACACGACATGCATACTGTCACGTCCCCATCGCAAAACCAGAGATGGGCATAATAGCGTGAAGACTCGAAGGTACAACATAGTGGTCTTCAAGGGCAAGGATGGGTATACAGTGTGCTATCCAAAGTTCACTAACGAAACGCCAGAGTTGCGACCGTATAGAGAATCTTTCAAGACCATAGAGGATCTTATGGCATACCTTAGAGGTTTGCCTATCTCTTCTTGGTATGTAAGCAAGCTTGAAAAAGTGGAAGGTGGAAGATGAGACCCAACAAGTCAAAAGCGTATAAGCGTAAACGCTTAAACGCTTTGGGGATGTTGATATGTCGGTGAAGACTGTTGCGTCCTTGTTGTGTGCGTGTGTGTATATTGAGTTATACGCATTGGTGATACTCACGTTATAGCGTGTGTGTATCACCATATTTTTTTTCTCTTTAATTATGGCATTATTAATATTTTAACGTTTATATTCTTTCAGTTGCCACAATCCATCTAAGTGGATTGTGGTACACCAATCACAGATTGGTATAGTTGAGTATTCTTATATGCTTTGGAATGGTTATTCTTTTATGCTTTGGAATATTTGTATAGATGGATTTTGAGCATAGGTTTTTCTTGACCATAGGCTAACATACTTTAACGCCATAGATCTTACATTCTGATCGATCTATGAAGGTTGTGGGGTATATGTGGTATTGATGTTGTGGTGTTTTTGTGGTGTATTGTTGTAGTTACCACAATTTCAAAACATCTTTAAATGTAGCCAGATTACAAACACACCATAACGTATTGATGTGATGGCGTGTTGGTTGCTGCACTAATCTTCGATTAGTGTACCACAATCAAAGATTGTGGAATATGGAAATTATAACTTGGCGGCTTTCATTGTTATGGTCATTGTCGATGATACCTATGAGGGTTGAGGCATGATGAGTACAAAGAGGTGAGAAAACATGGATGATGAGGAATCCAAGAAGCCCTTGACCTATAAGGGTCATGAAGTAGTGATTCGAGGTGTGTCTGATGGGCATGCTGAAGTGTTCTATAAGGGTCAGTATTGGGGCATGCTTGACCTGAGTGAGTTGTTGAGCATTACCTACGACGTGCTTTCGAGCGGTCGTAGGTTTAAAAAGTGGCGGAGGTGAATGATGATGGCTCAAGACCCCGTGCTTTACGGTGCTACGGTTCGCTTGGAGAAACATGAGGATGATGGCTTCGCTTATGTTATTTATGATGGCGAAGTTCATGGCATCGTGAATCTTCAGGAGCTTATGGACATCGTTGGATGTGAGTGATTATGGTGGAGCTTATAAACCATCGTCCCGATAGTCTTCTGGGTCGTTTGATTGCGACTTATGAAGATTGGTGGGGCGTTGAGTGTGTTATGAGTCGTCCACTTCGAAGGGATGTCGGTGAGCATAGTAACTACGTGTTGTTTAAGGATGGTGATGGTAGGTTCATGATCTGTGTTGCTGGAACAGATGATAATGACTTTCCAGTTCTCAGGGAATATTGCATGTGGTTCGATGATGTCGAGGAGTTGATGACGTATTTACGTGTGTGCGACATCGACTTTCGATACTTAACAAATCTACGGATCAATGATGTGATGAATGCTGGAGATGAATTTGAGTACCCAGAACCCGCAGAGATGATCACAGAACCCGCAAAGAGTTGTATGTGAGGTGATGAATAATGGATGAAGATATTATGGATCTCATTGCATGGGTCATCATTGGCTCTGCGATGATAGTGTTCGGTCAGTGGTTGATCTGGTGGTGATGATGTATGGACGTTACGGAGTTAACTGGGTTCGATGGCTTCTTCAGACATTCGAGCTTCGAGAGTGATGAACATAACTGGCTTGGTAATGTCATTGGGAAGTTCAATGAGTTAGTCCGTTGTGGCTTTGAGCTTGAAGGGCTTTCGAACTTTGATGGCGTTGATGGGTATGCTAATGTCTTCGGCACTGAGGTTAGGTATGAAACACTACCAGAACTCCATGATTTTATGCAATGGGCGGTTGATGATGCTTGGGAACACATGGACGATGCTAATGTCCGTCAGGTTTTATGGGGCTTGAGACGTGTCTATCTCGATTGCAGTGTAGACACAGAACTCGTTACAGAACCCATAGAACTAAAGGACATCGAGAAGCATCTGAACTTCTGGTTATGGTTCTTGGAGCGTTGTGGTGTTACTGCGTCCCCAGATTATGGTGCTGGATGCCATATGACCGTTAGCCTTAAGACGGTGTACGTACCGTCATTCGTAAGGGCTAACATCGAACAACTGGTTATTTACTTCACACCCGCTCTGGCATTATTATCATGGCTTCAGTGGGATCATTGCAACCGTGACTGGGGATACTTTGAGCTGAACACTGGGTTCATGGATCACTATGGCAATGGTTACATACATGTCAGTGGTGAGGAGAAATACCGCTTTGTCCACTTTAAGAACTTCCCAGACTGTGAAGGATTCGAATTTCGTTACCCAGACGCTTCAATGAACGCCAGACACCTATGGCGTGTAGCCATAGTTAATATGGCTCTGGTGTTGAAAGCGTTGAAGATCAGTCATGAGCATAAAGCAATCGTTGAGTTCAAATGCGACACTGCTGACATCATCGATGATCTTAACGAGATAGGTGATGTTAAGGGATGGATAGAGCGTTTACACAGCCATCTCAATGAATTTCTGGCGTTTATACGTCCAGAGATTGAAGAGATAACTGGCGATTACCACCGATGGCTTGAAGGTATCTTTGATGTTGATAGTCGTAGGTATTACGATGCTGAACCAGAGCGTTATGGCATCATCGTCGATGACATCCAGACGAGTGAAGACTGGGGAAGTGTTAATAATGTTGGTGAGTTATATGATGACAATGGGGCTTTGATTGGCGAACCGTCAGAGTGTCTCGATGATGCATATTTAATAGATGAAAGATATAATGAGGTGATAAGTGAATGACAAAGATTGAGAAACATAAGGTATTATGGCTCGTTGGTCATAAACCTTATGCAGAGCAGATCAGAGAGTTGCAGGTGATGTTCAATGCTGAGGTTATTGTGGACACTCGGCATTTAAATTCAGTGGCTGAAATAGTTGAGAAGATGAAGAACATTGGTGCTGATGAGGTGGTCGTATCACTGCCAGATTCATGGCTTTGCGATCTACTGAAGCTTGGCATCCAACCCATAAGGGCTAAGATGCGAAGACTATTTACACGTAATGGGAAGCCAGTGTTTCAGCACATAGGCTTCGAGCGTGTAAAGAAATTCGAGTTGGAGGTTGAAAAGTTGTGAAAATGTTTAAGAAAATGCATTGGATTAAAATGGACACGCAACCAGACTTCAAGCACTGTCGTAATGATGAACTGGTAGTGTTAGATTTCGATAACGTGGAAACTGATGAAGACATTGATTTGCAATGCAACAGCAACATGATTGTTGTTAACACGTGGAGCATAAACACTCCAAACACACGTTATAACTACTACAGTGTTAGTGATCTGGGGTATTGGCTCGGTGACGTGGAGGTGAGCCTCAACAATAAAAACAATGCGTTCACTTACATCAAGAGCCGAGACTATGCATTCATCGACTTCAAAGATGTTCGATACGTTTCAAGTGATTTCATAAGAAGCTTGAATGTTTGGTTGAATGGTCTTGAATGCCGTGAGGTGTTCATTGTAAATGTGAATGAAAGTATTATGAAAATTTTGGAGGTTGAAATGTTATGAAAGTTAAACTACATGCGTTTAGAGTTGAATGGATCGAAACACGGATAGTTGAAGTTGATGATGAAGAAGGGATTAATGATGCCATCAAAGAAGTGTATCATGGAGACTTAAAGGAACTCCGAGACAATGGCGTCATAATCGAATGGGAGGTCGAAGAATGATCACCAAAGAGTTTAACAAACTCTATAGATCTGAATATGTCGAAGTATATCATCTCAAGAATTTTTACACAAGTGATATATGCAGACATGAATATGATGATGTGAAAAATGGTGTGAACACTTTTGACCCACTGTCAGTCTTCGAGTACTTCAAAGAAATTGGAAGTTCGGTTGGTAAAGACACGATAGTCAGGGTCGATTTCATTACAGGTGATGAGATCAATGATGACTTCGTAAAACTATGGCTCATCTGCGAAAGGGTCACGAACTTCGCAATATACAAAGTCAATTGCCCATGTAATCTCGCAAAAGCATTCGAGAACTGTTACTTGACAGCCGATGACTATAAATGGGCGTTCACCAAATACCACAAACAGTTTAAAGAACTGTTGGGGTAATGGAAGATGGTTAAATGGGAAAATATTAAGATGTATTGTATAGCGATCGATTGCGGCTACTTCATCAAACGTGAAATCTCCGCTGTCTATCAGTTTAATCACATGGCAACAACATCAGAACCCGATGACGTCATCATAGCCAACTTCTTTCAGGTACATGAGGTTACCAAGAAGTTCGCAAAGCGATGGCTCATCTGCCAACGCATTGTTGATCGAGAAATACGCATGGCGAACCCAGAACCACTTGTCGAGAGAAGGTTTAAGCGTGCCGATCTTGAGTTAACACGTGAAGGGATCTATGATACCATTGATGCCATAAAAGCTGATGGTGACATCGAAACACTGGCATCTGAATATGGCATGGGTCATTCTCACTTTATAGAGGTGATGATGAATGAGTATGAGAGATATTGAAAGGTTTTACAGGGTCGAGTGGATAGACATATACCACGCTAAAGGAATTACGACTAACAACATCGAAACAGACGACCCAGCATCGGTATTCGAATACTTTAAGGAGATGAAGGAAAGCATTGAATCTGCACGCAGAGACTTCCCAGAGTTTTGCTTCGATGATGTCATAATACGTGCAGATTTCATTGCTGTTCGTGACGTCAGTGATGAGTTTGTAAAATTATGGCTCATCTGCGAACAAGTAACGGGCTTCAACGTTTCGAAGATCGATGGACATCATAACGTTGTTGAAAAGTTTAAGAACTGCGAGCTAACAGCCGATGACTATCAATGGGCATTCAACACATTCTATCAACAATTCCAAGAGTTACTGGGGTGATGATGGTCACAATAAACTATAATTACGGTGAAGTAAATGTATTATGGGGCTACATCCCACTATCATTTGTGAAGTATGAACACGATGTGTTCTACTTCAAAGGCTGTATAAATGATGGCTGGGATGATGATGTTGTTGAATGTGAAGTTCACAGTATTGAAAGTGTTGAGCCTGAACGTGAATATCTCATTGGAGACCTGAAACCGTTTAAGGTCAGGGTCAATGGTGAAACTGTTTATGAAGATTTAAGGAGATGATAATATGTGTGGTGTTATAGGTATATATATAATAGATGCGAAGAGAGTAGTTGAAGATATTAAAAATATTATGAAGTCTCAGATCAGTCGTGGTAAAGAAGGCTTCGGGGCTTCGGTATTGATGGTTGATGGTGGGATGCTCCACGTTAGAGAGCGATGGGAGACTCTTGGTGAAATATGGGGGTCATCATTCTGGGAGATTCCAAGTGACGGTGACTTCTTACTATTCCACAATCGATTACCAACCAGCACACCAAACATCGCAGAATGCAATCATCCGATCGCTAACGAGGATGAGAGCATCATGATGGTTCATAATGGGCATGTGTGGGTGTCATCACATGAAGAGAATGCAATATTCAAGAACCATCAGTTTGAGACACTATTAACAACAAAACGCTTCATTGGTGATCGGTTGATCGATGAGACTTATGAGTATACGGATAGTGAGTATGCTGTTCATCAACTCGAAGATCTCATCAGTGGCGGTAAAACGATACTGGAAGCTGTTGAGTATGTGGGTGATCAGCACACGGCATGTGCATTCCTTTACACGCTAACAAAGACGAAAGGCATTTACTTTGCATCGAACATGCAGGATCTCACTTATCAAGAGATGAAAAGCGGTAATCGAGTAATATCAAGTGTTGGCGGTAAAGAATCACTGATGAACAGTTATGGTGTCTTAATCGAGAACGACATAACAATTCATGAACTCGACACCTATGGTTACTATGGTGGTTGGAATATGGGCTATGATGACAAGGACTATTCAACTGACTACTACTATGACGGTAAACAGTGGCGGAAGACTAAGAAGGGCGAACAGAAGAAGCTAACCAGCGACACTAAGAAACTTTCAGACAAAGAAATCAAAGTGATAAAGAAACGTAAAGGCAAAGAGTGGTGGAGAGGTGATCATTACTTCGATGGTAAAAATGTGTGGGTGGTGAGGTGATCGTCATGAATTCTATCGAATTTCTAACGAGGTGAGGTAACATGGACATTAGAGAGCTTGAAGGGTTTAAGAGATTTGAGAGTTACGCACCACCTCTACTCACTCCTGACTTAAGTGATCTCGGAGAGCGACTACGTGTTGGTTTTGAGATCGAAGGTCGGGGGGGTTATGGTGATGCTCTTCTAAGTATATATAGTAAACACGACTGGATCAAACACGATCTAAAAACACACCAATACTTCAACAGAGTCTATTATGATGGTAGTGTGGACACTGAGTTAGTAACACAACCAATTGAGATCGGAAACATCATTAATGTTATACATGAATTTCAATGGGTCTTGAAAGATTATGGTGTGTCAATGTCGCCAATAACTGGAGCAGGTGGTCACCAGACGGTGAGCATTAAAGATCTGAACGCTGAACGCATAGTTAAAGCCAATGTCGAACAATTAACACGTTATTTCTCACCAACGCTATTGCGTCTCAGTTGCATACCACATCTAACACATCATCGAAAATATTACTTTCGGAAACTCAATAGATCATGTGCTTATAGGTGGTCACTTGATGGCTTCCGAAAGTACCGAGCAATACACTTTAAGGAATTTGGTAGAACAACGGGTTTCGAGTTTAGATACCCAGATGTGCTATCACCTACACATTCGTGGGTATCGGCGGTGGCGAACGCATCGATAGTGTTGAAAGCATACAGGATTACTGATGGCATTGTTGAGTGGACACATAATGTTGAAAATAATATACATCGGATATATCGTTACATGTTAAGTGGACAATCAAACGCTTACATTCTCAAAAAACCAAGAGACTTCTACGTTGAGAATGTTTACAACAATACCAAGCGAATCAACAGGATGCGTTGGTTTAAAGAACATCAGAGAGACGTTGAGTTCTTCGAGTTCTTTAAGCCAGAGATTCAAGAGATAACTGGTGGTAACTATAATGAATGGTTTAAAAACGTCTACGACTTTAACATGATGGTGGTGTAAAAGATGGATGTTAAAGAATTAGAAGATTATTGTGGAATCGCAAAATACGATGAATATGATGAGAGTGTTGAGGAGTTGAAGACACTGTTACCAGAATTCAAAGACAAAGTCAGATGTGGCTTTGAGCTTGAAGGTAACTGGGGCGAAAGTCTTTATGATGTGAAAGTCGGTAAACGCACTGAAACGGTCTACAGTCTCGATCAATTGCATGCGTTCATAGAAGATGCGGCAGGGTCACAAGGTGGTCTTTTTGATACGCTCAGTTATGTTTATGAGGATGGGAGTGTTGATACTGAACTGGTGACACAACCTCTTAGGGTTGATGAGATTCTCCCATCTTTAAGACTGTGGATGAATGTTCTTAGTGACTGTGGTGTTGCTGTGGATTCCTATGAAGGTGCTGGCTGTCACATGACAGTATCGGCGGGTGTGGGAATGCCATTATACGTGAAAGCAAATGTCGAGCAAATAGTTCGTTACTTCGCTCCAGCACTGTTATACTTTGCATGTGATCAAGACATGTCGAGAAGAGATCCTGACTACTACGAACTAAACGGATCACCAATCATTCGATTAAGTGAGAACAGGACACTCAATGGGATCACTTATAAATACTCTACCGTTCACTTTAAAACATTCGGTAGGGTTAGTGGCTTCGAATTTAGATACCCAGATCCCACAGAACCAACGAGGCTTTACGCAGTTGCAGTTCTAAACATGGCAATACTGTTAAAAGCAATAAAGATAACAATAAAGCACGGGGGTGTCTTTAAGATCAAAAACAAGCGAATGCGTATGAACAACCGAGTTTATGGGAGATTTGTAAACCGCATAGACATATCCGACTATAGAGATCTCATCACTATAATGGCTGGTGAACTCATCGAGTTCTTAGCTGATGAGATTGAAGAAATCAGTGGATTGAATGTGAAACGATGGCGTGATTATACTGAGAGGTGATAATATGGATATTGAAAATGTTGAGGGATTTAATAGCTTCTCGGATAAATACTCGTTGGAGCTTTATCCACATGACATAGTGGTTAACATTGTTAATGAGTTCAAGTCATATGTGCGATGTGGTTTTGAACTTGAAGGCAATAGCACATTGCCTTACGAGTTAACATGTCCACGATGCGGTAATAAAGTGACAATCCATGAATACGATCAACTACATAACATCATCAACTACCTGATCCACAATGGTAAGTCATCATGGTATAAACAAGCCATGAAGATTTACTGGGATGGAAGTGTGGACACTGAACTCGTCACAGCCCCATTGAAGGCTGATGAGATTGAAACGGGGCTATCATTCTTCACTGGTCTATTAAGATTCATGGGTGTTGATATGAGACCAACCACAAGAGCGGGGGGGCATCAGACAATAAGCGTTGGTGCACGATTACCCGATGTCGTGTTAGCTAACGTAGAACAGTTATCAAGACGATTCGCACCAACACTGGTACGGGTTGGTTGCAGTCCTTACGACACGCACAGACGTTCAGAACGCTTTAGATACCTAAACCAATCACCAATATACAATTACCCACTTGACGGGTGGGAAGAGAAGTATCGGTTCGTACACTTCAAGGATTATAGTCGAGCAACTGGCATCGAGTTTAGATACCCAGACGCACTGCCACCCAAATACAATTACGTATCAGCAATCCTGAACATGGCTTTAGTATGGAAAGCGTTGAAGATAACGCTTAAACACGGTAAAGTCATTGCATGGGAGAACGATGTAATTCGTAAACGCAGACACGCTTATGAACTAATGATCTGTGAGTCTATTGATGAAGATGGTGATTACATGGCGAGCAATGACCACTGGATCTACAGTCACAATACACATGATGATCTTATAGACACTGAAGTGTCGAAGTGGTTATCGGGACACTGGTGGTATTATAGAGAAGACGATGAGGCATTGTTTAAGCTTCTGAGGAGTGAAATCAAAGCATTAACTGGTCGACCGTTTAATGAGTGGTATAAGTATGTCTACAATTATCGGGGGATGTTGGATTATAACACAATTGGCTTTAACATAGATGAACTTTTTGAGTGTGAACACCAACCCACTATAAACAGTGGTGATCCAGAGTTCATAATCGATGTTGAAGTACCACGAAACATACGGATTATCAGGAGAGTGTTATAATAAGTGATCTGCAACGAAATAATTATAGACGCAGAAGAAGTCTTAACACGCAAAATCACAATCGAATGCCCACTATGTGATAACAGTGATGACGTTGTGGGTGTCATTGATTACATACGACATGCAATGAAAGTCCATGATCTGAGATTTACATTAACAACTAATAAGAATGGTGATCTATTCATACGTAGTGATGCACCAATGGTGTTTAGTGACTGTTATCAATTATTATGTACTCGACACTTCAAACTCAATGCATTATTCAGTATCTATGTGACATTCGATAACGAAGTGGAGGTTGATAGATTCATTAGGATGTTCAGAGGTCTCATCAGAGACAGTAGTTGGGAGACTGAATGCTCTCTCGACATAATAGAGTTCAAGAGTGGTTGTGGTCTACGTAGAAAAACACATCGTGGCATCAAACTATCAATACGACTAACACCCGAAAAATCGATACATGATTTCTCACTACCACTTGTTGAGTTCACGACAGCTTTACAAATGATGGATTGAGGTGTGGTCAGTATAAATTCTATCGAATTTCCACTGAGGTGAGATGAATGGGTGAAAATATTTTGTTGTGGAGAGAGATAATAATACAACGTAAAGACATAATAGATGCTAACTGGCTCGCATACTGTAGAATATGTGACAATCCAATAAAATTATCGACAATCGACGAATATTTCATAGAGACGGTCAAACCATTTGTTGATGAAGTAGTTAGTGATGATGAGATAACCGTTGTCAGAGACATTAACAATGATTATCGCATATTCAACCGTAAACGTGGTGTTGATGACTGGGTGTATTATGATGTCTGTTACTACCTCATCGATTACTTTGTCGACAAATCTGGAGTACCAATAACATTCAATACTTATATTGAATGTGATGGCAAAGTATTAGATACGGTGACCAACTACGCCGCAAAGTCGTTGAAGCCAGTGGTCAAATATGTGCCAGATTTGGCGAAATTGAACATTGACGTTGTCGAAATCGATGATGTAAATGCACTCAGAATATCGATAAGAGTTGATAAAGAGATGCATGGACACACTGGAGCGATTATCAGCACAATACTCGATCACATCAGAGACGGTTTAAGTAGTGTAGGTATAAGCGTGAATGTCTGGGATATCATAGCTGAATCAGTAGATGTTAATACTAATGAGTCACAGACTAACTGGCATCAATGGGGTGAGTTGTTGGCAGAAATACGTAGAGAGTTTGGAAGCAATGGTGAATCAACACTGCGAATAACAGATGAAGATATGAGAGTGTTGCGTAGAATCATGGATGATGAGTGATGCGTGAGAGTAATAATGCCATTATTACTGAGAGTAATAATACTGGTGAACGAAAGATATAAATACTATTAGTTACATACATATAATATCAAGGGTATATTTACATCAATAATACAATAGTACTATAGTACTATAACACTATAACTACTATAACACAATAACACTAAAACGGCTAATAACCTAACATGTTTATCTTTATCTTATATCTTAATAATAGCTATGTTGGTTTGTACGTTTGTATGTTTCTACACTAACATAAGCTAATAGACTTCAACGTGTTGGTAGTGTACGTGTGTACGTACCAACAAATATAAATAATATTAGTTACATATATGTTAATAGGTGATGGAGTTATGGTTGAAGGTAATATTGGTAAGTTTAAGCTTTCTGATATATTTACACCGTATTTGGGTTTTAGAGATCAAGCTAATGAACTTTTTGATAGGTTCATAGGCTATGATGCGATAGTTGTTGACTTCGATGGTGTTATGGCTGTTGACTATGCATTCACTCATCAGTATGTACGCAATGAATATGCAATCATGTTACCAGTCAAAAGAATCAACGTAGCTAAAGCGTTGATGCCAATGTTTGGTATAGTCGACAATAACATGAAAGTTGATGGTGAGTTTAAGCGCATTGATGAGCTTAAGCGTACTGGTGATCTCACGAGGATCGAGGACGCTTTGGGTGCGGTTGGTTATAGGTTCGTCCGTGAACTTGTGGTAATGGGGGTATTGACTGCCCACCAGAATCGCTGAGGATTGCTCAGGATGGCTCAGGAGCGAAGATCTTACATGCCCAAGTACGATCGCATTAAGGCATGTAAAATCTTTCAATCTGAGGCATTCTGGAGTGCATTGGAAATTTATGTTGAAAGTGACCAATAAGTATTTAAGGGATGAACGACATATAAGATACATAGGAGTGTGTTTGAGATGAATGAATTAATGACATCGACATTTGCCGATGATCTAAAGCTTCGGTGGTTGTTGGTCAAGTATTATCCCGAATGTCGTATAAATGGAATGATCTTTAGGACGCAAGCTGAAAGCATTAGAGTCCATAGATCGATGTTGAGGAGGATAGGTTATAATACATCGGAGTGATTAGAATGCCAAAAGCTGTAAAGTATATGGGTGTCTGGATCAAGCAGTGTTCGAAGTGTGGCGAGTTTAAGAAGGTTGAAGAGTTTTATAGGGACAGTAGTAAGGACGATGGTCTTTTTAACTGGTGTAAGAAGTGCAAGAACGAGGGAAATATGCAATGGCGAGCTAATAATCGTGAACGGCATAATGCATATAGCACTCAATGGCGAGCCAGCAATCCCAAACGATATTGGGCAATGATTGCATTAAAAGGACATAGACGAAGGGGTTTCAATATCGAAATCACTACTGATAATTTGTTTGATCTTGCTGAAAACACTGAAGAGTGTTGGATCTGTGGTTGTAAACTCGACTGGAGCATTTGCACTAAAAGTGGTAAACCACAATCCAATAGCCCGTCACTTGATCGTATTGACAATGGCAATGTGTTAACACTCAACAATATTCAAATTATCTGCTATCGTTGTAATGTGGCAAAATCAATGATGTCGATGAAAGAGTTCGTCGAATATTGTAAGAATGTTGTTGATCGTAATAGTTATTTAATGGAGTGTTGAGAGAGATGAAGTGTAAGTTCTCAAACAACAATCGTTGCAATATGGTTATAGGAGCTGTAGTTTGTGATGGTAGTGATGAGTCACAACTCGCTTGTCCCATCTGGAGCATAGCTCGTGGTGTTAATGGCAACTGGGGTTTTGGTATCGGTAGACGTTGGTTTTATGAGGATGCCATTGATACTGGGACTGTGTAGGTGGTGAACATGTCAATTATTGATTCCATTCTCGACTCTGATCTTTTTTGGTTTATTGTGATTATGACGATGTTGGTGGTGGCTTGTCGACTTTGTAATGGGTGTTAGATGATGTTGACACTTGCAATTACTTTCTGGTTCATAGCAACATGCCTCATCCTTCCATACGCTTTAATATCAACGGGCAATAGAGATACTCGATGGTGGAGTGTTTTCTGGTTATCACTGTGGTTCTTGTTTATGCATATGTTCATACGAGTAGTTCCATTAGTTGAGGAGTGTTAGTTATGATAATTGTTTTGGCGGAAGGCAGTCTTGAGGAGTGGATGATCATCAACACAATGTCTCACTTAGAGGCTTGTGGGTACGATCACCCAACACCCCAAGACGCCATTAGGTTTCTGTACGAGGTAGTTGATGATGCGAATCCAGAACGATAGAAGCCCCACACATGGATGGGCATCGTATGATGATGACATTGACACGTCAGAGTATCGAAAAACTAAGATGTCGAAACGCATCGTTGTTGAAGGTGTTGAGGTGAAAGAGTTATGGTAGATGTCATGGACTTTGAGAATTGGGATGAGTTTGTCGCTAAATATGGCGACATCGAAGTTGAGTTTGTTTATTATTATAAATACACTTTCCACTTTAAGGGTGAGTATGATGGTAAAGATGTTGAATGCTCGGTGGGCGGTAATGCCAGTGATGCGTATTATGTTGATGTCAAACCAAACGTCAAGTACATAGTGAAAGAACTGCGACCAATGTCACTCGCAATTGATGGTGAAATAGTGTATTTGGATATATGAGTGGTGGTGTTATGGGTTTAAGGATTGAAGGTGATGTTGTATACACTGAAACAACGCCGTTACACTACGGTGTTGAGAATAGTGGCAGTAAGTCGAATGTTGTGGTCTTCACTGATGCTGAAACGTTCTTGAAACTTATTCAGTCGAGACCGAAAATAGTTCAGGTTCGCTGTCGTGAGTATGATGGTCAGTATATAGCATTCAAGCGAAAGATCACTGATATCTCATGTGTGGCGGAAGTGTTAGATAAGAAGGTGGTAGTGATATCATGGAGACAGTAGGTTATGCCAAAAGCAGTTGAGTATAAGGATGTTTGGATTAAACAGTGTTCGAGGTGTAAAGAGTTTAAGAAATTAGAGGTGAAAGATTAATGGACTTTAGAGGTTTTGGTGGCTATAATGTGAAAATTCCTCCCACAGTCTTCGTGAATGAAAGCTCAGCAAAGACTGCTTGGGCTAAGTTGATCATTAAGATCTTGAATGGCGGATGTCCTGTAACTACTGAATACGGTGTCAACGCTCTTGATGTCTGTGGTACAGTCGTCATAGGTGTCAGGGGAATTAAAGAACTCTTGAACATTGATGCTCATAAACAAGATCCATTTGGCAAACAACGGATCATTGAATACATGAGAGAGTATAGGCGTGATGAGATCGATAGCTTCAACGATTTTGATTATACGTATCTCCAATTGCTGACGACTCCAGTCGACCAGTTGAAGTTAATGAGGGATGCACTTGCGAACGATGACAGCCATAGCAAACGAATTCAAGCAATCACCGTCCGAGATGTCGAAGAGTTCTGGAGTATGAGCGCTAAACCGTGTCTACAGCGCATTTGGATCAGAAAGCTAAATGATAGTGATGCTGAAGTGCATTTGTCGTGGAGAAGCAGGGATGCTTTTAGTGCATTCACGCCAAATTTATGTACGATTATGAGAATGTTGAAAGACGAAGTGTTAAAGCCTAATGGGCTTTCATGTGTTAAGCTCGTGGATATGAGCGATTCATACCACATATACGAGCACGATATTAAAGAAGCTTCGAAAGTAAGGTTGTAAACGAAAGCTATTTATAGTATTAGTTACATATATTATATGTATAAGAGGTGAAAGATATGCCTAAGTTTGAGAGTATTGATGAGAATGATCGCAACGAAGCCAGTGGCAATGGGTTCGGTGAAATTGTTAAGATACCAGTCGGTAAGAAGCTTGTTGGTATTGTATATCTTCAGTCAAGGCATGCAAAGTCCGAGTATGGTGAGTTCATAGCTCATGAGTTTGTCGATATCGCAGACGATAATAAGGTTATAACGCTTATAGGCTCGGAGGCTACAGCGTGGGGACGGGCGTTGAATAAAGCACTGTTAGTTGATAATGAGAGTCTTGAACCGAGACTTGGAATTACCAACAGGCTTCTGACCATTGGTAAATCCGAAACTGTTTCAAAGGTCGGTCGCAAGTATCATACGCTTGTGTTTAGTATTGGTAAAGAAGTTAAGATAGATCCTAATACCATTCAGAGACCAGAAGCCCCAG
>Ga0164311_10000608_pt1 | contig 16061 bp, 15 predicted proteins | sample GuaBasSedimGuay2_FD_121796 | JGI IMG/M metagenome (GOLD analysis project Ga0164311, IMG submission 121796) | Subseafloor sediment microbial communities from Guaymas Basin, Gulf of California, Mexico - Guay2, Core 4569-9, 9-12 cm | ecosystem: Environmental > Aquatic > Marine > Hydrothermal vents...
CAGCCTCTTATTTGTGTCCTCTGCAAGCCCGTACCCTGAAAACTGTCTCATTGTCCATATTCTTGCTCTGTACATTGTTGGGTGTATTCCTCTTGTGTATGGGTATTTTCCTGGTAGCCCTAGCTTTTCTAGGTAGGTTCCTTTCACGTCTAGTGGTGTGTATACTCTTTTTAGGGGGATTCCGCTTGGTGTCTTGAACTCCTTCTTGCGCTCTGGGAGCTTCCTCAAGTACTCCTGGACAAGCTTAGACTCCCACTCCTCAACCTCCCTCAAAAGACCCTCAACAGACAAAAAACCACCCCTACTTGCTGTACTTCCTGAAGAGCTCCCTGAATATCACCATCCTCTGTATCTCATTAGTTCCCTCATATATTTCAAATATTCTGCAGTCTCTATAAGCCTTCTCTGGGGTAGGTAGGGCCTTTATCGGCGTGTATTCCTCGTCCATCATGAAGCCTCGCCCACCGAAGACCTGTATCGCCCTATGTGCAGCCCACGTTGCGACTTCAGTTGCATAGCACTTCGCCATTGAGGCAGGTAGGGTCACCATCCTCCTGCTTATCTTCCCTCTTATCGCCAGGTCTCTAAGGTATGCTGCCCTGTATGTCAGTAGCCTAGCTGCATCTATCTTGGTTGCCATGTCAGCTATCATCCACTGGATTGCTTGGAACTCAGCTATCTTCTTCCCAAACTGCTCTCTCCGCCCTGAGTACGCTATGGCTTGTTCAAGGCAGCTCTGAGCTACCCCAACTGCCTGGGCTGCTACACCACAGCGCCCGTGGTCCAGAGCATCTAGGGCAACGTATATGCCCTTGTTCAGCTGGCTAGGGCCGCCTAGTATGTTCTCCTCTGGTACGGCCACATTCTCGAACTTTATCTCGCTAGTCGGTGTTGCTTTGAGCCCCATCTTCTTCTCCTGCTTCGGGTAGGATACCCCCTCAGTCCCCCTCTCGACTATGAACACTGTTATACCACGAGCCTTAGCCTCTGGAGCAGTCTTAGCGAACACTAGCAGTATGTCCGCTATGTTCCCGAGCATTATGAACTTCTTGTGCCCATTTATCACGTACTCCCCTCCCTTCTTCACAGCTGTTGTCTCTATCGAGGCCACGTCGCTGCCCCACTTAGGCTCCGTGAGTGCATAGGACCCAACTTTCTCTCCTCTCAGTATTGGAGGCAAGTACTTCTTCTTCTGCTCCTCAGTCCCATACATGAGGATCGGGTTGCAGACGAGTGTCGGAGTGTAGTCTACTAGGACGCTGAATGTCCCACATACCCTAGCTATCTCCTCTATCGTGACTACCTCAGTCAGGAAGCTCTCTCCTCTCCCACCATACTCCTTGGGGACGTGCTCAGCTAGAAGCCCTCTCTCACCTAGCTTCCTGTATATGTCCCATGGGAACACCTTGCCCAGCCCATCTAGGTTTTCCTCTTCATACTTCTGCCTGAGCGGGGCAAGCTCTTTCTCAGCGAACTCCCTGACCTTAGCTCTGTGCTCCTCAAGCTCCGGGGTGGCTAAGGGGCTATACAAGCTAACCTCAGACATGAGGACACCAAGGGGCCTATGGTCATGCTGCTTAAAGGCTTTAACCTGATTCCGTGTAGTATGCTCTGCGTTTCTACCAGTTACAGCCTACAGATAATGCTTTAATGTAGGCTGTAGGCTGGGTTGCTGGGGTGAGCTCTTGGAGTTTACTTTCACAAGCAAGCAGGAGATGCTTAGGAAGGCTGCTAGGGAGTTTGCTGAAAGGGAGGTTGCTCCGAGAGTGCAGGAGATGGATGAGACAGGCGAGGTTCCGATGGACCTGGTCAAGAAGATGTTTGACCTGGGCTTCGGTGGCCTACTGATCCCCCAGGAATACGGCGGCAGTGGAATGGGGCATGTTGCGAGGATGATTGTAATAGAAGAGATAAGCAGAATCTCTCCTCCACTAGGGTTCACGCTCCAGATAGTACACCTCGGCCAGGCTCCAGTGATCTACTTTGGCAGTGAGGAGCAGAAGCGCAAGTGGCTCCCTGAGCTAGCTAAGGGTGCGCTTATAGCATCCTCTGCTGTGACAGAGCCTACTGGAGGGTCTGATGTCCTCGGCATACAGACCACAGCTAGGAAGGAGGGAGATGAGTGGGTTATCTCAGGTAGGAAGTGCTTCATAACAAACGCCCACTTCTCAAACATACATGGTGTGCTAGCCAAGACAGGAGATAGGGAGTTCAGCTACTTCATGGTCGAGGCTGACAGGCCTGGAGTCAAGCTAGGCAGGAAAGAGGACAAGTTCGGGCTGAGAGGCTGCGTCACTGGAGAGATAGCTTTTGACGAGGTCAGGGTTCCAGAGGAGAACCTTGTCGGCTCGCCTGGCAAGGGCCTTAGAGTCGCGCTGGCTTCGATAAGCAATGTCGGGAGGCCTGGTGTAGCTGCTGTAGCCCTAGGCATACTAAGGAGGTGCCTAGAGGAGGCTGCCAAGTACGCTAAGGAGAGAAAGCTCTATGGGAAGCCTATATCAGACCTCCAGGCAATCCAGTGGAAGCTAACAGACATCTACATGGACTACCAGACATCCTGGCTTCTAGTCTACTATGCTGCCTGGCTTAGAGACCAGAACATCAGGGTTGACGCTGAGAACGCGATGTGCAAGCTCTGGGCTACAGAGGCAGCAGTCAGAGCAGCAAAGTTGCTCACAGAGGTCTTCGGAGCCTATGGCGTCCTGAGAGAGTATGTGCCACAGAGGCTCCTAAGAGATGCACAAGTGCTGATACCCTCAGCTGGAACCTCGGATATAATGAGGGTAGTGATGGCTAGAAAAGCTCTCGAGTTCTCCCCATAGCAACCACCCCCATATTTGGTGAAGCAGGTGCCATACGAGCTGGTAGTCTGTATAAAGCAGGTACCTGACCCCAGGTTCATCAGCAGAATAAGAATAAACCCTGAGACGAAGACTATAATCAGAGAAGGAGTACCAGCTGTCATAAACCCGCTAGACAAGCATGCCCTGGAGGAGGCTCTCAGAATAAGAGAGCAGCACGGTGGCAGGGTAACAGTGGTCTCAATGGGCCCTCTACAGGCTGAAGACGCCTGTAAAGAGGCTCTGGCGATGGGAGCTGACAGAGCAGTGCTCATCACAGACCGAAGGCTTGCTGGCTCAGATACCCTAGCAACAGCTCTTGCGCTTTCAAAGGCGATCAGAAGGATAGGAGGCTTTGACCTGGTTCTCTGTGGAGCTGAGACTGTAGATGGGAGCACAGGCCAAGTGCCTCCTCAGCTGGCTGAGTTCCTAGGTGTGCCGCATGTGACGAGAGTCTTCTCCCTAGCCTTGAAGGGTAGGGAAGCTGAAGCCAAGGCTGCACTGGAATACGGGTATAGGAGGGTCTTGCTGAGGCTGCCAGCTGTGGTGTCAGTCATAAGGGAGATAAACGAGCCTAGGATACCATCTGTATCTGGGATACTAAGAGCCCACCAGATACCAGTTGAGAAGTGGACCATAGAGGACATAGGCTTGAGCGAAGATGAAGCTGGCATCAAGGGCTCTCCGACAATAGTCTCAGATGTCTATGAGATCGAGGTGAGAAGGAAGCGAGAGGTGTTCCAAGGGCCTCCTGAGGAGGCTGCCAGGTGGCTCTTCGAGAGGATAGTGTCGGTGCTGGGTGGGTGAGATTGGAGCTCTGGGTTTACGCTGAGCAGAGGAGGGGCAAGCTGGTGTCAGCTTCCCTAGAGCTGCTTGGGCTAGCCAGAGGGATCGCAGATAAAGCGAGATGGGCTCTATCATCTGTTCTGCTGGGGCATAACGTCGAGGTGCTCTGCAAGGAGCTCATAGCACACGGGGCTGATAGGGTGTATCTAGTGGAGCACCCTCTCCTGGAGCTCTATCAGTGTGAGCCCTACTCACGTATCCTAGCTAAGCTAGCCTCTGAGGCTAAGCCTGAAGCTATCCTCTTCCCCCATACAGCTGTAGGGTCTGACCTGGCTCCGAGGGTGGCAGCAAAGCTGAGGACAGGTTTATCAGCGCACGTTGTAAACATCGAGCTGGATGAGAGAAGGCTTCTCAGGCAGATAGTCCCAGGGTTCGGTGGCAGCATAATGGCTGTAGTACTGTGCCCAGAGAGGCGCCCTCAGATGGCCACCATAATGCCTGGAGTAGCTAGGAAGCCTAAGCCAGACTGGAGTAGGAGAGGTGAGGTGATAAGAGTCGAGGAGGAGGTCTCTGAGGAAGAGCTGAGAGCTAGGACGCTAGAGCTCGTGGAGGAGCCTCCAGAGGAGAAGCCACTAGAGGAAGCTGACATCGTTGTAGCTGGAGGCTGGGGCCTGAGGTCGAGGGAGGGGTTCAGGATCGTAGAGGAGCTAGCAGAGGCCCTGTCAGCTGCAGTAGGCGGGACGAGGCCTGCCCTAGATGAGGGGTGGATCAAGCCACACCAGATGATTGGGCACAGCGGCAAGACTATAAGGCCAAAGCTCTACATCGCGATAGGGATATCAGGTGAGATGCACCACACGGTAGGGATACTGGATTCTGGCGTCATAGTAGCTGTGAACAACGACCCCTCTGCTCCAATATTTGAAGTTTGCGACTATGGCGTTGTGGGAGATGCTTTCGAGGTCATTCCAAGGCTGACCTCGATGCTAAGGGAGCTCAGAGGAGCCCAGCTGAAGCAAGAGCCTTGACCACACGCCCAACTCTAGCTCCAAGTTCCCTAGCCCAGCTCAAAGCCATCTCGTCATCTACAGCTCTCCTCCATCCTTTCTCTCCTTGAAGGCTTGAAACCACCATGCACGGTGAGCTTGTAGGGTCTCCTAGATTCCCCACTATGATCATGCCATGTGCCAGCCCAAACCTTAGGATGGAGTCCACAACGAACTCTCCTCCACCGCACCTGAGGCCTGCAACAGCCATCGCCGCCAGGACCTTGCCTGCTAGCTTATTTCCAGCCATCTTGAGAGGCCTAGTCCTATCCATGAAGTTCTTGAGGATCCCTGGGACAGCCCCCCAGTAGGATGGTGCACAAATTATCACACCCTGAGCTCCTAGGATAGCTTCAGCTAGCTTTGGCATGTCATCTCTCTCATCAATGGGGCAAGGCTTCCCCTTCAGGCATGTTCCGCATCCGCTACAGGGTTCTATCCTGTAGTCTGCTAGCCTGATCAAGGTGGTCTCAACTCCCTCCTCCTCAGCCCCCCTCAGGCTCTCCCTCAGAAGCACCTCGGTGTTCTTACCAGGCCTAGGTGAACCAGACATCCCTGCTATGAGAAGGCTTCTATGCCTCAAGCAACCCTATGGGGATAAGCCAACCTTATTAAAATCCAGCTGAAGAGGTCAGCTGGGGCTTTAAGCTTGCCAGAGGATGATGTTAGGAAGCAGATGGAGTATCTTGTTAACCCACGTAGCATAGCTGTCATAGGTGCCTCAAGAGACCCTGGGAAGGTGGGGCATGCAATAGTCAGGAACCTGCTTGACATAGGCTACAAGGGTAAAGTCTACCCGGTGAACCCAAAGGCCTCAGAGATACTTGGCCTCAAAGCCTACCCCTCAGTGCTAGATATCCCAGATGAGGTTGATAATGCCGTGCTAGCTGTCCCAGCTAGGATCGTTCTAGCGGTGCTAGAGGAGTGTGGGAAGAAGGGAGTTAAGACTGTGACCATAATATCAGCCGGTTTCAAGGAGACTGGAGGAGAGGGAGTCAGGCTGGAGAAGCAGGTAGTTGAGATAGTCAAGAGGTATGGGATGAGGGCTCTAGGCCCAAACTGCTTCGGTGTGATAGACATCTGGAACAGAGTAAACACGACATTCGGCAGAGTACTTCCGCCCAAAGGCTACATATCCTTTGTCTCGCAGAGTGGCGCGATATGCATAGCTGTCCTCTACTGGGCTGTAAGGGAGAAGATAGGGTTCTCAAAGGTCATAAACCTTGGGAACAAGTGTGATGTAAATGAGACCGACCTCTTGACATACCTAGCTGAAGACCCTCAGACCAGGGTAGTTGCATTCTACCTGGAGAACATCCTTGAAGGCCAGAAGTTCATTGAGATAGCCAGAGAAGCTATAAGGAAGAAGCCAATTCTCGTGATAAAGTCAGGGAGGACGGAGGCAGGCTCCAGGGCAGCTGCATCCCACACAGGTAGCATAGCTGGGATGGATGCAGCATACGACGCTGCATTCAAGCAGACCAGAGTCCTGAGGTTCAGCAGGATCGACGAGATGTTTGATGCAGCAAGAGCTTTTGCGACACAGCCTCTACCCGAGGAGGGTGGGGCAGCCATAGTCACCAATGCAGGTGGAACAGGGGTGCTGCTAGCTGACGCCTGTGAGCTCAACAGGGTTCCACTGGCAAGATTCTCCACATCAACCATAAAGGAGCTTGAGAAGATCCTGCCTCCACATGCTAGCTTCAGGAACCCACTTGATGTCATAGGCGACACAGATGCCGAAAGGTACACTACAGCCCTCAAGATAGTCCTCAAAGACTCTTCTGTGGGCGCTGTCATAGCAAACATGCTCCCCACAGCCCTCCTAGACGTGGAGGAGACAGCTGAGATCATATCCAAGATCGAGACGAGGAAGCCCATCCTAGCATGCTTCATGGGAGGAGAGGAGATGCGGAAGGCCATCGAGATAGCGAGGGAGGCGGGCATACCAAACTATCCTGAGCCAGAGAGAGCAGTCAAAGCTCTAGCAGCAATGGTGAGGTATGCTAGAGCGCTAAAGGAGCCTCCTCCATCGCCTCCTCCGAGGTTCAAAGCTGATATCAAGCTCGCTAGAGAGGTGATAGAGAAAGCCATATCAGAGAAGAGAGTAAACCTCACTGAAGCCGAGGCCAAGACCATACTCAAAGCCTATGGCATCATGTACCCTGAGTTCAGGGTTGCGAGAAGCCTAAGTGAGGCAGTTAGCGCTGCAGTTGAGATAGGCTACCCTGTGGTGCTGAAGATACATTCACCTGACATACTCCACAAGACAGACATTGGCGGTGTGAAGCTGAACATAATGGACGAGGTAGAGCTGAGAAACGCCTACATCACAATGACAATGAACGCCAGGAAGTACGCGCCAAGAGCTAGAGTCTATGGTGTGACTGTGCATCAGCAGGTCCCTTCAGGGCTAGAGGTGATCGTAGGAGCCATAAGAGACCCGCAGTTTGGTCCCCTCATAATGTTCGGCCTCGGAGGCATATACGTCGAGGTCATAAGAGACGTGTCCTTTAGGGTAGCCCCCCTCTCACCTAGAGATGTAGATGAGATGATAAAGGAGATAAGAGGCTACCCACTGCTAGCTGGAGCCAGAGGAAGGCCTCCAGTCGACGTAGGCTTCATCAAGGAGGTGATATTGAAGGTTTCTCAGATGATGACTGAGCTACCTGAGATAGTCGAGCTAGACCTAAACCCCATAGTAGTTTATGAGAAGGGAGGCTACACCCTAGATGCTAGAGCTGTAGTCCACCCTATTGAGAGGTGAATGTGTTGAGTGTGTTCCTATGCATAGGAGGATGCGAGCCGAGCTCAGGAAAGACCATAGTCGCCCTCGCGATAGCTCTTAAGCTCAGAGAGCTCGGCTACAAGGTTTCATACCTCAAGCCCATAGGCCAGAACATAACGACAACAGAAGACGGCAGCCTGGTAGACGAGGACGCCAAGCTAGCTGTCTCAGTCCTAGAGCTGCCGCTGAAGCCACAGGAGCTCACCCCAATACTCTACCACGAGGACCTCACGCTGAAGTTCATGTTCAAAGGCCTCAGCGAAGAGGCTAAAGCCAAGATCCAGACTGCAGCTAAGGCAGCTTCTAAAGACGCTGATGTGACCATAGTCGAGGGGATGAGCAGGATATTCGATGGCATGTCAACTGGAGCGTCAATCTTAGACATATGCAAGGAGCTCGGCGGGAAACTCCTTCAGATATCATTCTATGAGCCACAGTACGTTGGAGACAAGCTTCTCCTAGCTAAGAGCCTAGCTGACAAGTACGGTGTTAAGATGATTGGAGCTGTTGTGACAGGTGTAGACGAGGCTTTAATCCCCAGGTTTGAGTGGGAGGTCCTCCCCCTGATAGAGCAGGGCGGAATAAAGGTTGTGGGCATAGTCCCATTGCTGAGAGAGCTGACCCCCCTCACGGCAGGTGAGATAGCGAGCATACTGAACGCTGAGGTGATAGCTGCTCGAGACCACCTAGATAACGTCGTGAAGGAGCTCCTGGTTGGAGCATGGACCGTTGAGAAGGCTATGAGGTACCTGAGGAGGGCCATGGACTATGCTCTGGTGACTGGAGGCGACCGGACGGACCTGCTGCTAGCTGCGCTTGAAACCCCTGTATCTTGTCTCATACTGACTGGAGGCTTCTATCCTGACCAGCATGTGCTAACTAGAGCTGAAGAGAAGGGTGTGCCCGTGGTGCTCTCGAGGTTCGATACCCTTACCACAACCAGACGCATAGATGAGCTGGCCTTCAGGCTAGACCCAAGCAACATAGGGAGGATAAAGAGGATAGCTTCAAGTGTCTCCAGGAGGATAGACATAAACGCGATCCTAGAGTCACTTAGCCTCCAGGGGTAGCTGCATGAAGATAAGGGTTCTTGGCGACGGCTACTTCAAGCTTGACAAGAGCTACCTGGTGTACACGAAGTACATGGGAACCATATACAAGGCATGCTTCAACGTACTGTACGTGGAGGCTGGTGGAGAGCGGATCCTAGTAGACACAGGAATAGGGGAGCTACCAGAGAAGTACAGGAAGTTCTACCCCGTGGAGAGGAAGCCAGAGGAGGCGCTTGAAGCTCGGCTTAAGTCCATTGGAGTAGAGCCAGGCAAGATAACCCTGGTCATAAACACACACCTACACTTCGACCACTGTGGAAACAACAAGCTTTTCAGGAATGCCACGTTCCTAGTTCAAGTAGATGAGCTCAGATATGCATACTACCCTGACAGGTTCATGAAGGGAGGGTACATAAGAGAGCAGTTTGACATACCTGGCATCAGCATAGAGCCTCTCTACGGCTATAGAGAGGTGGTTGAAGGTGTGGAGGTCATACCAACCCCTGGCCACACCCCAGGCCACCAGTCAGTTGTGCTGACTAGAGATGATGGCGTTCAAGTGGTCTTCTGTGGTGATGCTGCCCCTCTGAGCGAGAACCTAGAGAGGGAGAACATACCTGGCATAGTATACAGCCCGGTCTCAGCTCTAGAGTCAATAAAGCTGCTGAAGCAGCTGAGAGCTGACGTGTATATCTACCCTCATGAGCCTATACCGCCAGATAAGCTCAAGCTGATCGAGCAAGGTTAAAGAGACAGGGCAGCTAGCTCATCTAGGCTGATGATGAAGCCAAACTGCAGCGACAAGTGGGCGCTGAGAGAGCTGAGGCCTACCCATACATCTTGCTGATGTTCAGCACGGTCTCCAGTAGGACTCTCCCAGTGACCTCAAGGCTCTCTGGGCACACCTTATCTGGCGTGTCCTGTGTGGTGTGCCAGTATGGGTACTTGAAGTCTATGATGTCTACTGCCTTTATCCCCCGCCTTATGAAGGGCCAGTGGTCATCATACACTGTGTACCCGACTACAGGCCTAAAGTAGCTGCTATACCCTAGCTCCTGAGCTATCTGCCAGATCAAGTCCACAAGCCTGGGTGCTGCCTCTACTGAAAGCCCCTCCATGTACACTGTCAGGTTACAGTCTCCAACCATGTCCACCAGTATCATCCCAATGGTTCTCTCAAGCTCCTCCTCGCTTAGCGAAGAGGCATATAGCTTAGAGCCTAGGAAGTAGTCTCTGAGAACCCCTGGCTCCCCCCAGTCCTCTGCGTCAAAGAACACTATCCTCAGCTCTATTGCGAGGTCATAGCCCCTGAGGGCTCTAGCCAGCTCTAGGAGCACAGCAACACCGCTAGCTCCATCATTGGCGCCAAGAATAGGATGGTTTCTCTTAGAAGGATCTGGGTCGTAATCTGCTCTAGGCCTCGTGTCGTAGTGCGCGCCCAAGATCAGGATCTTACCCCCCAGCTGCCCTGTGACTGCCTCTATGTTCACTATGGGGACTCTGTTCCCCCTGATGTCTACGTGGCTCCCGTTTTGGAACCTGACTACATACCCGTACTGCTCTAATACCTCTACAATGTACTTAATGCACTTCTCATGCTCTCTGGAGCCAGGTACTCGAGGGCCTATCGAGCACTGAGCTAAGACGTGCTTGTACGCCATCTCCCCGCTGAAGCCAGCATTGTGTAGCGTGACTGGGTGGTAGTGGTAGAGTGTGAGAGCTACTATGGCAGCTGCTATAGCTGATGCCCCTAGCAGCAGCTTTCTCCACTCTACCTGCCTTAGCATACTCCAAGCCACCCTAGCTCCTCGCCTTCAGGGCTCAGTACATCCACTATCGTAGCTACTCTCCTGCCTTCATCTAGAATACCTATGTACCTCAGCTTATAGGATGCTCCGCAGCTCCTACACTCGACTGGAAGCTCTTCTATCACCCTGTTTCCTTCAGTCCACCCCCTAGCTTCGCCTACAGCTATGTCGCTTGAATCACACTCTAAGCACCTATCTGTTCTGATCGGGTCAAACCCCCTAGTGCCAAGTGGGGCATATACTATGCTTGGCTTCTTCACCTTTTCACCCTCACATTCCCCATCCTGTTGAAGGAGTCTATGATTCCTACCACTAAATCAAGGGGAAGCCCGGTTTCCACCTTTATATCAAAGCAGGTCCTCTTCCCATCTACATGCTCTAGTATATCTCTACTCACTCCATCTACGCCAGAAAGAACCCTGACCCTATCTCTCTCAGTTGGGAAGTATGGTACAGCTTTAGCTAAGCTGAGCAGCTCAACCCCAGCAGGAGGAGGCAGCTCCTCGGATGTAATGAAGCACTCTGGGTCAGATACCTCGTAAAGAGTGAGCAAAGCGCCTCTACTCCATATGTCCTGGAGTTCTCCCCTACCATAAGCTGCTATTGGAGGTGTGCTCTGCCCCCTTCTTTCAAACAGGTATAGGCTCGTCTCTGCTGTGGTCACCATCAGCCCAGTTTCCATCTCGAGGAGATCGCTATAGAAGCTCAGTACGTCAAGTTTGCTCACTGGCATGGGTGGGGATAGCTCTCTAGTAAACATTGCTTTCAGCGCATCTTTGGGCAGCATGTATGCTGACATCTCAGCTTCACTTAGTGAAGATGCTATGAACCAGGCTTTTTCCCCCTTAAGCTCCTCCTCTCCTCTTCTGAAGCTTACGTAAACAGGCTTGGATGCTGATATGATCATGAAGCCTCCTACACCTGCTGACTTCAGCTCTATGAGCACAAGCTTGTCTCTCGGAGCTATCTCAACCGCTATAGGTGGGGGTATACCCCGAGTTTCAAACAGTTTTTCTCCTCTAGCTGCGGCTTCCATGCTATCCTCACACATGTCTAGCTGTGGCTTTTATACTGTTTTTGGATCATTTTTTAACTGAATCGTTAAATTCTTGCCCTATTCACAGGAGGCTAAAGGAGATACCTAAGCCTGTAAGCCAAACTCAAGAGAGCACTTAAGCTGTTTATCTTCCGCTTTTCACTGCAAACCTTTAAATTGCAGGTTATAGACCCTAGATGGCAGTGATGGCATGCCTTTCACAGAAGCTAAGCCAGCTAGGAAACCAATAGTCCCTAGAGCAGAGGTTAAGCTAAGGGAAGTAGAGATCGTGATAATAGAGAGTAGGTGCAAGGAGTGTGGCTACTGCATTGAGTTCTGCCCTAGAGGTGTTCTAGAGAAGTCTGAGAAGTTCAACGAGAGGGGCTATCACCCACCTTACGTGAAGTACCCAGAGCTCTGCGTGGGGTGCGGCCTCTGCGAGAGAATATGCCCAGACTTCGCGATCTACTTGAGAGAGGTGTCCTAGCTGCCAGCCAAAACCGTTCTTTCAGGAGTACACTTCGAGCAGGGCAACTGGGCTTGCGCAGAGGGCGCCATAGCAGCAGGCTGCAGGTTCTTTGCAGGCTACCCAATAACCCCCTCAACTGAGATAGCTGAGAGGATGTCGAGACGCCTCCCAGAGGTTGGAGGCGTATACATCCAGATGGAGGACGAGCTTGCATCCCTTGTAGTAGTCATAGGTGCATCTCAGGCTGGAGCCAAGGCGATGACGGCCACAAGCGGCCCTGGGTTCAGCCTGATGATGGAGCAGCTAGGCCTTGCCATAATGACCGAGACTCCCTGTGTCCTGGTCAACGTGATGAGAGGAGGGCCAAGCACAGGCCAGCCTACCAAGGCAAGCCAAGGGGATGTCATGCAAGCCAAGTGGGGGGCTCACGGGGACTACGAGATAATAGCGCTAGCTCCCTCCTCACCTCAGGAGTTTTTCGACTACACGATAGAAGCCTTCAACCTCTCAGAAACCTACCGGGTTCCTGTCATAGTGCTGGCTGATGAGCGTGTAGCCCACATGAGAGAGAAGGTTGTGATCCCACCTGAAGACGAGATTAAGGTTGTAAGCAGGAAGAAGCCTAGTGTCCCACCTGAGGAGTACCTCCCCTATGGTAGTGAGGAGCTTATTCCACCGATGGCATGCCTAGGTGAAGGCTATCGGGTACACATCACAGGCCTAACACATAACGAGAAGGGATACCCCGATATGAGTGGTGATGTGCATAGCAAGCTGATATGGAGGATATGCAACAAGATAAGGAGCAATGCGGAGAAGATATGGAGGTATAAGGTGATAGGCTCTGAGAGGCCGGAGGCGACCATAGTGGTCTACGGCTCAGCCTACAGGAGCGCAATAAGAGCGTTCAAGGAGGCCAGAAGGGAGGGCTTAAGCGTAGCTCTCCTAAAGATAGAGACTGTATGGCCGTTCCCAGAGAAGCCTCTGCTAGACCTCAGCGAGACCTCAAAGGGGTTCATTGTGGTCGAGATGAACACTGGGCAGATCCTCAGAGAAGTTCAGAGGGTAGCTGGCTCAAGTAGAGTAGAGTTCGTATCCCAGTTAGGCGGAGACCTCCCAGATCCACGTGGCATACTCACTAAGATTAGGAGGGTGCTTGACCATGCTTAAGCAGGTGCAGGTTGAACACCCCTTAGATCCCCTCCTACGCATAGATAGGATACCTCACATATGGTGTCCTGGCTGTGGTATAGGGATAGTGCTGAACGCCTTCTTGAGAGCTCTTAAAGAGCTCAACTTCGACATGGATAGGCTTGTAGTGGTCTCTGGTATAGGCTGTGCTGGGAGAGCAGCTGGCTACGTGAACGCAGACGGCTTCCACACAACTCACGGCAGGCCAATCCCATTTGCTACAGGAGTCAAGCTTGCAAAGCCCTACCTCAAGGTTGTGGTGTTCAGCGGAGATGGAGACCTGTTCGCCATAGGGGGAAACCACTTCATCCATGCAGCTAGACGCAACATAGACATGCTAGTCCTCTGTGTGAACAACCAGAACTACGGGATGACTGGAGGCCAGCTTGGCCCGACCACACCGCTTGACGCCAGGACTTCAACAAGCCCATACGGCAACATAGAGCACCCGTTCAACCTAGTCCACCTAGCAGCTGGAGCTGGAGCAGTGTACGTGGCGAGGTGGACGGTCCTTCATGTCAGGAGGATGACTGAGTCCATCAAGAAGGCTTTGCTGAAGAAGGGCTTCTCATTCATAGAGGTGATCTCCCCCTGCCCAACCCTCTTCGGCAGATATAACAGGATGGGGACAGGCTTAGACATGATGAAGCTCCTGGCCGAGAGGTCTGTTGTAATGAACTTCATAGATCCAGCTGAAGCAGTAGTAGACCTCAGAGACAAGATAGTTTGCGGGGAGTTTGTTGACACGGAGAAGCCAGAGTACACAGAGATGGTCTACCGCCTGATAAGGGAGAAGTCGGGTAGAGAGGTGACCTCCATTGTCGAGAGCTGAGGTTGTGATCGCCGGCTTCGGCGGCCAAGGCATAATGCTAGCAGGCTACATACTAGGCTACGCTGCCACAATATACGACAGGAAGAACGCTGTTCAAATGGAGTCCTATGGCCCTGAGGCGAGAGGTGGGGCAGCTAAAACCGAGCTCATAATCTCAACAGAGGAAATAGACTACCCCATAGTGGAGGAGCCCGATATACTGGTGGTCATGTCCCAGGAGGCTTACACAAGATACCACAGCAAGGTCAAGAGCAATGGCACCCTGATAATAGATGAGGATCTAGTCGACCTGACTCCACCACCCCCACCAGGTGTAAGCGTCTACAAGGTTCCTGCTACCCGCATAGCTGAAGCCTTAGGCAGGAGAATCGTGGCGAACATGGTGATGCTAGGTGCACTATGTGCCATAACCAAGGTTGTGTCTCCAAAGGCTATGGAGGAGGCGATCAAGTCGAGGGTTCCGAAGGGAACCGAGGAGCTCAATATCAAAGCCTTCAGAGCAGGATACGACTTCGCCATCAGGCTCATGAGAGGTGAGGTTGATTGAGTGCTGAGCCTAGGATAGGAGTCTACGTGTGCCACTGTGGAACCAACATAGCTGGCTTCGTAGACGTGACTAAAGTAGTAGAGTACGCTAAGGCGCTCCCATACGTTGTAGTAGCCCGAGACTACAGGTACATGTGCTCAGATCCAGGGCAGAGGCTGATCAAAGAGGACATAAAGACCTACTCGCTGAACAGGATAGTTATAGCAGCCTGCAGCCCAAGGCTCCATGAGCCTACCTTCAGAAAAGTAGCTGAGGAAGCTGGCTTAAACCCATATCTCGTTGAGATGGCCAACATCCGAGAGCAAGACTCCTGGGTTCACATGGACAATCCAAGCGAGGCTACCGAGAAGGCCAAGGACCTCGTGAGGATGGCTGTAGCGAGAGCAGCTCTGCTCGAGCCCCTAGAGAAGGTCGTGGTCCCAGTCAAGAAGGCTGCTCTTGTGATTGGCGGCGGTATAGCCGGGATATCAGCTGCCTTAGACTTAGCTGAGGCAGGCTACCCAGTCTACCTGGTAGAGGAGAAGCCCAGCATAGGAGGCCACATGGCTCAGCTAGACAAGACCTTCCCCACCATGGACTGCTCAGCCTGCATCCTCACACCAAAGATGGTAGAGGTCTCAAGGCACCCCAACATCAAGCTGAAGACCTACTCTGAGGTGGTAGGTGTAGAGGGCACTGTAGGCAGCTTCAAAGTGAAGGTCCTCATGAAGCCCAGGTTTGTGATAGAGGACAAGTGCACAGCTTGCGGTGAGTGCGCGCAGGCATGCCCAGTCGAGGTCCCAAACGAGTTCGACATGGGCCTATCCTGGAGGAAAGCAATATACATCCCATTCCCCCAAGCGGTCCCAAACGCCTACGTCCTAGACCTGGAGAACTGCCTTGGCATAACCCCAGAGGCATGCCTGAAGTGCAAGGAGGTCTGTGAAGCTGATGCAATAGACTACGACATGCAGCCTAAGATAGAAGAGATCGAGGTAGGCACGATAATAGTGGCAACAGGCTACGACACCTACAACCCTGTGATAGACCCAGAGTACGGCTACGGCCGCTACCCAAATGTGCTGACCTCCCTTGAAGTAGAGAGGCTCCTGAATGCAGCTGGCCCAACTGGAGGTAAGCTAGTTAGGCCCTCAGATGGGAGGCCACCGAAGAGAATAGTCTACGTGCAGTGCGTGGGCTCAAGGAACAAGAACAGGAACCCATACTGCTCTAGAGTCTGCTGCATGTACGCTGTCAAGCAAGCTAGGCAGATAAAGGAGAAGTACCCTGATGCCCAGGTGACCATATTCTACATAGACCTTAGAGCATTCGGGAAGGGATACGAGGAGTTCTATGAGGCAGCTCAACGCGAGTATGGCGTGAGCTTCGTCAGAGGGAGGGTGTCAAAGATAGTAGAGGATCCAGAGACCCACAACCTGGTGGTAAGAGCTGAAGACACCCTGCTAGGCACGCCAGTAGAGGTAGAGGCAGACATGGTCGTCTTGTCAGTCGGCATCGCACCCTCAGAGGGGACCAGGAAGATAGCTGACATCCTAGGCCTAAGTAAGAGCCCAGATGGCTTCCTCATGGAAGCTCACGCCAAGCTTAGGCCAGTTGACACGATGATAGACGGCGTGTTCCTCTGCGGGACAGCACAGGGCCCCAAGGACATACCTGACTCCGTAGC
>Ga0164311_10000610_pt1 | contig 16043 bp, 14 predicted proteins | sample GuaBasSedimGuay2_FD_121796 | JGI IMG/M metagenome (GOLD analysis project Ga0164311, IMG submission 121796) | Subseafloor sediment microbial communities from Guaymas Basin, Gulf of California, Mexico - Guay2, Core 4569-9, 9-12 cm | ecosystem: Environmental > Aquatic > Marine > Hydrothermal vents...
CCTTAGGAAATATCCAGGCGTAGCCGAAGGGCGAATACTTCTCCCCGTAAAATATCCAGTTTTCACCTCTAGCATCTACTTTACTTGGAGCGTCGACTTGAATGCACAAGCCGAGTCTATCGCGTGTAAACGGGCTAATAACTTTAAAGGGCAATCTATCCTTAACACCACATGAAATTACTAGAAACTTAGCCTTTTCAACGCCTTCGCCCGTAACTACCTCCACATAGCCATCCTTTTCCCTGAAATCCGTCACCCTAATGCCTGTGCATAGCACTACCCCCTGTGATGTGGCGAGCTTAGCTAGATATTCGGCGAACTCCGTTCTATCGACGTTCCCGCCAACTATATCATCGAACTCTACAGCAACGCTATCCCCCGTGGATTTAAAGAACCTGAAGGCCGAAACCTCGTGCCTATAGAGGTTTTTGGGCAGGTTGAATTCCTCGAATACGGTTATGGGGACAAAGCCTGCACAGAGCTTATCCTTATTCGGCTTATCTAATGCCTCATATACTCTAGTTGAAAAACCCGATAATCCTAGGGCTGTGACCAGCCCCGCTGGTCCCGCACCAACTATAATGACGTCCAGCACAGGAGACTTATTTGAAAGGATTAATTTAAGCTTATTTCTCAAGTAAAGTTTAATTACAATTGTAAACATTATTTACGCATGAGTAAGGAGACCGTTGTTATACCAGCCCTGAGAATTCCCCGTAGGCTTTGGCTCTATCTTGAAGCGCTAATGGAGAAGAAAATGTTCACTTCAATATCAGAGCTCGTTAGAGACGCGTTGAGGGAGTACGTTGAGAGGCATAAGCATGAGATAGAGCAGGACTTCAAGATCATAACAGCTTATCTCCCACTCAAAGAGGTCGATGAACTAGATAATCTACAGGAGAAGAGGTTGATTGGGTTTGCAGAGAAGCTATGCTCTGGACACTAGCGTACTTATAGTATACTACTATAAGAGAAACCTCGACGATATCATAAGAGAAGGTTACATAAACGTTGTTACTCTATCGGAAACACTGTACGTAATCTGTAGAATGGAGGGAGTTGAGGAAGCATTAAAATATGTAGAGAAACTAGCCAAAGAAGCAAACTTAGTGCCATCCCATAAACTGGTATGCATAGCTGGGCAGTTCAAGTGTAAATACAGGATAAGCCTATCTGATGCATGGACGCTAGCAACAGCGAAGGTAGAAAACGTGCCCGCCCTATATGCCATTAGAAAAAGAGAAATAATAGATATAATCGATAGGCTAAGGGAGGATGTTCATGTAGAATTTCTCTGGCAATGATATGTAGTATAATTTAGTTGAATCGACAGGACGCTGGCGGTTATAGGCGTAGACAGTTAAGTAGAGGTAGTTACTGTATAATTATGATGCTCCAGCCAAAATCTTTGGATTACCGCCTTTTTATTTTATATAAATCGTATTTACTTTCAGTAAGATCTGTATTCCATGAGCCGAGCCCTTTGCCTAGGCAGTACAGTAGGGTATAAATATCTATTAGGATTATTATTTTGACCATGATTACGAGGGATGAAGCGTATAAACTCGTAACTGAAAACGTTAAGAATGATAAGCTTGTTAAACACATGCTTGCTGTTGAGGCGATTATGAGGGCTCTGGCTAGAAGGTTCGGTGAGGATGAGGATCTCTGGGGTCTCGTAGGGCTTCTTCACGATATTGACTATGAGTTGACTAAGGACGATTTCAGCATGCATGGGTTGAAGTCGGCTGAAATGTTGAAGGATTATCTACCCGAGGAGGCTCTCGACGCTATTAGGGCGCATAATGAGATGACCGGGTATAAATGTGAGTCTAAGCTTGCATACGCTCTAAAGGCGGCTGACCAGATATCGGGGCTTATCATTGCCACTGCCCTAGTTATGCCCAGCAAGAAACTGGCGGAGGTTAAGGTGAAGAGCGTTAAGAGGAAGTTTAAGCAGAAGGATTTCGCTAGGAGAGTTAGAAGAGATAAGATAATGCTATGTGAAAAGATAGGTTTAAGCTTGGATGAGTTTATAGAGATAAGCTTGAAGGCACTGCAGGAAATTAGCGATAAGCTTGGGCTGTAAAATACCCCTAATTTGATATTTTTAGCGATCGATTTCCTATACTTCATAGCTAGTTGGCAATGTAATGGCTATACTATTTGAGCAGTGGAAAGAGTATTTATTTGTATTCTGACCTATAACTATCGTATGTCCGCTGATAAGTTTATGGGGGATCTGAGCAAGGCTTGCAGTAGGCTTATGGAGTGGGATAGAAGGGATGTTCTTCTAGTTTTCCATGATGATGCTGACGGTATCTCCTCTGGTGCTGTAGCGTATGAGGCTCTTAGGAGGAAAGGGTTTAACGTCAAGCTTGTATGTATTGAGAAGCTTATGGATCAGGTTATAGGTTACATTCATGAGAAGTATGCTGGCAATGTAATAATGTACGTTGATATAGGATCTCCACATGCCGACAAAATATCTAAAGCCAACGCAGGCAGGAGTTTAACAATAATTCTCGACCACCATGATCCAGTTCCAGCCAGCGACCCGCTCGTGTATAACCTGAACCCCGAGTTCTATGGTATGGAGGGGGAGAGAGACGCGTCCGGAAGCGTTGTAACCTACTTCTTCGCCAAGGCTCTAGACCCCAGCAACATCGATTTATCCTCCATAGCGTTAATAGGGGTACACGAGATTCCCGGTGAAATAACGGGGCTAAATCTTAAAGCTAGAGAGGATGCGGAAAAGTCCGGCAGGAGCATGGATACTAAGAAGATGTTTAAGCTACTTCAGATACTCGGGCCTGTAGGCTACTACAATAACGGTCCGTTTCTCGGTGTAAAGGCTTGCTTAGAGGGTTTGTCGGATGATATAGTTAAGTTTGTTGAGGAGCTTGAAGATAGAAGGAAGAAAGCTAATAGGAGAATGCTCGCCATACTCTACAGGCGGGGGTTGAATAAGACCAGATATATTCAGTGGTTCGACACCTATAACGTTTACAGGGGCATGGGGACCAAGGTTGTCGGAACCTTCTGCTCGTTCCTAAGCTTCCAAGGCAGGCTTGTAGATCCCGATAAATACATTCTAGGCTTCATGACTATGCCCAATGAGATACCAGGTTTGATGGAGCTTAAGGGAAGCTGGGTTAAGCTTTCAATGAGAGCTCCCCGTAAACTAAGAGATAGGATTGAAGCGGGAAGCTATCCTGGAATCTCCGAAATAGTAGTTAATGTTGCACACGAAGTCGGGGGGATAGGTGATGGCCATAAATATGCAGCTTCAGCTGTTATACCGACAGGAGCAAAGGAGGAGTTCCTGGAGATAGCAAATAGTCTAATTAAGGCTAAAATTTCCTAATTTTCTTTAAAGCATTTAGAACTACAGGAGGAATCCTATATTTATGTAGCTCGCTGAAACATACCCACCTAACCTCTGCCACGTCGTCTCCAGCTCTTAGGTTGCCTTCGAGAGGCTTGGCCTTAAATATTACTATGACATAGTGGAACCTTACTCCCTTTTCGTCCTTAACGATTATATCTCCTACATCAACTAAGCCTATAATCTCCACCTTTAATCCACATTCTTCATAAACCTCCCGAACTGCTGCATCCCTCACCTTCTCTCCCAGCTCCACTAGGCCTCCAGGTATGCTCCACATCCCCCTGCCTGGCTCGTTAAGCCTCTTGGTTAATAAGAGCTTATCCTCGTTCAACACCACTACGCCTACGCCGACCATAGGCCTTGAAGGATACATCCTATCCATTTTCTCCCTTCACCTCTATACTGAAGGTGCATACAAGCATCTTCCTTATAACCTTAGCTGGACCTGATGGCGTAGCGTCGCCCAGCTTCTCATCTTTATTTAGAATGCCTTCAGCTTTTGATTTACCCTCGAGCCATCTAAGTATCCTTAGGAAGAGCGGATCTCCCCTAATCTTTAGGGGTATTTCCTCAAGGTATCTGCTGTTAAGTGTGCCGGGGGGCTGGAACGATAAACCTAGTACTAGGAACACTTGATCCTTAACCCTCCAAGCAGACAGCGGCCTATATATGTAGTTCTTCTCGATTCTAACGGCCTCAACGTCAGATATAGGTATACTTACCGAATCCCTAGGCTGAATGGCGTAGAATAAATCAAATACATTGTCAAGCGGAAGTATCTTATCCCCTCCAGTAGCCTCATAATTTGCACGAATAATGTCTATAAGATGCCTATCGTAAAACTCCTTCGGCAGGTGGAGCAATCTAAGGATCTTCTTGACCTCACGGCTAGGTATGTGATACTGCCGTGCGAAAGCCTCTATTTCCCTCTTAATCTGCCTCTCTAGGTTGGTGCTCGGCTTTATCAGCTTCTCAAAGTTCATCCTATTTGCGTCTTCAATGTCAACGGAGAGGAGTATACCATTACCTACTAGACGCCACCTCCTCTTTTCAACCACCCTGTTGTTAACGACAGCCATTGCGGTTACCTCAACCTCATCATCATCAGTAAAGACTATAAGCCGCTGCAAATCTTCACCTAAAATATCTAGATTCTATCCAAATATAAGTCAAATTTTTAGAAAACATCGAATTCCATATTTTCTGGAGATTTCCATCGTGAAGACATAGGATGCCTTTCAGCTACCAAATACCTTTAACTACAGCTACATTATTCCGCCTTTACGGAGTCGTATTTCAAGAAATAGCGGGTGTTAACAGTTAAATAACTGATAGGCTTGCTTCTAGTTCATGATTGTATTGGTTCATGGCGGTGCGGGTAAGTATAGGGGGGAGATAGACAAGCGCAGGCAAGTTATTCTAAGGGAGCTAGCTAATGCTGCTCTCGCCGGATTGGAGGAGCTTAACTCTGGGTCATCAGTGGACGCAGTCGTGGAGGCTATAAGCTACATGGAGGATTCTGGGAAGTTTAATGCTGGCAGAGGTGGTGCATTGAATGCTGAAATGGAGATGGAGCTTGACGCGGGAATAATGTATGGGAAGACCTTAGATATAGGTGCAGTAGGATGTCTAAGGGGATACTGGAATGCTATAAGGCTAGCGAGGTTCATAATGGAGAATACCGACCATGTGCTTGTGGTTGGGGATGGAGCTGCGAAGCTAGCTGAATACCTAGGCCTAGAGAGAGCTGAACCCCTGGAGAGGCGGCTAAAGGAGTTCGAGTGGAGAAAGAAGGAGGTATTAGGCGGATATTTTGGATGGAGGAAGAATTTAAAGCTTTTCAGCGAGCTCGGATACGGAACGGTTGGGGCTGTGGCCTTGGATAAGGACGGTAACCTAGCGGCTGGGGTAAGCACGGGTGGTATGTGGATAAAACTGCCTGGAAGACTTGGTGATTCACCCATACCGGGTGCTGGGTTCTACGCTGATAAATACGCGGCTTCATCGGCTACAGGCATAGGTGAGGTAATCGTAAAAATGCTTCTAACGTTTAGAATCTCCTTCTATGTGGCTAATGGTATGACTGTTGAGAATGCATCAAGGAAAGCTATGAGTGAGCTAACGGAGAAGTTCGGTAGGGATACAGCTGGAGTAATAAGCCTAGATTATAGGGGACGATATAGTTTTACCGCAAATACGGGATTATTTGCTAGAGCTGTAGCTGTAAAGGGAGAAAGGGTTCGGGCAGCATTAATAACCGACGAGCCGCTTACGCCGATTTAGGTTATCTTTCATATGAAGCTACGGTATATATGCCGTAGCCTTCCGCCTTTTTTCTAGCCGAAGGGTGAACTAGGAAACCAAACATAATGCCTATAGTCTTCACTTTAGTCATTTTCTCGGAGACAGGCCTATAGACCCTCCAATAGAACTTATTAACGTCATCAACATAAATCCTCGACTTAGCCTCACCTATAATAACTACTCTCTCACCCTTAAGTGTGCCTTCGCCGAAGAGGTTTACCTCAACCTCCTCCCCGTCAACGATAAAGTACTCACGTCTAAGATCCTCGACATCAATACTCAAATGCCTGTACAACCATCCAGGTAGAACAATCCTAGCAATATCCTCTAGGCCAAAACCAATAACATCAGTCAGCTTACCTAAAGCAGCCTTAACCTCGGCATGCTCTCTATACAACATCTCCACCTGCTTAGTAAGCGTTGCTAGTGCTTCCTCTGTTCGCTTCTGTGCTTCAGCTAGCTCGTCTACACGCTTTGATAGCGTATCTACGCGCTTTGTTAGCGTTGCTAGTGCTTCCTCTGTTCGCTTCTGCGCTTCAGCTAGCTCGTCTACGCGCTTTGATAGCGTATCTACGCGCTTTGTTAGCGTTGCTAGTGCTTCCTCTGTTCGCTTCTGCGCTTCAGCTAGCTCGTCTACACGCTTTGATAGCGTATCTACGCGCTTTGTTAGCGTTGCTAGTGCTTCCTCTGTTCGCTTCTGCGCTTCAGCTAGGCTTAATATGCATTCTTGAGTTCTCTCCTGTATCTTTGCTAGTTTATCGAACGATAAGATTATTTTTGTCAGCGTATCCTCTGTCTTTATTTCCTCTTCCGTTCCTCCTCTTCTTTTCCCTTTTTCCAGCATTTTCAAGTGTTCCCCCTTAATATATTCACATGTTTCCTTAAAAGGGTGTCGGAGATTATTTAGTAATGTAGTCTTTGAGGGATTCTTCTGCCGGGTTCTCGCTAGTAAAGTTTATTAGGATGTTTGCTAATAAGCTAATAGCTGGAGGGGAAGACTATTATCTGTAAAATATCCCTCTTCTAAATTTAAGTTTCAAGGATTTTCTCCACTGGTAATTCTTCTGGAGGTGTTTCTGTGTATTCTGTAGGTAGTCTGCCCAGTAGATATGACTCTTTTAGTATTGAGAAGAGGTTAAAGAGGTTCTGGAAGGAAAATAGGATATACGAGAAGATCAGGAGGATGAAGGCCGATAAGCCGAAGTTCTACTTTCTCGATGGACCTCCATATCCGTCCTCGGACCTCATCCACGTCGGAACAGCCTGGAATAAGACGATAAAGGATGCAGTTATAAGGTTTCGTAGGATGCAGGGCTACAATGTTAGGGATCAGCCCGGGTACGACTGTCACGGCCTTCCCATAGAGGTTGCCGTGGAGAAGATGCTCGGCTTCAAATCTAAGAGAGATATCGAGAAGTACGGGATTGATAGGTTTATAGAGAAGTGTAGGGAGCTTGTCTACAGGAACGTTAAGGCTATGACCCAACAGTTCGCCGACTTAGGAGTTTCAATGGACTGGGATAACCCGTACATGACCCTCAAGAAGGAGTACATAGAGTCGGCATGGTGGCTCTTCAAGAAGGCCTATATGACGGGTCTGCTTGAGAAAGGAGTTAAGGTCATGCACTGGTGCCCGAGATGTGAAACCGTACTAGCAGATATAGAGGTCTCCGAGTATAAGATGCTTGAGGATCCATCGATCTTTGTCAAGTTTCCGGTTAGAGGAAGGGATAAAGAGTATATAGTCATATGGACGACTACCCCCTGGACTCTGCCAGCCAACGTTGCGGTGATGGTGCATCCAGACTACGACTACGCTAGAGTGAAGGTTGGAGATGAAGTACTCATAATGGCGCTAGCTAGAGTTAAGCCCGTACTAGATCAGCTTGGCGTCAAGTACGAGGTGCTGGAGGTATTCAAGGGAGAGAAGCTTGAAGGATTAAGATATGATCCTCCGCTGCTGGAGGAGGTTACTGTACAGAGGAAGCTTTTAAACGAGAATGCACATGTAGTCGTATTGAGTAGGGAATACGTCCACTTGGAGGAGGGTACTGGCTGCGTCCACACGGCGCCTGGACACGGAGAGGAGGATTTTGAAGTATCAAAAATATATAATCTGCCAGTAGTCTCTCCTGTAGACAACAACGGCTGCTTCACCGAGGATGCAGGTAAATACGCTGGAATGTACGTTAGGGACGCAAACCCTGTGATAGTTGAGGACCTCAGGAGGAAGGGGCTGCTGCTCTACGCCACAACCATTGTACACAAGTATCCAGTGTGCTGGAGGTGTAAGACCCCATTAATCTTTAGAGCTACCGAGCAGTGGTTCATAAAGCTCACCAAAATAAAGGATAAGCTGCTGAAGGAGTCTGAGAAAATAAACTGGATTCCAAAGTGGGCTGGAACTCACAGGTTTAAGAACTGGCTTCTCGGGCTTAAGGACTGGGTCGTAACTAGGCAGAGATACTGGGGCATACCAGTTCCAATATGGATATGCGAGAAGTGCGGTAGTATCGAGGTTATAGGAAGCCTAGATGAACTCAAGGAGAGGAGCGGGCTTAAGGAGGATATAGCCGACCTCCACAAGCCATGGATAGATAAAATCACATTCAAATGCAGGGAGTGCGGTGGAACAATGAGGAGGATACCGGACGTAACCGACGTATGGTATGATTCGGGAGTATCCTTCTTCGCCTCCCTTGGATTCCCGAAGAACATGGAGGAATTTAAGAAGTGGTGGCCAGTAGACTTCATAGTCGAAGGACACGATCAGATTTCAGGATGGTTCGATAAGCTGTTTAAGGCAGGTATTGTAGGCTTCGGCGAGCCACCCTTCAAGAACGTGTTGATGCACGGCTTTGCTCTCGACGAGAAAGGAATGGAGATGCATAAATCGCTCGGAAACTTCGTATCTGGACCAGAGGCTATAAGCAGGTACGGTAGAGACCCACTAAGGCTGTATGTGCTCAGCAACATAGTGTGGGAGGATCTAAGGTTTTCCTGGGATAAGATCAAGATGGTGCTAGCGGACCTTAACGTAATGTGGAACGTCTACGTATTCGCATCGACCTACATGAGCCTAGACAAGTATACCCCAGTCAGGTACGACGAGGCCGAGGTTAAGGCTAGGCTTAAGCCTGAGGATAGATGGATCCTCTCCAGGCTACAGAAGCTAGTTAAGGAGGTTACAGAAAGCATGGAGAAGTACCTGGTCCATCAAGCAGCTAGGAGCATAAGGAGGTTTATAGTCGAGGATCTGAGCCACTGGTACATAAAGCTTGTTAGGAGAAGGGTATGGATCGAGGAGGAGGAATGGGATAAGATCACCGCATACTACACCCTATATAAGGTTCTCAAGACCCTGCTGGCGTTGTCGGCGCCTTTCGTCCCCTTCATAACCGAGGAGATATATCAGAGGATGTTTAGATCCGCTGAACCCAACTCCCCCGAGAGCGTACACATGCTCGATTGGCCTAAATTCGAGGCGGAGCTTGTCGACGAGGAGCTTGAGAGAAACATGAAGATAGCTATGGAGATCGTGGAGAGTGGATTAGCCGCTAGGAATAAGGCTAAGATCAAGATAAGGCAGCCGTTAAGGGAGCTTATAGTGGTATCGGATGAACCGACTGTAGCTGCAGCTGTTAGGGCTCTCGGACACGTGATATCCGATGTTGTAAACGTTAAGAGCGTTAGAGTGGAGCCTAGGAGCGAGCTTGAAAAATACTTCCTAGTTAAGGTGGAGCCAGTAATGTCGAGGCTTGGACCAGTGTTCAGGGGCAAGGCTGCCGTGGTGGCTGAGGCTATAAGGAATTTAAGCCAGGAGGATGTTTCACGGCTACTTGGGGAGGGAGCCCTAGAGGTTGAGGTCGAGGGCGAGAAGGTAGCGGTTGAAAAGGACTACGTTAAGGTAGTTAAAGAGGTTAAGGAAGAGTGGAGCCTAGAGGAGTTCAGCTACGGCGTAGTAGTCCTCAATACCGTAATATCAGCTAGGGAGAGAGCTGAGGGATTAGCTAGGGACATAGTGAGGAGAATACAGTACATGAGGAAGGAGATGGATCTACCAGTGGACGCATACATAAGCGTTAAGATAGCTATAGGCCCCGAGGAGAGGAAGCTGCTTAAGGAGTTCAACGACTACATAATGTACGAGACAAGAGCTAAGGAGCTGGACTACGTAGATAAGCTTGAGGTAGACGAAGAATACTACGTTAAAAAGTGGAGGATAGAGGATATAGAAGCGGATATAGCGGTTAAGAAACTCTAAACGCTAGGTTTTGTGTAATATCCCTAGTTTCTTTCTATCTGCTGTTGATACTCCATTACACCTACCGTTCCGTATCCAACGTATAGTAGCTTATCTGGGTCAAGCGAGCTTATTATCTCGGATCTGTGGGTAACGAGTATTAAAGTTATACCTGCTTCTCTGGCTAGCTTTGAAATCTTCCTAGCAACCCTCATTGCAGTCAATGCATCGAGGTGAGCGGCAAATTCGTCAATTACCACGAGGTTCGGTTTTTCAGCGAAAAGTGAAGCTATCTTAGCTCTCTCCTTTTGACCAGTAGATAGTTCGTGGAACCTAGCCCTATATAGCACGGCATCCGATAGACCGCATTTATTCAATATCTCGACAGCCAACCCTATGTCGCGGGTACGCTTGTATATGTTCTCTATAATAGGCTCATCGCCGAATTGGGGCTCTATTTCACCGGGAATAAGTGCGGCCAGTTTAACGTTGTCCGGAACTATTACCGAGCCGCTTGTAGGCTTATACTTTTCTTCACCAAGTTTCTTCGATGCACCAACTATAAGTCTAAGGAACGTTGTCTTACCTGCTCCGGAAGCTCCAACGACGACTACGACCTCACCCGGCTTGATCTCCAGATTTACGTCCCTTAATACAAACCTCTGTATAACCCTGCTTTTAACTCCGAATGCAAGTAGTAGCTCCCTAATCTTCTGGGGGAGACCCTTAACTGAAAGTACGTTTTCAAACCTTTTACTCAAGTTCACAAACCTAATAGATCCATCGAGCTTTTCGACCTTGCCGTATCTTGATACGCACAGCCTACCGCCATGAACCCTAGCCACGGGATCGGTGTTGAGGAACTTATCGATATACTTCTTAGCTTCATCCGTGAGCGGATAGTAGAGCGCGGGTCTACCCGATGCGGTATCCCATAGATACTTGAATCCAGCCTTCTCAAAGAATGGATTATACCTAGCCATCATAGCTACGGTCTCAACCAGATGCTTACTTCTCCTCATCTCAGGTATTCTCCTATTTCTAATCCACTCCGAAGCCAGCTTTACAGCTAGTATTCCAAGTCCATCACTCCTGTAATCGGGATGAATAACGACCCTAGCTATCCTAGCCGCCGCAGTATTAGCCCTCTCCAAGGCTCTCCACTTAGCCTCCTCCCACATCTTGGATAGAGCCAGCGCTTTACCGTATTTCTCCCTAAGCTCGATGTACTTCTCCCTAAACTCGAGCTCTGGAGAGAATGATGGATGGAACCAATCTCCCGGAAAGACCTTCTCCCTAATATTCCGGACTATCCTACCATCAGGAAGCCTCCTATGCATCATAGGGACGGGCGCATCAACCCTAACGTATCCCACGACTTTAGGCTCATACGGCTGACGCTTCTTCAATTCGAGAAGAATAAATCTCGAAGCCGGATTTGACCCCCTAATTTCGTATATATGTACGGTTTCATCTGTCTTACACCTGCTACACACGGGCCTAGTGTTAGCCTTAATGAATTCACCACACTTCTCGCACCTCCACACAGCTATTAGAAGCTTATCGGATGCATAATGGTACTGCTCCAGCTCAGCCACAGCCTCAAAATCTCTCTCATACATTGCCTCGCGAGCAACTATTGAATACTCGTAGATAACCCTTCCCGTAAGTGGGCTATACCTGGGAACATCGACTTCCCTTCTCCACGGCGGCCAGACAGGAATCCTCTCGCCCATGAATATTCTGGATAGGCTGTAGTCGTCGAAATCAACAATCTTTACTTCGTTCTCGCTTCTGGGCTTACCCTTTATATCGACTTCAACAAGCTCACCGGTGGTGAACCACTGTGCAATAGTACCGGTCATGTATAGCCTATAGATTTCACCGTCAACATCAACGTCGAGAACTCCGAACCACCTATGCTTAAACCTAGGAACCTTCCTGCCGACAACTTTACCTATCATGATGTAAAATAGGTGTAGGTTAATAATAACGCTATTGCTTATAAAAGTCTAGCTTTAAATAGATGTAGCTCATAATTTAAGGCTGTTGATGGAAATGTCGGATGCAGCGGTTAAGCTCTGCGAGAGAATAGGAGAATACCTAAACCAGGCAGAACTTTTCCTGAGCGAGGGATTAAGGCCATATGCCTGCAAGAGTCTCTACGACGCCTTTGCAGTCTCGGTTACCCTAATAGTGGGTGAAGACGAGGAGTTCGTTAAAAGTCACAGCAATATAATGGGTGTAGCACTGGAGAAGATTAGGGGCGATAAGGATATGCTACAGAAGCTGGTTATAGTTAAAGCTCTCTTTCTAAACTTCTACTTCGACCTAATGTCAAGTGAGGAAATAAAGGCATGTATTCCGGCTATTAAAGATATAATCAGATATATGCTTCTTAAATCCGGAATAGATGAAAAATATTGGCCTGAAAAGCTACGAGAAAAAGTCCTCTAAAGTCCTAACCTTCTTAGTCTTTTCCTTACGTTGTATAACATCCCTATAGAATGTGTCACGCACAGGCTTATAGACCTCCTCATAAAACCTCTGTGGATCGCTTAGAATGGTTGCTGGAAAGCTTTTAACGTACTCTAAAGCAGCCTTCCAGGCTTTATTGTAGGGTACAACTTTATCGATCTTACCAGCGATGACCCTATCGTATTCGTCAGGCATCTGCTCCTTACCGCCCATAATGAACCATCCTCTATCCGAGACGGGAACCTGCTCGCCGCATGCAACGGTAAACTTATACTTACCCTCCTTAGCCTCAACTCTACCGGATGGAGCACGTCTTCTAATAACGGTTTTAGGAGTATAGCCCTTGCCGTAGTGTTTAGCCCATGCATAGAATATAGCCCTGTTTAATCCGAAGGATTTAGCCTTATCTAAATCCCCCGTGAGGGTAAAGTATCTGGCGGCTTGAAGGAGAGCCATAACATAGTATCTGCCTATCTTACCCTCCTCCTTCCTTTCGCCAGCCTTTCCTCTTTTCTCCTCCTTAAGCTTTATAGCACTCCTAATTTTATCCGCCCTTGTCCAGCCCGGATATCCCTTGACCTCAGAGAGGGCTTTAATCGCTAGCTCATCTCCCTCTCCCTCAACGTAAAGCCTCCAGTTAGTGTTGTGTCTGAACTTCTCTGGGTTAGCCCAGCTAATATCGAAGCTATCGAGTTCATCAGGCTTAAAACATATAGTACATAAATCCAGCCTCCTGTGTATGCTTAGCGGAACTGTAAACACCCTCTTAATATCCATGACATTCTCAACCTTAACCTCAGACCTGAAGTCTTTGCTCAGCTTCTTAAGCTCATCCTTAAGGCTCTTAATGGTGTACTCAACTATAGAGTAGGCTATATCCAGCGGATTATATCTGCCTAAAACTTCGGGAGAAAAGGCCTTCTCGTGTATATGGACGTGAACGCCTTCACCGCTCCACAATAAGTACACGGATTTAGATATCCCGTTTCTATCAAGGAAGTCCACGATAGCCCTAGCGACTACGAGTATCTCCCTCCAATGCTCTATGCTTCCATCAATATCCCAGATAGGAGAGGTGTAAGCTATATTACTTGGATCCTCAAACTTCTCGGTAGCACTAATACTCCTATAGACGTTAGCGGTAGCGTATATAGTCCTAATCCTACCCCAGCCATACTCCCTAAAGAGCCTTTCAACGTCCTCCATTCTTCTGAAAACGATAGGCTCACCACTCCTCCAGTACCTGAAGAATATCCTCCTATCCCCAGCAGGCTTACTCTCAGCAGCAATCCACCTACCAGTAGAATACTCATAGATCTCCTTCTTAACATCGCTTCTGCTGTAATGTTTCCTAGCGAGATCCATAATTATCCTCACGTTATATATCGCTAAAGCAGGATTTTAAAGTAACATTTAGAAACTAAGCACATCAGCAACCCGGCCGCTTATCCTGTAGTCGGGCTCTCTCCTGCGTCTACCTGAATAATAGGATCTAACATAGGAGTCGACAAGCTTCCTCATACCCTCAGGATCCCTGGATAACATATCCCTAATTCTCTCCTCAAGTTCAGGGCAGGAAAGCCCACCACTAGGCGTGAAGAACCTATTAAGCCTCTCCTCTAGGTATATAACTAGTGGGTGCTCCTCACCCATCCTCTCGACGCTGTAGGTCTCTTCAACGTATCCAAGCCTATCGAGCGAATTCAGAATTAAGCTATTAAGTAGCTCCCAAACAACCCTATTGCTCATATCCACCCTATATAGCAGGCGCATAGGAGATATAAAAGTTTGTCTTCTCAGAGGAAGATTGACGAACAAATGCCAGGAATACTCTGCTTATCCGGTTAATCTTATCTATCCTAACCGTAATTAGGTATGCATGGTTCGTAAACGTATGATTCTGATAGTTTTCATGTTAACGTTAATCTACCTCTTATCACCATTAACCTACATTATCCCCCTCAACCTCTATTCCTTTAAAATTCATCTACTGTTCTTAAGCAAATCTCCGCTCCTATGGAGCAAGATATACTCAATCTTAGGCAGTGTTAATGCGTGTGCCAGAGAACCGCTATCATCTCTCCTGCTTTACACCCCCGAGGAGTACTGGGGGGAGGCGGCTGAAATTCTCAATATAGCACCGCCCAGATACTATGTTGATACTGTAACTGTTCTTATGCTGATTAACGCTAGTGAGTGGAAGTACGTTAAGGAGGCCATCATCCTCTATAAGAAGGGTATCGTCCCCTTTAAGCCCTCATCACAACCATTAATCGAGGAGTACGTTAAGCCTCTTCCTATTTCAGGCGAGGAACCCATCCTGGACTGGAGATACATGGTCTACATATTCACATATAGGCTTATCTGTAATATGAGTAATGCACTTGATACAGCCAAGTATCTCTGCCTCTATGTTCACAATTACATGACCTACGATATAGCTTACTGGCATAGGCGCTCGCCTAAGGTTTTAATTGAACTCAGAAGGGGCACCTGCACAAACTTCTCCATACTCTATGTGGCCATGTGTAGGTCGATAGGGATACCAGCTAGGCTCGTTAGGGACAACAGCATTAGCAGGATGACCCATGCATGGTCCGAGGTCTATATCGAGGGATGCGGCTGGATACACGTTGATCCAACAGTTGGATGCTTCAACTGCTCCAGCTACTATATGGAGAAATGGGGCTTCCCCTTTCACATAGTTAAGGCCTATAATCCTATTAGAGGATGGATAGACGTTACGCCGAGCTACGTACCGGACTACGGTACCGTGATTGGTGAAGTTCTCGTGGGAAACAAGCCAACCTACGGCGTGAACGTGGAGGTCTATTATCCCGGAAACGAGGATAGGCCATTGCTGGAATTGAAGACAAATGCCACGGGACTTTTCTCCTTTACGGCAGCTGAGGGCAGATATTTACTGAAAATATATTATCAAAGCATCTTCAAGATAATTGAGATTGAGGTTAAAGCAGGCGGAACAGTGAGAATAAAAGTTAACCTAGGATAACATTCAGTTCCCTTATCCTTAGTATGAATGTATATGGGTGATAGGTTTATCTGTAGTTGTCTTATGGCCCTGTATTAGCACCATTTGATAATCTAATGTATCTAGTTAATTGCTATCCTATGCTTAGTACATGTTTTATTCTTCATCCATATTGAGCGAGAATGAGCCTAACATATGTGAGCTTAGCTTAAATCTACTATTGAAGCAGGTTCATTGCTAGCAGTGTTAAAGCTTTATCTCTTTCATCAGATCCTTAATCATTTTATATACATCAATTGCTCTAACTACTGCGCCGCAGTATGGGCATTTAACTGTATCCCCTTTCTCTGGGAGATCTATATTTGCTCCGCAGTTGGGACACTTTACAGCCTTTAGAACTATTCCCGACGACGATATGAGCTCAGCTAGCTTAACGAAATCTATTGCCACAATTTTTCTAGGCTTTAGTTTCTCATAGCTTTCCCTTACAGCCGTCCTGAAGGCTACTATCGTTTTCTCATAGGCTTCAGCCGCTAGGCTTCCATAGGCTGGGGGAGGATTGCCCTCGTATCTTGCTTTCACCACTAAATCTCCATTCCTCCTCGTAAACTCAGCCTTTATATTGAAGTATCCGA
>Ga0164311_10000611_pt1 | contig 16011 bp, 15 predicted proteins | sample GuaBasSedimGuay2_FD_121796 | JGI IMG/M metagenome (GOLD analysis project Ga0164311, IMG submission 121796) | Subseafloor sediment microbial communities from Guaymas Basin, Gulf of California, Mexico - Guay2, Core 4569-9, 9-12 cm | ecosystem: Environmental > Aquatic > Marine > Hydrothermal vents...
AGAACCCCCTCAAATTTAGAAAGGGCTCAGTCCACTTTAGAGGAAGGTGAGGAACTTAGTGGGATTTCCCAGCCCAGAATATATGTCACCACTTAAAAGCCTCGGCGTCAAATAATATGACGGGCATGAGACCGGAGTTAAGAAATTAAAATGACAAAAAAATTATTACCAACTACTGTTGTTGGAAGCTATCCAAAGCCAAGATGGCTCAACCATCTGGTAAGGGAATATACAGAAGGAAAGATATCAGAGAAGATTATGGAGCGGGCATATCGGGACTCAATAAAGGCGGTCGTAAAGGAACATGAATTGGCGGGAATTGATATCCTCTGGGACGGAGAGATGAGAAGGGAGGAGATGACATCCTACTTTGCCGAGCATATCGACGGCTTCAAAGTTTATGGGGAGGTCAGGGTCTGGGGTAACAATTATTATAAAAAACCAGCTATCGTTGATGAACTTAGATACGGGGACGAATTAACTATCCAGGATTACAAATTCCTCAGGGAGATTACAGAGAATAGAATAAAGGTTCCAATAACTGGACCTTATACGATTGTTGACTGGAGCTTTAACGAATTCTACAAGAGTAAAGAAGATGCAGTATATGCTCTTGCGAATGTCATAAATAAAGAGCTCAAGGGTCTCGTAAGAGCTGGCGCTGAATACATACAGATAGACGATCCCGCCATTCCAACGCATCCGGATGAGATCGAAATTGCGAGGAATTCCATAGAGATTGCAACTCGGGGGGTTGATGCATATCTAGGAATCCATATATGCTATGGTGATTACTCAAAAATCTATCCACAGGTCCTGGAATTTCCGGTAGATCAGCTGGACTTTGAATTAGCGAATAAAAACTTTAAAGACATTGAAATCTTTAAGGAATATGAATTTACAAAGGACATTGGCTTTGGTTGTGTAGATGTCCACACCAAGAGGGTTGAGCCCGTTGACGAGATTAAGGAAAATATAAAGAAGGCATTTGATCTAGTTGAACCAGAGAGGGTTTATGTCGATCCAGATTGTGGCTTAAAGCTTCTTCCATCGGAGATCGCATTTATGAAGCTCAAGAATATGTGCCTGGCAGCTAAAGAGCTGAGAAATGAGCTATAATTTCCAGTCCATCCATCTCTCGAAATTTGCCTCCTGAACCCTCAGGGCCTTTTCTCTGTTAAATTCCCTTACCTTCATACCCTTCTGCAATTCCTTCGGGGTTGGGATAAATATCTCGGTATCTGGAAACCTGAATGGACATACCGGATATAGTGGGTGTTGTTTTCCTGTCCTGACCCCGGTGACGTTGCTCTCGGGGCATACCCCTCTCATGAACCCCCTGCATCCTGTAAGTCCTTTCATCTCTGGCAATTCCCTCATTAGATTGAAGTACAGCTGACTTGCGATGCAACGGAATTCTGGCGAGGACCTGACGCAGAGGCGTAATGAGAGTAGATTGATTAAAGACCGTAAATTCAGGGTAACGTGATACACACCTACTGCCTGAGCGAATGGTAGAACGTATCGTGCTATCTCCCTTGCTATGCCATTATCGATAATTTCTTTATAGCTTCTAATAGAATTTCTAACGGAATCGTAAAGCAACTCACCTATCTTATCCCTTTTTTCTTTAATTAAATGAAACGGAAGGATTACCTCATAGGCCTCTTTATTCTTGTCTATACCCTTGCTTACCTCTATATACCTAGTAGAATATCCGGTATGACTCACCATCCGATGCTCCAAAAATTCCGGGGAATTGCCCTTTGACATCTTCAGATCGAATTTTATGATTATGTGCTCCAGGGCAGAGGAATAATCATTCTCCACTATCATTCTAAATACGCTCCTGTCCTTAACCTGTGGTGGAACGCCGCTCATTCTTGCAGAGTAAACGACCTCTCTCCAGGCGTCCTTTCCCTTAATAACCTCAAAGTTCCAGATTTCTGGTTTAACAACCTTGATCTCTAAGTCCCTCATTTTTTTTGGCAGGTGCTCAGACGTCATAATTCATTATCTCCGTCAGGGGATAAACTATTTGATTTCATCAATAATAATACTTATGTCTCTATTTTGGATCAGGCATTGGAAATATTTTTAATCTGTTTCTTAAATTTTATCTATGGTTGAAAACGTCGGTATCCTGGTCGTTAGTTATGGCTCCAGGGCGGTTTCAATGGTCGATGCATTCTCCAGGAGTGGAGATTACGAGGTAGAACTCTACATCGCGGATAAACAGAAGAATCCATTTAATCTTAAAAGAGCCAGGGTTCATCGAGTAATTCCTGGCCTAGATGTTGATAAAATCCTTAAATTCGCGAGAAACTACAGGGAGAGGATAGATTTCGGGATAGTCGGCCCCGAGGGGCCCATAATTGAGGGGGTCAGGGATAAACTTGAGAATAGCTTAGAAATCCCGATGATCTGCCCAACGAGGGAATATGCACTGGAGAAGAGCAAGGTTCAACAGAGGGAATTGATGAATGATATCTGTCCGGAAGTCAATCCGAGATTCAGGGTCTTTAACAGAGGAGACTATAAGGGAATCTCAGATGTCAGGAGGGATGTCTATCTGTGGCTGGATGAACTCGATAACCGGGTAGCTGTAAAGCCAGATCGCCCCGGGTATGGGAAGGGTGTCGGGGTCTGGGGTGATCACTTCAACTCCCGGGGGGAATTGTTCGAGCACTTTCTTTCCATCTACGAAAAAGACTCCGTAATCATAGAGGAGAAAATAGACGGGGAGGAATCTTCTTTTCAGTGCTTCTGCGATGGTAAAAATCTGGTCGCACTACCAGAAACAAGGGATTACAAGAGGGCATTTGACGATGATAAGGGCCCAAATACCGGGGGTATGGGCTGTTACAAGGATTATGGGGACTGCCTCCCCTTCATGAGAGCCAGTGACAGGGAGGATGAATTAAACGTGGTAAATAAGATCTTCAGAAAATTAAAAGATGGCAGAGAAAATCCCGGGCTGAGGGGGATCCCTTTCTATGTTGCATTCATTCACACCAGGGATGGGATAAAAATCTTGGAGATCAATTCGAGGGGGGGAGACCCCGAGATCCAGACTGTGCTACCGTTAATAAAGGATGACTTCGTCGATATCTGCTTTAAGATGATCGACGGGAATCTGAAGAGAATTAAATTTGATCCAAGGGCATCTGTCCTGACATACAAGGTGCCTCCGGGCTATGGGGGCTTCAGAGAGAGGTTTCCGGAACGAGTAAATCCCGATGAGATCGACACCCCGGTGGATTTAAGTCGGGCATACGGGTTAAGGGAAAAATATGGCGATTCAATAAGGATCTATCCCGGCTCCATGGAGGTTAGAGATGGAAAGACCTACTCCGGTAGCTCCAGGACGGTATGCTGTATTGGAATTGGGGAGAGCATAGAAGAGGCAAGAAAAATTTCTTTGGATGGGATAAAGGCCATAAAGGGTGGGGCGCTCTGGTACAGAAGGGATATTGCATCAAGGAAACATATTGATAAGAGTATAGAGCATATGAAGAGATTGAGAGGATAGACTTTACTTATGAGAAAATGCATCCTTATGATATCTCTTTATTATTCCTTTTATCTCCGAGGATTTTTGTGGGTTAAGAGATACTTCCATACCATAGCTAGTGGGTTTTGAGAGAATATAACCCTTCTTTAGCGCATATTTACCAACTTTTTTGACATCGCCTCTAACATGTTTGGGAAATCCCTTAGCTATGTTATCAAAGGACGTATGAGACTCTCCCCATTTTCTAAGCCTCGCTAAATTGTATAGAATATCGGAGAGTACGTCTTCTTTTACCATATGATATATTTTGAACTTATGATTAAAAATAGTTATTTTTACATAAAATCAACTTTTGAAGATATTTATATAGATAAAAGTCTATATATTATTCTATATGTGTACATACATATCTATACGGGTTTGTACATAGAACTAAACAATGAAAATGACACACGAAAAATCCCTCCTATTAAAATTTTTAGGCGATACACCACAGTTAAGGATAGTGGATTTTCTGTTAGCACACTACAGGTATGACTACTCCAAAAAAGAGATAGCTGAAGGCGCTGGAATTGCGGTTAGTACCTTGTATAAAGTTTGGGGGGAACTAGAGGATTTGGGTATCGTAACACCAACTAGAGCGTATGGAAATACACAACTATTCAGGATAAATACCGAAAACCCCTTGGTTAAGGAACTGGCGAAAATGGATATAGCTCTAATTGAGATGACCGCCCCCAAGGAGATTCCAGCGATTAATCAGGAATAGCAAGTGGTTCAGAGTCTCCATCAGGTATACCCTGCCACTTTGTTGTGTAGACCAGTTTCTTAGTGGGTGGTTTTCTCTTCTTTGCAATCGTAGCGGGGGTTTTAAAGGGTAATCTAATTCCTTAGAGGATGAGTTAGTAGTTGAGATGGAGATAGAGAGATCGGAAATGTGGATTTCAAGGTCATGTACAATACGATCGTAAAATTAAGATCTTCCAATCCCCCTATAAATAATCCCATGTTTTTCAATTTTTTCCTTCTCCAGAAAATTTCTTCCATCCACTATAACTTTAACGCCCTTCTCTCTGAGATTTTTTAGATCCAGGTTTTTATATTCTTTGTGATCTGTTACCAGAATTACGGCATCCAGGGCATTTAGATTTTTTAGATCCGCGAATTCGACACCAAGTTTCTCTATCTCCTCCTTTGAAAATAGCGGATCATTGACATATACATTCGCCCCCCTGTCTTTAAGATGCTCTATCACGGAGAGAGAGGGGCTTAAAAAGGTCTCTTTAACTCCCCCCCTGTAGGCGATGCCCAATATCAGTACGTTTTTGCCGTCAAGATCTTTGAGTTCCTTCCCAAGCAGGTTTACGGCGTGTTCTGGCATCCCATCATTTATCCTCCTTGCATTCTTCGCCAGAATCAGGTCAATCTCCAGATCGGAGGCGTTCTTTATCAGAAAATAGGGATAAACGGGGGCGCAATGACCACCGACGCCAATTCCCGGGGTTAGGATGTGAGAGTGTGGATTTGTATTCGATGCCCCGATTATTTCAACGACATCCAGGCCCCTGGCCTGACAGAATCTCGCAAACTCATTAGCCAGTGCTATATTAACATCCCTGTAGACCATACCAAAGAGCTTGGTCGCTTCGGCCGCCTCTGAGCTGGTAACGGATATAACCTCGGAATCCAGCACCCTTTTATAGAACTCCACTCCCCTTCTCGTTGATTCTTCGTCTATTCCACCGACTATCTTCGGAATTTCTCTCAGATACCGAAACATGACCCCAGAAGATACCCTCTCGGGGCTGAAAACGACATAGAAATCCCTCCCGGCCTTCAGTCCAGATCTCTCCAGGATCGGGATCATTCTATCTCTCGTATCCCCCACCGGAAGGGTTGTTTCATAGATCACCAGAGAATCTCTTTTCAAGCCTTTTGATATCGTTTCAGTTACCGAGTCTATTGTACTATAATCTATATTTCCTTCTTTATCAACCACCAGAGGGACGATGACAACGATAACATCGGATTCCCTTACCGCTTTTACGGTATCTGTCGTTGCAGATAGGAGACCTTTCTTCACGGAATCCCCGATCCTTTCATCCAATCCCGGCTCTCCCCTGATATGGGAAATCCCCCTATTAATTGAATCTACGACCTCCGGGTTTATATCACATCCGATAACCCGGAACCCCTTACTCGCGTACTGTGCTGCCAGAGGTAATCCTATCTTTCCCAAACCAATAACGCATATTTTCAAAGGACGATCACCTTTTCTTTTATAGCCGATTCGATCAATCTTTGTGCCAGTTTCAATGCCTTTAATCCGTCTTCGCCACTAACCAAGGGCTCTTTATCCTTCCTCACACACTCAACCCAGGATTCAAGCTCTGCCTTCAAAGGCTCCCTTTTTGGTATTCTAATGTTGATGATATTGCCCTCGGTTACCCCCATGAGTATGTCAGAATAATTATACATTCTTCTGCTTGCCTCGATATTCTCATAGAAATAGAGCTCCTGGGTTAGATATTTCACCAGAAACATACCCTTCTCCCCCGTAATTGATATCTCCCTTATCTTCTCGGGGGTCAGCCAGTTTACCGACAGAACCCCGATCGCATCATTCTGAAATTTCAACAGGCCCGAGAGAAGGTCCTCATGCCTTGTATGGATCCTGCGCTCTGTTTCTGCATACAATCGTTTAACCTCGGATCCGACCAGATACCTCATAATGTCGATATCATGTACCGCTAAATCAGTAACAACCCCGACATCCCTTATCCTGTTGGGAAAGGGACCAACCCTTATCGCCTTTATCTCAAATATCTTTCCCAGCTCATTTTTATCCAGCCTTTTCTTTAATTCAATAACCGCTGGATTAAATCTCTCGATGTGCCCCACGGTAAGTTTTACGCCATTCTTCTCTGCCTCATCAATGATCACTTTGGCATTTTCTTCGGAGTCCGCTATCGGCTTTTCAACTAAAACGGGGATACCTTTTTCAATACAATCAAGAGCCACATCCCTGTGGTACCTTGTTGGAACGGCAATGGATACCATATCAATATGTTCCTCCTTTAGCATCTCCCTGTAGTCCCCGTATGCATCACATCTGAAGTCTTCGGCAACATTTCTTGCGGTTTTGGAATTTACATCCGCTACGGCAACCAGTTCTGTACCATCCAACTCCGAATAGACCCTCGCATGATTCCTCCCCATCACTCCAACTCCGATGACCGCGGCTCTAAGTTTTTTCATTCTCTCATCCTCAAACACTATCCGACACTCTCTCCAGGATACCTATCCAACCCGGGGTAATGAGTAGTACATGATATATTGTTATATAAGTTTATATGTCCCCCACGAGAGGGACGGATTGGATAACGTAAAATACGTTACCTTGGATTCAAGCTCTCAATTAACTCTTTATTCTTTACTGGACGATTTATATAGATACCATCAAATTATCTATAAAATACAATCTGGATAACAATGGTCAATGAGGAAGACCATGATGAGGAGCTGTACTGGGGCATAGTAAATTCGATAATTAACGACAAAAGGGTGTGTATCCACCCCTATCTAAGACGTGTGAGCAGTGAACGGGCATTCAGGTTAAAGAGGAATCATGACGAGGTTTTATCCGAGTGTCATCTCCTAGAGGAGTTGAAAGTGGCCATAGAAAACGCACCCGAGGAGGCCATTTTATTTCATTTAGATGGCAGGAATGACTTCGCGACCTGGGTAAGGGAAGAGATTGGCGACCTGGAACTCGGTGCGGATCTGGAACGCATCAGACCATCCAAGACGATAGATGTTAAATCCAAATTAGTACACGTATTGGATTCAAGAATAAAGGCCCTTAAATATGATTCGGTTAACCTGATATTTGATTAGGTCAGCTTCACACCAACGACCTGCGATATCCCATTACTTATGGAAACGCCTATGACCGACTCCGCCTTTTTTATTACCTCGTCGTTGTGCGATATTAATATGAACTGGGCCGTTGAGTTTCTCAGGATCTCCGCCAACCTTAATGAGTTCTCCCTGTCCAGGGATGCATCCATCTCATCCACTATATAGAAGTGCGATGGTTTGTATCTCTGTATAGCTAATAAGAACGCAGAACTGGTGAGTACTTTCTCGCCACTTGACATGGTATCCATGTTTATAAGCTTCTTGCCCTTTGGCGATGCGTTTATCAAAAGACCAGATTCGGAGATGGCCCGTGGATTGTCTAAAATCAGGGTACCCCTCCCCCCCGTCAACTCCTTATAAATCTGTTCAAAATTATTCTTTACTACATTAAAGGTAGTCATAAATGTCTCCCTCTTCCTCTTCTCTACCCTCTCCATGAAGTCGAATATGGACTGTCTTTCGTTCTTTAATGTTTCTAATCTCTCTTTTGTTTTCTCGAATTCTTTGTTGATGAGCTCATAGCTCTCAATTGCCCTTAGATTTACCGAACCAATCTCCTCAAGCTCCATCTCTATCTCTCGAATCCTTGACTCAAGTTCTTTAAAGCTTATTTCCTGGATCTCTACCCCCTGGAAATTCGTGAACTCCTCCCTCAGACTCGAGAGTTTCGTTTCTATCTCGGCATTCTTTATTAATGTTTTATTTATCTCTTCATTTATATTGTCAAGTTCATACTCCTTCTCCCCAACCTTTGAACCCAGCTCCGTTATTTTTTTCTCAAGCTCAGACCTCTCATTTAACATAGTCTCGATCCTTTGCATTAACCTGCTGTTCTCCCTTTCCATAGCCGCAAGATCTCTCTTCATTTCTGAATGAAGGGATCTAACTTCATTGAGCTCCCTCTCATTATGCTCTTTTTGTTTCCCCAGGTCTCTGAGTTCCTCCTCGATCTCATTGATTCGTTGTCTTAAAAGCCCCATTCTCTCTTCCAATGTTTTTTGTTCTATCTCCAGGTCCCTGTAATTGTCCTTTAATTTCTCCAGTTGATCGACCCTTATTTCAGACCTCTTCCTCATTAGCAGTTCAAGATTCTTTTCCTTGGATTTTATCTCCCTCCCGATCAATCTTATTTTCTTTTCATTCCCGGCAATGAGCTTCTTTGTGTTACGGATATCATCCATAATCTCGTCAATCCTCTCCTTTAACTCGTTCTTTTTATCAGCCAATGAACTCTTTTCCAATCTCATTCTTTCTATATCGGTCCTTCCACTTGCCACCGAGATCTCTAATTTCGATAATTTTTTCTCCATTTTCTCCTTCCTGAGTTGTAATTCCTGTTTTTCACCATCGAGTTCTATGATTCTCCTATCGAGGATCTTCAGTTCCTTCTCGAGCTCATCTACCCTGCCGAAACCAATTTCTACCCTCTTTATATATCCCCCGGTCATGGCACCACTTTCTGTCAGTAGGTCTCCCTCAAGGGTTACCATGCGCCACTTCCCGACCCCTATCTCTCTTGCAGTCTTCAGATCCCTTACGAGAATAGTGTTTCCGAAGATGTAATCGAATGCGGGTTTATATTTCGCGTTAGTCGTGATGAAATCCCGGGCGAACCCGATACTCCCCCTCGGGGGCCTGTGCATTCTCCTGAATTTTATCCTGTTCAGGGGGAGGAATGTGGCTCTTCCGATCCTTTTCTTTCGGAGGTAGTTGATACATTTTATCGCAGTATCTTCGTTCTCGACGACAATGTTGTACATCCTCCCCCCGGCGGCAACCTTCATCGCTTCCTCATAGTCCGGGTTTAAGACGGTGCCCAGTCGGAATATTGGACCATAGACCCCGGGAATTATCTCCTTCAGGTTCATTATGGTCCGTACGGCTCCCCTCAATCCACCCCCGCTCTTTTCTACCGTCTCAAGCTCCGTTTTTTTCTCTGCAAATTCCACCCTGAGACCCTCCAATAGCTTCTGAATCTTTATCTGTTGTTCGTTTATCTCTGGGATTTTACTCTTTAGTCTCTCAAATTCCTCAAGCTCGGATCTATATTTTTTGTTCATCTCAGTAATCCTCTTTCCCAGTTCTTTCTCCCTCTCCACCAGCTCATGGATTCTATCCTCTATCTGCGTCTTTTCCCCCATCAGCTCCTCGATCCTCTTCTCATTTGCCCTGTTTGAATCAAGCAACACATTAATCTTTGACCTCAGATCAAATATCTCTGTCTTTGATTCATCAATTTTTTCCTCAACCCCCATGCCCTTAAACCTCCTGAACTCTTCTTGAATCCTGGAATTCAGAAATTCTAGTTTCTCATTAACTGCTTTAAGCCTCGATTCCAGGCTATTTATCTCTGAAATGAGTCCGTTCCTCCTCTCCCTTCTCTCACGAATCCTCCTCTTGATGTCCTCCAGATTCTTATTTAAACTTTCTATCCTATCATGGCTCCTTACTAATTCTCCTTTTATCTCGGGTATCTTTGCAAGACCCTTCTCCTTCTCTAATTTGAGGATCTTAGAGTTGATCTCCCTCAATTCCTCGTTTTTCTCCGAGATATCCCTCTTTGTGTTCTCAATGTACTCTGTAAGACCCCTTTTTTTCCTCTCTAGTTCCTCAAGCCTTAGATTTATGTTCTTTAGCCTCTTCTCATGACTCACGATATTTTTATGAAGAATGGTCGCATTGCATCTCCTCAGTTCATCCTGCAATTTTTGATATCTAACTGCGTCATCCCTCTCTTTTCTGAGCTGTTCTAAGTACCCCTTTTTCTCACCCAGGATGATGTGAGTTTCAGAAATTCTGTTCTCCACCCTCTCTAACTCCTTTATTGCCTTCGCCTTCTTTTTGTCGTATTCTCTAATTCCACACAGATCGTCGATTATCTGTCTCCTTTCCCTGGGTTGCATCTCAATTACCCTTGTTATGTCATCCTGTAGAATTATGTTGTATTCATTATCCCCAATCAGATCTATGATCTCCTGTCTAGAAGCTCTTTTATTGTCGATTTTATAGGTGCTGTGCCCCTCTCTGTCGATCTCTCTGCTTATCTTTATCCTCTTCTTATCCCCCTCTCTCAGGTATATGGAAACCTTCGCATACTCCGATTCCTTACCCCCCACCCCGCCGTTACAGATCAATTCCCTCAGATTATTAACCCTCAACCCCCTGGATCTACCCAGAACGAAGCAGATGGAATCAACGATATTACTCTTCCCGGAGCCATTCGGTCCAACTATGGCGGTGAAGTGATCCGGAAATTCCAGCACCGTCTTGTCCCTGAAGGACTTGAAACCCTGAATCTCTAATTTTTCCAGACGCATTTTCGAGTGTGTTAAATTTTATGCCAGTTCATGTTTATAATAATATCTAAATGATCTCAATAGTGTATAACATAAAAAGATACAGAGAATTGTTGAGCAGGGAGATAAAAAAGGACGACATAGTGATAGAGTTGGGTCCGCATATCGGGAGAGGTACCCTCTCCTACATAGAGAGGACCAGATTAACCGTTACGGTTGACAAGAGCTCTCAATCCGAAAATGCGTTTGAGGAAATCAAGGGAAGTTACTCAAATCTGAGATTCGTTAGGGGGGATGTCCGAAGCTTTGAGACAATTGAAAGGGTTCTAAAGCTAACGAGAAGGTGTGATTTAATGGCAATAGACATTGGGGGTGGGAGGTTTCCCGACACGGTTTTCAAGGTATGGGCAACGTGGTCGGGGATATTTAAGCCCAGGAATTCAATTATCAGAAACAGGGGGATAGCAGAATTTATACAGAGAGCAGAGATTCTGGACGATTCAATAAAGAGAGGCTTTGAGGATGACGGCTGGTTGTCTGAGTGGGGAAGGGCAATGCCCCATAAACTAAGGAAGCAGCTGGATGAATTCGGGTTCTGGGTCGATCTCGAGGGGGATTAGTTATCTCTCCTTATAGAAGTGCAAGCTCTTTAATCCGGATTCGGGAATGCTGTGCTCGAACTTTACGACCTCGTGCACGGGATAGGCATTTATCGGAAAGTTATCCAATTTTGTTAAAAATTCCTCAAAGCCGTGGTGTCCCCTTGGAACGACAACCTTTGCTATTATCTTTCCGTCAAATGTTCTAAAGACCTTCCTGACCTCATCGAAGCTGGATAATTTAGCTGCAATGTCTTTTGACTGAGATGGTGGAGCATCCACGAAGATAAAGCCGATCTGAAGACCCAGATCATGGGGATGTAAGATAGCTGAGAAATTCTTTATTATTCCCCTATCCAGTAACCTCTCCGCCCTTGTGAACACGGTAGTATGAGGGACGCCGAGCTTCCTGCCGAGCTTCCTGAAGCTCAATCGCGCGTCCTGTTGCAGGTGTTTGATTATCTCCAGATCTAGGTTGTCAATTTTCATTCTCATACAGTTAATAATATTGTTATATATTGATATAAATATCTAACATATTAAAGTTTGTATAATTCCCATCCAAAATTTTGAGCGGGTAGAATATTGATAGTTCCAGTAATCGACATAAAGGACGGAAAGGCTGTAATGCCGATAGCTGGAAGGAGAGACGAGTACGAGGAATTGAAGAGTGTTATTTGCAAGTCCTCCGATCCACTCGATGTCGCAGTTACCTATGAAAGACTCGGCTTCAGGGAGATCTATCTCGCGGATCTCGATGGGATTCTATACTCCAATCCAGATCTGGATCTGATAAATGAGATAGCCAGATCTACCGGGCTATCTATAATGGCGGATATCGGTCTCTGGTCTCCGGAAACGCTCTTGCTGTCGAGGAATATCAGGCCCATAATCGCCACGGAGACCTTCTCTTCTCTAAACCTTTTAGAATTTCCAAAAGAGGTTATTCTGAGTATTGACACGAGAGGAGACAGGCTTCTCTCTGAAACCTCTCTCGATTTATTTGATTTCATTGAGATTATTAAAGACAGCAGGAAGATCACAGAGATTATTCTCCTGGATTTAGACAGGGTTGGGATCCTAAAGGGGCCCAATCTGAACCTCTGTAAACGGGTCATTGATAGATTACCGGGTAGGAAGATAATCTATGGAGGAGGAATAAGAGATTTAAGAGATATAGATTCCCTGCAAAGGATAGGTGTCTACAAGGTTCTGGTTGGATCTGCATTACACACGGGGAGGATCTTCAAGGATGTACAAAAGGGAGATTATAGATAAATTAAGGCGGATGAGGAGCGAGGATCAATCATATACGGACGGCAGGATTCTATCATCAGTATCAACCAAACCCCTAAACGTGGCAATTAAAGCCTATGAGATATTCTCGGATACAAATGCTCTGGATACCCACGTGTTCAGAAGTGTTGAAAGATTGGAGAGGGATATCATCGAATGGTTCGGTAAACTCTTAAAGAATAGAAAAACTGCGGGATACATAACAACCGGGGGAACCGAAGCTAACATAGTTGCATTGTTCGTTGCAAAGAAGACATATCCCAAAAAAAGGGAGATCCTGGTGCCAGAGTCAGCGCACTATTCGATCCAGAGGGCCGCAGATCTACTGGGTCTGAGAATTAAATATGTCCCATTAGACAGAGACTTTAGGGTAGATGTCTCCGAGATCGAGAATAGAATTAATAAAGATACATTGGCCATAGTTGCAACCGCCGGGACCTCTGCATTGGGTGTCGTGGATCCAATAGAGGAGATTAATGAACTCTGCGGGAACATATTCTTCCACGTGGATGCAGCATTTGGTGGCTTTGTGATCCCGTTCTTAGATAGTAAACTCAGGATCGACTTTAGCATCGAGAACATGGATTCGATAACTATAGACCCGCATAAAATGGGTCTTGCGCCGATACCCTCCGGCGCGATCTTATTTAGAGATAAATCCTACCTCGATAAACTTAAGACCTCGCCGACGTATCTTCCATCCCAGCCCTTCACCCTTTCTGGGAGCAGATCTGGTGGTGCAATAGCCGCAACGTGGGCCACAATAAATTACCTCGGGATGGATGGTTATAGAAGAATAGTAAAAAGGTGTATGGAAAATACCAGATTTCTCTGCAGAGAGTTAAGGAAGATGGATGTGAACATCCTCGTAGAACCAGAGCTGAACGTCGTGGGTATAAGGCCCAGGAATCTGGAAAGGGTGTGGACCCTCCTGAGGGGGAGGGGATGGAACATCCTAATGGATACCCACAGTAAAAGTCTAAGGGTCGTTGTAATGCCCCATGTCACGGAGAAGGTTATCGGGGAGTTTGTTCGTGACCTGAGGGAGATCATTCAGCTGTGTCTTTAAATGTATAATTTTTCTCTTAAATTATAATATGTTCAACCTGCCTTATATACCCACCTCAGCGGAGTTAGTAGATAGGGCCCTTAGGGAGGGCTCGAGGGAGGCAAGAGCGAAGAGGGCTACAAAAGGGCCAAGAGAGATACGCATCAGAAAATCCGAGGAAGCGAGGGTAAAGGTTATCGGTAGAATAATTAAGGCAGAGCTAAGAGCCATAATAAGGAATTTTCCGAGCTACGAGCAGTTGCCCGAATTTTATCAGAGACTCCTCGACATAAGAATAGAGAAGGACAGATACAAGAAATCATTAGGTGCTGTACAGTGGTGCATCAATGGAATAGAGAGGATCGAAGGAGAGGCCCTGAGGAAGATCCGAACGAGCGGGGATGCCAAATTTTCGAGGGAGTTCATGGGAAGGTCCTCATCAATGCTAAGGCAGATCTCGGATGAGCTAAATGAACTCATAGAGATAAAGGAAACCCTGCGAGAATTTCCGGATATAGAAGAGATGCCAACCTTGGTTATTGCTGGCTATCCGAATGTGGGAAAATCGACATTCATGTATAACCTGACCGGATCGAGGGTCAAGATAGCTAGTTACCCTTTTACAACCCAGAGGATCCTGATCGGACACAGAGAGATAAAACACCAGAGATACCAGATTATAGATTCTCCGGGGCTTTTAGACAGGTCGATGGAGAAGAGGAACAGGATAGAATTGCAGGCAATTTTGGCTATCAGTGAGCTTGCGGATGCAATTCTCTTTCTCATTGATCCGACACAGGAGATCGAACCCCAGATACATCTACTTAAAGAGATAAAAAAGAGCTTCAAGATTCCAGTAACCGTTGCCATAAACAAGAAAGACATAGCCAATGCAGAGACCCTGGAAGAATTGAGAAGGAGATTAAAACTCCCCTCCACCGGGGTTATCTCCGCCAGGAACAGGGGGGAGTGCGAGGCAATCTTTGAGGAGATTATGGGATGAAGATCCAGATAGAAACATACGGGTGTGCTATGAACAAAGCTGACTCGGAGGCGATGGCCGGACTCCTGGCTGAGAGTGGTTTCGAATTTGGCGATAATGGAATTCTTATTGTTAATACGTGTACTGTAAAAACACCGACCGAGAGAAAGATTCTGAAGAGATTAGAGAGGCTGAGAGGCAGAAAGGTTATTGTCTCAGGTTGTCTGCCCTCTGCGGAGCCAAGTATAACTGAAAAATTCCCCGAGTTTTCATTCCTGGGGATGAATGTTGAAGACATAGTAAATGCCGTAAGAGCGGTTGAAAATGGAGACAGATTCGTTAGAATAAAGGAGGGGAGATGCAGATTGGAGTTGCCAAGAAGGAGGGAAAACCCACTGGTGGGAATAATTCCAATTGCGCAGGGCTGTGCTGGTGATTGTAGCTTCTGCATTACTCGACTGGCAAGGGGGCGTCTCGTTTCCTATCCAAGGGAGCTGATCCTGGAAAATATCGAAAGAGTCATCTCAGAAGGCGTCAGAGAGATATGGCTGACTGCCCAGGATGTAGGAGCTTATGGTATTGATATCGGTGAAAATCTGCCCGATCTACTGAGGGACATCTGCAAGATAAGGGGGAGATTCAAGGTCAGGGTGGGGATGATGAATCCATCTCATGTCTTGAAAATCTTGGATGAATTGATACTGGCTTATAAAGATGAGAAGATCTATAAGTTTCTCCATATCCCGGTTCAGTCCGGGGACGATAAAGTACTGAGAGATATGAACAGAAGATACACGGTGAATGATTTCAGGAGAATTATCTCCGAATTCAGGAAGAATTTTCCGGAGATGACCATCTCTACAGACGTTATAGTCGGGTTCCCAACCGAGGATGACAGGGCATTTGAAAGAACGGTGAATCTGATAGAGGATATAAGGCCCGAGGTGCTTAATGTCTCCAGATTCTGGACCCGCCCGGGTACGAGGGCAGAGAAACTAAGGGCGTTGCACGGAAGAATTACAAAAAGCAGGTCGAGGATAATGAATGGGGTATTTAGGAAAATTGGATTGCAGATAAATAGAAAATGGATCGGGTGGGAGGGCAGAGCACTAGTTTCCGAAAAGGGAAAGAGGGGTGGGTTTTGCGCAAGAAACCTCGCCTATAAACCGATAATCTTGCACTCCGACGAGGATCTACTGGGCAGATCTGTCAATGTAAGGGTTACGGATGCCACCTGTTATGACCTGAGGGGGGAGATAATCTGAGGGATTATTAGAACTCCAATCCATAGAATTTACGTAGCAAATTTCTTTCTTTTCCGTCAACGCTTTTCTTCAAAAGAAAAGGGTTGACCT
>Ga0164311_10000612_pt1 | contig 15993 bp, 34 predicted proteins | sample GuaBasSedimGuay2_FD_121796 | JGI IMG/M metagenome (GOLD analysis project Ga0164311, IMG submission 121796) | Subseafloor sediment microbial communities from Guaymas Basin, Gulf of California, Mexico - Guay2, Core 4569-9, 9-12 cm | ecosystem: Environmental > Aquatic > Marine > Hydrothermal vents...
AAATAGAACAGCTAAATCCGGTAGAAATAGTTGAAAATGAGCTAAAATATGAATTGCCAAGTTTTAGCTTCGGAAAATGGTATAAGCAACCCGTGGCTCCGGTTATTTGGGTTGAGAAAGACGCAATTGCGAGAAACATTAAAAACTTCTTATCGGGTTGGTCATGTCCTATAGTAGTTTCTAAGGGTTACACTAGTTGGAGTATGCTATATAAAGCCGCGGATACGATAAACCGGCTATTAAACTGGCACGATAAGGTAGTGGTGCTTTATATCGGTGATTTAGACCCTTCGGGTGTTGACATACAACGTTTTGTAAAGGAAGCATTAGGGTTCTTTATTGACGAAATTGAGAGAGTAGAGGTAAAGAGAATAGCAATAACGCCGGAACAAGTTGAAAAATACAATTTGCCGCCAAAACCGGAAGACGCTGAAACTTTAGCCAAATTAAAACGCGATACGCGAAGCAAGAAGTACACTTATGACTATGTGGTTGAAGTTGACGCGTTACTGGCTTTTGTACCGGACGAATTTAAAAAACTAGTTGTGAATTCAGTGAAAGAGCTCTTTAACCAAGAGATTTATGACGAACTAAAGAAAGAAGCTGCAGAATACCAAGAAAAAGCCAAAAAACTAGTAGAAGAGTACAAGAAAAAAGCTCTTATCGCGTTATACAACAAACTAAGGGAATTGGTGGGTGGTGAGACATGAAAGACAAAAAATATCTAAAGCTACTTTTTTACCTACTTTTGGGTGTGCTAGAGTACGATTTTTCACTGAAAAGGTTTAGAGCCGTAAGATATAAACGACTATTCCCGGAAGACTGGGTTAAACAACAAATAGAGATATTGCAACAACTTAAACGCGAAATTAACCGTATTTTTTAGTTTTTCTCATTTTGATGACTAGTCACATTAACCACTAAAAACCGGTTTTTAACAAAATTTTATATACTTTTATAGCAAATATTTGCTAGCTTACCGCGGTTTGTGGGTAAAAGCCGGGTTGAAGGATACCCGCACCGCGGTAAGTAAACCGATAAAAACCGGTTGGTGGGAAAATGTCTGAGGAAAAAACTGAATACGGGAAAATGGTTATAAAGTTTTATTTTGCCAGTGAGGAGCAAGCAAAAAGGGTTGCCAGTGTTTTAGGCTTCGAAAATTTCCAGCAGTGGAGTCATTTAGAGTTTGAATGCGATAACCTACTAGATAAGCGTATTTACACGGTGTTGGAGCTTGCAAAAACGCTAAACTTTGCGGTGACTGAGATAAGGGTGCAGCACCGATTTATGTCGTATTCAATTTGGCAAGATGGTTCTTGGCAATTCGATAACATAGCTAAGTTCATTAGCTTCTTGCTGCAGACTAATGAAAGTCTTAGACGCGAGATAGATAGGGAAAGACAATATAAGGAGATTGCGTTAAAGGATTTAGCTGAGGAATATGAGCAAAAGCTACAAGAAAAGCAACAAGAAATTGAGCAATTGAAAAAGCAAATAGAAGAGCTTAACGAAAAAATAGCGGTGAGAGATAAGCAAATAACCGACCTTTACAACGAAATTGAGCAATATCGCAACCATTTGCAAAAGCTGGTTGACGAAATTTACAACAACTTTAACATTTACGCGGGCGACCCTTAATTTAACCTTATTTTTTTGTTTTGCTTTTTTTGTGCGGTTTTTACGGGTTTTGTGCGGTTTTTGCGGTTCTTTAGGTTTAGGGTACTAGTCTATTTTCTAACCGTTATGAATTGGTTGATAATAGTAGCAAAAATTTTATAATATTGTTGCTATAATACTAACCTTAAAACCAATTTTCGGGTGGTGTTGTTGGAAGACATAAAAAAGATTTTAGACGGGTTAAAAATCCCTAAAAAGCTAAAAGAAGATTTTATTTTTCAATTGAGTTGTGGAGTGAGCCCAGATAAGGCTATACGTAACCTAGTTGAGGGTATTAGCCAATTGCAAACCGAGATGATGGAAAAAGCAATAAAACAACCCGAAGTACCCGCGGATTACACGGAAACCGAGAAAACAATAGCTTTAATGCTATGGGAAAACACGGGCGTCCACATTTTGGATAGCGGTGACCTTTACGGGCGTCACTGGCAGCAAAATAGGCAAATAAAGGATTTCAAAAAGCAAGAGCCGCTTAAAGTTGTTGTTTGGGATGACGGGGAAATAAACCTTTACCTCAGTGTGTTCCACTTTTTACGTGCTTTCCTAGCGAGAGACAAGAAAAGCAAGGCTCTAGAACGCTTATTCTATGTTTTCGCAAACCTACCGGAAAATAGAACGTTAAGCTGGCTCGGTTGTATGGAAGAGTTCGCGGATAAAATCCTAGCTCAAGTATTTGAGTACGAGATTCACGGAGTTAGCAACACCTACAACTGGGAAAACCTTTTAAGCCAAGGACTACAGTTTTTAACGTTTTATGACGAAAATGAAGACATGTACATCATTTTGCAAATACATAACGGTTGTGATATACGCGGAGGCTACACTAAACCGCGGTTTTTCAAAGTTCTCGAAGAGGATTACTTCTTTCTGGCTATGAGCGATGTACACGCCTATTGTGATTGTAAAAGCCTTTATAGTGACGATTCGGGTTACCACTGGTATGATGATAAAACCGGCAAGCTAACCGAGCCGACAGAAATATGGAAAGTTGTGCCAAAGAAACCTAACGCGGAGTCTTGGGAATATAAGCTTAAATGTGAAAAATGCGGTAAAGATGTGCAGTTTTATCCAAGTTTAGACTGGTAGGTGGGACATGTCATGATAAACCGGGTTGAGCTCACAAGAAAAGAGGCACGAGAACTCTTATTTAAGCTATGTGAAAAATTTCCGTGGAGATTCACGTTTATAACGAAGGAAGACATTAGTATGCGGGTTAACCTCTATGATGATGTGGGTTTAGAGTACAATGTTTGGGTTGCGGTTCACGCGAATAAGGATAACCGCAGCGTATCGATATACGTCAACAAAAAGGAGTTTCCACCGTTTGCAAGGAGCTATGACCTCGATTTAATTGTTGTAGATATGTTTAAGGGCTACGTGGAACAACTGGATAAGTCTCTCTTGGATTACCCTTAAACACGCCTTATTTTTTGTTTCTCGTTTTTTCGCGGCTTTTCCCGGCTTTTAGCCGGCTGACTTCCCGCGTCGGGGCGTCTGTCTCTTCAGACTGTCCCACGATTTTATCATAAGGTTTATATATTATTGTAGCATAGATTAGTCTAACAACTGAAAAGGGGGTATGTGTTTGCCAGAAGTGTCTGGTGTTTTGATTTGTCCCGTAGTAAAGCTGCGGGACTGGAAAACGTTTTTAGAACTGTCTCAAAAAGCGAAATATAAAGTCTATCGGTATGCGGGGAGATTAGATGCCCAAGCTTTGCTGAAAGATGTTCTAATTGAGATAAGCGTGTTTAAAAGCGATTACCGGCGAAAGTTCTATGAGGAAGCGATTGAAAAAGACAGTGAACTTAAAGAGCTGGAAGCTAAACTAGAAGAAGCCCATGAAAACCGTGACTGGGACTGGGAAGATAAGCTGCGGCGTGCAATAAAACAAAAAAGGGACTGGCACAGAGAGGAAGCTGAGCGAAAAGCCACGCAAGCAATGGAAGCGATAATCAAAATTTTAAAGGATAACGGCTTTGTTGAAGGCTCGATAACCGGTGTAGAGGTTTTCGTACCACCCACGGAGTGGATGGTGTGAGAAATGGAGCTTAAAACCGATTTGAAAGCCAGCAACCTATTTTTCAACCATGAGATTGTTCTCAGACTAGACAGCTTTGCGAAGGAAATAGGCATCCTAGTGGTTCCATTAGAACAATATGAGCCGCAGTCACTGTATTTTAGAACGGAAGATTTCCCACGGTTCATAAAGTATCTCATACTCTTCTGGGTGCACGTCCTCGAACATAAAAAAGCCAGTAAATACGCTATTAACGCTGAGCTGCAGGAAATAATCGATTTCTGCACGAAAAACATGAGGGGTTGACCGTGAGGAAGAAACCGGTAGCGGTTTACCTAGATGAAAAAGACATACAGCTGCTTAAAAGGCGAGCCGGCAGAAAAAAGCTGAGCCAATATGTGAGAGAGCTGATTTACGTGGGTTTAAACAGACAGAAAACCCTTTTTCAACCTCAACCTATTTTCTCAGAGGAGTTCATAGACAGCTTAGCCGAAAAACTGGCTTCTAGACTCACCATATTAGCCGAGGGACAAGTCAAACCCACGTTAACCAAGCGTAGAATTGAGCGTAAACTTGAAAAGGATGAAGTGAAAAGATTACTGTTAGAGGAGCTGAAACAAGTGTTCGCTAGGAGAAGAGGGGAAAAATGAAACTGGAAGAACTGATTGAGAAATACGGCGAGAAGAAAGCCGCTAAAACGGTGTTCAAGTACTGGAAGTCCGGCAGAACATTAGACCAGCTTGCAGCGATGTTCGAAACAACTAGAACAAAAATATGGGAGCTGTTAAAGAAATGGTATCCTTTTCTAAGACATTACTCTTTTATTTAGCGGGTGTAAACCTTGCTGCAAGTGCGGCAACAATTGTAACCTACATTATGGTTTCCAACTACGGTTTGAAGACTGAATATAACCCTATTATGAGGCTTGTTTTTAGGCAAGTTGGACTTGTCACCGGCTTGTTTTTAAGGCACGTATATCTAACCGTTATCGGGCTTGTTATCTTCTGTATATCGGTTAAATATCGGTTTGAAGCTTTAATCTGGATTTATGCTCTGATGATTGTTTTGGACAGCATTATTTGTATCGTAAGTTTGCTTAAGCTTATAAGCGAAATCTTTATATGATAGTTGAGCCTATTTTTTGGTAAAACAGCTCGGAGGTAGATGTGAAATGTCCAAGAAATCTGGTTCTACCCAACCCAAAATTAAAAACTACGAGAAGAGAGGAACCTTTGTACAGCTGACATCGATTATCGGCAAGAAAATCTTGCTGGTGGACTGCGAAGAAGCTGAGATGTTCGATAAACAGGGGCTACGCTTCTACTTTAAACATGAACCCGAAGGCGAGCTTTTCGCCACGTTCACAACCAGCAAGCCGCTGATAAGAGCTATAAAAGAGCTTAAAGACGATTTCGCAGAGGGCTACATGGTTGCAGCCGTAATCAAAGAACAGAAATCCAAGCGTAACCCGGCGTTCAAATACTACGTGCTTGAATCACCGGAATAAACTTGGAGAGGCGAAAAAACATGCAATCCATTATTTTTATTGGCAAGATAAGGAAGCGGCTGGTGCACAAGAAGAACAAGCGGGTTTTCGTCTATGAGCTCACGGTTCCCGTGCAAATAGGACGTGCCTTAGAGCAAGAAAACCTACTGTACAAGGACGCGAGGATAACAATTGAATTCCCCGAAAAGGAAGCTGAAAAAGAAAAAGTGATAGGTGAGCGTACCCTATGAAGGTTGTACGCCGCAAACATCCGTGTAAAGACTGTTTACGCTACAATCAGTGCAGCTTAAAGGCGAAGGACAGTCCTTACCTCACTCACTGCGATTTTAGGATTAGTCCCAAACAAAAGGAAAGGGTGAAACCGCTTTTCGTGGATGGAAAGCCGGTGAAATGCGAGCAATGTGGAGAAAACCAATGGAAACTTAAGCAAAAAGGGTTTGTCATTTGGAGAATCTGTGCTAACTGCGGCTATGAAGCTCCGTGGACGTCAACTGCCCAGTCTAGAAGGGAGCCGCTGAGAAAACTTCGAATAAGACAGACAAAAAAATCAAATCCCAAAGAAGAGGGGAAGGTGAAAAAGGTTGAGAATATACCATGACACCGGTAGGCAGATTCCCATGGATTCCATACGCTTCTTGAAGGAAAAGCTGGCTGAGCTGAAAGCATATAGGTTTGTAAGCATAGGAGTGCACTGTTTCGGTAGTTTCAGCTGTGAGATAAGGCTCACAGACCTTAAAACACACGAGGACATACTTATTTTGCTGAGCGGGGTTAGCAGCATGAACCCGGAGCGTGTAGCCGAAGTACTAGACCTTTTCAATGTCCCCTACAAGTTTTCGCTGCTTAAACAGTTCAGAGCCTACTACTACCATGTTTCAACCGGCTGGATATATTATTGGGTTCAGGAGATGAAGGACAATGGTTAAACCGGTTAAACACGCGGTTTACCCAACCAGCTTCGGTCACATGCACATAATAACGCTTAGACCGGGTAAACCTTTAAGTCTAGGGTTTTTCATACATGTTCCCAAGCGGAAATGCTTTCTATGCCGATTAAAGAAACGCCTAGGAGCTGGTGTAAATGAAATGTAAAAGCTGTGTTTGGTTCAATAAAAAATATCAGATTTGCACTAGAGGCTGGGCTGGAAAAAGCGAGAAATGTCCGTTTTACACTCCGGTGCCGGGTGCCGAAAATGTGGACAAGTCCGTGTTGCAAGCCAAGTGGAAGCGTCTGACACATGTAGTTGAGTGGGTGGCAAACAATGCCTCGGTTTTAAAGTGTGTGGGCTGCAGCATGCCGCTTTCAGCTGCCGGCTGGGTTCTACGCTGGTATCCACACCCAGATGGACTTAAACTGGAAGACTTCGACGAACCGATGTGGGTTTACGTCGAATGCTGTAAATGCGGCTACGGTAACGCGTTATGGAAGCTTGTAAAGCAGCTGGAGGCTGGTAGATGATGGCTATCTTTTTCAGCGGGGACATAATTGCGGAAAAGCTTAAGCCGCTCATAGAAAAGGCTCACGATTCGCTTAACAAGATAAGGCTGGAATTAATCGAGGAACTGGGTTTACCACCGGCAGTGGCGAAATCACTGATGCTTGAGCTGACAATGATTTTCACCTTAAATCTGATGGACAGAGTTGTCCGCTACGAAAACGCTCTGCTTGAAAAAGCGGTTGAACTCGCCGAGAAGGCGAGGGAAAAACGTAAAATCGGTGGTTGAAAATTTTAGAGTCAGCTATCTAGAAAACTAGAGCACCTTAAACTTATAACTCTATTTTTATCCGTATAGCTTTTCGTTTGACAAATACCGTTATATTTCCGGCTTCCCATATAGTTATATCTGCGTGAGTGGTGGTGCCATGGCTGTCGCTGCGTTTAAGCCGCTGCGGGTGGAGAACCGCCCTTTGACGTGGAGAGAGTTTGAGTTCGCCATGGCAACCCGTAGGCTTCCTTTCCACGCCGCTTATCTTGTTTTCGCTAGGATTACGAGGTTCCGCAGACATGGACTAGTCATACCTAAGCGTTACGTCGATTACTGGCGTGAACGCTACGATTTGGAGAACGGTCAGCTCTACTGTTTTTCTTGGTTTGTTTCGAAGGGGATATGGGATTTTCTAAGGGAAGAAGAGGCTACAGAGATTCTCACAGCGTTAAACATTTACCCGATGATGAAAATAAGGAAAGACGGGCGAATAGAGATTCCAAGCCATTTGGTTCCTTTTTACAGAAGGTTTCTAGGTGGTTACGCTCCTTTTATAATTGTTACGCGTCGATTCGTGCACTGGGTTGACGCCGTGCGGCAAATGAGACACATAGAGGACATAGGTTTTAAAATAGGGCTGCAAGTAGAGGACAACCTCTACTATATGTGCAGCGATGAATGGTTTATTCGTCAAACAGTTGGCTACAGCCGCATGTACTACAAACCGAGTTTTATCGAGTTTTTAATCATGGTTGATGAAGCTCTGCTTTCGTGCTGGCGTAAAATAACGTGCAGCCCACGCATACAAGCCCACTGGTATCAGATTATTTTCACTTGGGCTGAAATAGCTGTGCCACCTTTTCTTAGACCGCGTAGAAGAGCCCGCGGCGTCATCTTGTTTCCTAGGCAGAAGATTAGCCTCGGCTGGCTCTGGGTAGGTGAGGCTTAATGCAACACGTCTATGGATTCGACACTGAAACCGTTCTGCGAAAAGGTAAACATAGGTTTCTGAGCTTTCAGATAGCTGACGATTCCCTTAAGTACATAAGCTACAATCCGCTTGACTTCGTTAATCTGCGTAGAATTCTGGGTTTAAGCTGGACTAAGAAGAGGACAAAGGAAAAACTTGTTTTAGTGGGCTTCAACATCGAGTTCGACGCTTTAGTTATGGAAGAGGCTCTTAAAGAGCTCGGCGTGGACTTCATCTTCAAAGCACGCTACAATAAAAGCAACATGCTTTACGCCAGTTTTTACTTTAGCAGACACCAGCACCCAGATATCACGATTATCGATTTAATGAATTTTGTTGGGAGAACAAGCTTGGATAAGGCTGCCAGAAAGTTTGGATACCGCAAGCTGCCGAAACCCGAATTTCTCGGCAAAAGAAAGTGGAAAACAGAGGAAGAACGTAAAATATTCGAAGAATACGCGATAAACGACGCTTGGATAACCTACCGGATTTATAAAGACATCATGGATAAGGCTTTCACCTATGCTAAGCCTAAAACTAGGCGTCTAATTGTTTCAGCTCCAAGCCTAGCACTCAACCTTTTCCTAGCTAAACACAGATTACCGCAATGTCCGAAATGGCTTAACTACCAGATTTTGCAGAGCTACCGCGGTGGACGCGTCGAGGCAATTTGGCGTGGAACCGTTAGCTGCGAGAACTTTAACCATTTAGCTCTCTACGATTTCAATTCGCTTTACCCGTACATCACTAGGACTAGTCAGTTCCCGGACACCGAGGAAAAACCGAGCTTCAAACTCGACTTGGAGAAAGAAGGCATAGCTATTTGCACAGTTAAAATAGAAGAACCCTATCTGCCGCCTTTAGGGGTTAAACTTAGAATTAAAGACAATGGGAAGGTAGCTGAAAAGCTTGTTTTCCCAACTGGAACCGTTCGCGGCGTGTTCACCATAAGCGAGCTACGCTACCTAGAGGACATGGGGCTGGGACAAGTCCTTAACTGCACCCGTGCCTACTGTTTTCCAGCCATGGAATCCCCTTTCAAAGACTTTATAGACCATTTTTACCGTTTAAGAAGGAAGCCGGAGTTCAAACAGGTAGCCAAGCTTATTCTCAACAGCCTTTACGGTAAGCTTGCCACACGTCTCTACAATGTTCAAATAAAACGGCTAGAAGACATAGAAACAGTAGAGGAGCTTAACGGTTACTACGTGGACTGGGAACTCGAATTGGCGAGGAAAATAATTGACAGCGAGAGGTTCGTGGGTAAAAACCCGCTTTTCGCAAGCCTAATAACTGCTAACGCCAGACTTCACCTACATAAACACGCCTACGAGCTCGTAAAGAAGGGTAAGCAGATATTTTACATGGACACGGACAGTTTGCTTACGGACGCCGTGCTTGAAGACAGTAAAGAGCTTGGACACCTTAAAAAAGAAGGGGAATATGAGAGCGTTACGATTTTCAGAAGTAAAGCCTACATAACCAAGATTAACGGTAAAACGGTGAGGAAAATAAAGGGCGTACCTTACAGTGCGAAGCTGTTTTTCGCGGACTTAGAGCTGGTGGTTGAAGGCGAAAAACTTGTCCGGCTGCGTGAAGGGTTACATAGAGGTTTAGAGCCCCTCTCAATCCAAGAATTCGTTAAAATAATCAACTTAGATGAAGATGGCAAAAGAAAATACCATAAACATTTAGACAACCCGTTTAGTGAGTTCACGGACAGTGAGCCGATAAAAATAAGGTGTTAAAGTATTTGAAACGGTTCTAATTCTGCTTTAAGTTTTTCAAGCCCGCTTAGTATTTCAGCCATTTTAACTTGCAGTGCTTTGTATTTTTCCTGCCAGTCCGGTTTAGTTACCGGTTCAAGCCTATCGTAGTATTCTTGCATTTTCCCCAGAATTTTTCTGACCTCTCCAATTAAGTCTTCAAGCAGAGTCCATTTTTCAACCATTACCCTTCACTTCCGGTTAAAGCCTTCTTGACTTCCTCTAAACACTTGGTGCAGAGGATATATAGTTCGGCTGCAACCGGCTTACCTCTTATTTCAACCACAACTAGATTGTCCAAGTTTTCTATCTTATTTTTACATCTCTCGCATACAACCATGACTTGTCACCCGGCTAAAACTTATAGGGTTAAAGGCTTTAAACTATTCTATGGGTGGTAGATGTGATTTTCGTTTTATCTGACAGTCCTTTAAGCCATAGGAAGGTTGCCAGCCAGATTGCCAGTGTTTTATCGCAGCACACAGATTGCAGACTGGTTTTAGGCATGTTCTATCCTAGCACGCTTCACGGAACGGTTATAATCGTGTGCAGTCCACACGGCTTAACCAACCGAATATATGAAGCCATTAAATCCAACACCCGGATAAAGCAGATAATCTTCTACGCCACAAACGAGGGACGTCTGAAACCAAGCTATCTGCCGCAAGCACAGTACTTTCATAACGGAACCATAATTACTCCAAGCGAATTCTGTAAAAAGAACTTTGAAGCCGACGGGTTTGAAGTTGCCGGCGTCATTCCGCACGGTGTCGAGCATTTCGGGGAACCCAAAACGCAGAACGGTAAAATCTTCGGTTACATGGGTGGTGGGCTAGCCAGAAAATATCCGGAGTACGGTGTTAGAGCCGTGGAAAAAGCCGTAGCACAGCTAAACATAGAGTTCCGCGTAATAGTTGACAGATTTTTCAGAAGGATAATTGACCGAAACGTGGACAGAGCCGGATTCCACGAGAAACTGGGCTACCGCTATCCCTTAACACTCGATAAGGTTAGGCTTAGAAGATTTGCGAAAATAGTTAGTGACGCAGAGTACGAGCTAAACGTGGTTACAGATGAATTCATACTGGACTTTTACCGCGGTTTAAACTGGTATTTGAATCTAAGCGACTCGGAGGGATTCGGTATAACGCCGCTGGAAGCCATGGCAATGGGAACACCGGTGATAGCACCCAGATATCCACCTTTAACCGAATTCTTACCGGAGTGGACACTGTGGGTTGAGACAACCGGAGAAATCTGGATAGAAGAGTGGTGGGGCTGGCTTCTAATCCAACACCACCACTACCACGAGCACGAAATGCTTAAAACCATAAAAAGAGCCGTGGAAATGTCGGACAGCAAATACAGCTATTTAAGCAGAAAATCTATTGAACACGCCAAGAAATACGATGTAAACAAGCTCTACGTGAGGTTCCTCGAATATGTGTAGCTTAGACCAGCGTAAAGTAGATTTAATTCAAAATACAAGCTGCTTTAACCCGGTTCTAGACATAGCATGTGGAAACAACCATTACAAGCCCTTTTTTAAGCGGCATGTGGGACTAGACCTAAGAAACCGGAAAGCAGATGTTTTAGCGGACGCCCACAGCCTACCCTTCCGCTCAAACATTTTTAAAACCCTCATTTTATTTGACATCGTGGAACACAGCACAAACTACGGTTTAATTCTAAGCGAAGCTGCAAGGGTAGCTGTAAACCGTGCAACCTATCTTCTAAGCACGATTTACATCGAGGGAGACGCGGTTGAAGGTGACATGGAACACGTACACTGCTATACGCCGGAACTACTGAAAAGAGCCCTAAAAAGACATGGATTTAAACCTAAAATAAAAAGAGACCGCGACATTTTATATGCGGTTGGAAAAATCGTTAAAACAAAATAAAAAGTTAAACTAACGTTTCCCTCTTATATTGTTCGATGTCCTTCTTGCAGTTTGAAACGGCTAAGCGAAGCTCCCTTATTTTCCTCAAAACACTGTTTAACGGTGGGAACTCTGAGCGAAACCTCTGTAAAACGTGCTCAAAGCCAAGTAAATCTCGTTCCAGCTCGTAAAGCTTGGATTCAACCGTTTTAATCTGGCTGGCACTCAACCTAATGGACAAGTCACATCACCTAGTCCACTTATACCGGTTCAACTCGTTATGCAGCTTACTTATCTTTGAAATCGCGTTCTCCACAGCTTTTAAAGCAGCGGCAACACCTTTAGCTCTGCCACGGTAAGGCGTAAGCTGCACTTTCACATCGAGAAGCTTCTGCCAAGCACTGTGAACTATACCTACGAGCTTAATTACTTCTGCCGGACTAAGCTTCTTGGACATCTATTTTTCACCCTCTCTACTCTTTTTAACCTCTTCCATCAGCTCTTTCAAGGTTTTTATGAGCTCCATGTAGTCTTCTGGCTTAGTTGCTTTAACGAAACCGAGATAGTAGCCTACCACAGCGAAAAGCAGATAGTCAATGTAAGTGTCGATGCCCATAGCCTTCAAGTAAAGGCAGCCGATAAGCAAAATAATTGAAATAATGTCTCTAGGGTTTAACTTATCCCAGAACGCCACGGACACCACCACCTAGGTTTAGTTGAACTCCCAAGTGTACTCCACGGTGATTGAACCACCGCTCGGCACCGTGACCGGTGTAAACGTATCTCTGCAAATCAGAATCGTCCAGAAAACCACTGTGTCAATGTCCCTCGACATTACAACTATTTCAACACCGCTTTCAGCGATGTCCATGGGGAAATCAGTTGCCTCAATGGTTAGCCCGAATTTAATTCTCAGCTTGTCGCCATCAACCTCTATGGTTGGTGGATTCTGCACGTAGGGTGCCGGAGCGATGTAGTTCGGCTCCGTGCCAGCCAGCTTATAATCGTCCACGGTTGGCGTAGTAGTCCCCGTTCCAATCACGATTTTCAGATTAGCCTTCCAGTTCTCCGATACACCGGGCTCAACTAGTGTTCCCGGTGAATAGCCTCCTCCAACCTCGTTACTCGGATTCAAAGTAATTTCAGTGCCACTAGTATCTTTGAAAGTGTAGTTTCCCTCATGTCCGCTTTCCATTTGAGCGTTTAACAGCAATGCCAGCCAGTTTGCGAAGTTCCTCAAAAAGAGGTCTCCAACCTTTTTCCTCTTCGCGACGATTCTGCCGTTCTTGTCCCTTACCGTTATTTTCAGAACCGATTTAAAAGTTCCTCTAGTTGGACTTCCAACACTCACCTTTAACCACCTAGAAAATTAACCGTGCAAATTCTATTTAACCTTTACCATTAAAACATGGTTAAAGCAAAAAATAGGTTGATTTTAAGCTACAGAAACCGAAACATACTCTACTCCGTACTCCGTTAGACTTGCACTCGGTGGGGCATAAACCGAAACTTCTACGCTTTCAACTCCGTATTCCGTTAGTTGCTGCGGTGCCAGAACATATATACTTACGCTTTCAACCCCGGTTTCCGTTACCAAGCTTTCCGGTGGCTTCCACACTTCAACCGATTCCACTCCAACCTCTTTTAAGCTCTGTTTCTTAGGCAGCTGTGCGAGCACCGATTCAACCGCATACTCGGTTACCACTATTTTCCTCTGGTAAGGTGCTACCGGTCTCTGCGGAACCTCTGGATACTCTATCGGTATTTCTACGGCTGGTATTTCCATGAATTCGAACTGCGGCACAAGCTCTATTGTTGTTGAACTTGGAACTGGAACCAGCTTATCTATTATCTCCGCTGCGAAGGCAGCTAGAAACGGAGCCGTAAATATTCCTCCTACTCTCAGTGCAGCCTCTCTAAAGCTTTTAACGCTGGTAATCCCCTCTAATCCTTTCCACATGGCTACAATGCTTGTATCAGCGATTATCATCATTTTAAGCTTGTTTCGGAACCCTGCAACCAGATTAGAAAACCACTGATTAATATAACTGGCAACCGAGCTATACCAGTTTTTAATCGCAGTAGTAATGGTGTTAACCACTTGCATTATGAAGTTGTAAACCGCTTTCAGTGCTTGCCAGACGATGTCACCTATCCATTTAAGCCCATTCCAAAGCCACATACCGAAATCGTAGAGCTTTGAACCCACCCACTCAAGTCCACGGTAAAAATAGTCACCCAGCCATTTAACCCCGCTCCAAATCCATGTTCCAAAGTCCTTTAGTCCACTGGCAATCCACTGACCAAGATTCTCGATTCCAGTTATAAGATAGCTCATTTACATCCCCCTAAAACAGCCTAACCCTTATGACTAGTCTGCCCTCGTGCAGCTCTATTTTCACCAAGTTGCGTTTGTCCGGTGGAAAACTTTTTAGAACAATTGATTCAAGCTCTTGAGGAGTCATTTCAATGATAATCTCTTTTTCGGTTAGTTTAGGTGTCCCAATGTTGCCAAAAGCCTTCATAATTGAGCCAATCAAACCTTCACCCATTTCCACCACCCTTAAGCAACCAGTATGGAGAAGTTCACAACCATAATGGTGAAAGCCAGCGGATGTTCCCCAGCCCAGCCTATAACCTTGCGAATCCACTCCATGACGTGAGCTATAACCGTTCTAATTATGTTTACGAGCTGAGCCAGCACCGAGCCAGCCATGCTGCTTGCTTCCCCGACTTCACCCACTCCGAGTGGAGCTCCAACCTCTGGCATCTTCGCTCACCACCATGTTAACCTAAATGCCAAAAACAGCATTTAAATATTACCAACTAGCCGTGCAAAGAAACAAAATAAAAAAGGCTTTAATTTTATGCGTATATCGCTGAAACGCTTGGAAACACCGTTATACGATTCCTCTAAGCATTCCACTGATTCTGCCTATTACTCTGCGTCCAAAGGTGGCTACCGAAAGTGCTAAGCCACCAAGTACAATGACTTGAGCTACGACAGTGGCGTTTTCAGCTAGAGCCTTGCCTATTTCACCGATAATGTTCTGTACAGCGGTTAGAATCCAGCTCATAATATCTCCTAAAGTGTAGGCTGGACTTGACATTTCTCACTCACCAAGATAGCATAAAGCTTATTTACTTTTTAAGCCAATTGGTTACACGGTGATATGACATGAGCGTAGCCAAACAGCTTAGGGAAACGAGGAAAAAACTCCGAAAAATGGGAATACATCCATGGTATAAAATTGAGAAAAACCGCGGCTGGATAGTTATAGACTTAAAGGAATTCGCCGCCTTAATCAAAAAGAAAATAAACCACCCTAACAAGAAAGTTTACCTAGAAGGCGACAAACTGGTAATCGAGGTGTGGAAATAGTGAGTGCCGCAGACAGAATTCTTGAAAAGCTCACCATCAAAGACATAGAACTCATGATTACAATTCTCCAAAGGTTTATTTATGCTGCCAAAAGAGCTGAACGCATGCTTTCACGGCTACAATCGACGCAAACAAGCATAAGTCTTAGAAGACCAGAAGACATTATGGGCTGGATAATGCAGCAGTCACTAGCCCAGAAACAAGCAGCAATACAGCCAGAAGTCGAAGAGGAAGATAAAATCAGCGAAGAAGAGGAAAAACAAATCGAACAGCTACTCGAAAAAATTAGAACCGGAAAAGCGAAAGAAATAGTCTAACTATTTTTTAAAAAATAATTGATTGTCACTCTAGTTCTTCTTTTTCCTCTAGCTCCCTTATAGCATCCTCTAAATCGCATATAGCACCATATAAGCTATCATGAAACATATCCAGCTCTGGATAATCCTCCACATAGTCTGCAACCTTATCTTTCAGCTTCTCCAGCCTTTCAAGCCATGATTTAAGATACTTCACCAAATCTTCCTTCCTTACCATCTCCTCAAACCCCAGCTCATTTAATCTATCCACTACAAACTAACCATCTACAAAAATAAAAATATGTTAACTTTTATTTCAAGCCGCTGTGCACTGAGCTTAGAATACTTCGCCTATTTTCGCAGTAATTTCATCTAAGATGCCGGCGTCAGCACCTAAGTTGGTGAACTTGGTTTTAACCAGCTCTGGAGTCTCAGTTCCCTTAATTAAAACTTTGCTGATGTACTGGTTGGTGAAAGCCTTATAGAGAGCGTACATTAATTTTGGAACATTGTTAGCCTCTAGGATTGGCACCACGGCTAGGTGCCAAACCTCGGTGAACCTACCGAAACGCTCCCTCCACCTTGCTTTCTGTCTGTCAACCGCGGTTAAAGCTACTTCAACCGGAACACCGGTTGCCGCAGCTCTAGCAGCTCTAAGAATCTTTTGTTTCTCTTCGTAGAGCTCGTCTCTAACTTCTGGGATTGCCATCTTTTTTCTCGGCATTTTTCAACACACCTCAAAATGTCTATAAAAATCAAAGAATATTTAAACATATCTATAGACTGTC
>Ga0164311_10000615_pt1 | contig 15939 bp, 16 predicted proteins | sample GuaBasSedimGuay2_FD_121796 | JGI IMG/M metagenome (GOLD analysis project Ga0164311, IMG submission 121796) | Subseafloor sediment microbial communities from Guaymas Basin, Gulf of California, Mexico - Guay2, Core 4569-9, 9-12 cm | ecosystem: Environmental > Aquatic > Marine > Hydrothermal vents...
TAGGGAAATGACTAGAAACAGAAACGTTTGTTTCTTCATTTTATTTTCATCCTCGTTCAAAGGCTAGTCTAATTCCGGCTTAAAGCATTATGAATTGAAAATACAAATGAAAAATTCATTTTTGGAATCAAAATTTTGGTTGTGAAGACGGCATTAACGGGAATTCTTGATTAAAGCATTTTCTAACATTAATCTTTTGAAAGAGTTTGGTAAAATTTAAATATTGGAATTTTTCAGTTTGAATTTTGCTCGCGCCATATTCGCCCTCTAGGGGGTGAATATGGAATGGCTGCTACTCCTTCCATGACATCTGGGGTTCCAGTTCTAATACTGAAAGAGGGAACAACCAGAACAACTGGGCGTGAAGCTCAGAGAAACAACATTATGGCCGCGAGAATCATAGCTGAAACAATAAAGACTACGCTTGGACCGAAGGGAATGGACAAAATGTTGGTGAACAGCTTCGGAGACGTAACCATTACCAATGACGGAGCAACCATAATGAAGGAACTTGATGTACAGCATCCGGCCGCTAAAATGCTAGTAGAAGTTGCAAAGACGCAGGATAATGAGGTTGGTGACGGAACGACCACGGCTGTTGTTCTAGCTGGAGCATTGCTTGAGAGAGCCGAGGAGCTTCTCGATCAGAATGTTCATCCAACAGTGATAGTTGAAGGCTTCAAGAAGGCTGCACAGAAAGCCAATGAAGTATTAGACAAGATAGCCGTCAAGGTTGCCCCAGACGATGAGGAGCTACTTAGGGAAGTTGCAATTACTTCAATGAACAGTAAGGGAGTAACCGTAGCGAAGGAACACTTTGCAAAGCTAGCTGTTGAGGCCGTCAAGCAAATAGCCGAAAAAACCGAAAGCGGAATCAAAGCCGACATAGACCTAATAAAGATAGTTAAGAAGCACGGTAAGGGTCTAGAGGAAACAGAGCTTGTTAAGGGAATAGTCATCGACAAAGAAGTAGCCCACCCGCAAATGCCAAAACAAGTTGAAAACGCCAAAATTGCCCTAATAAACGCGAAACTAGAAATAGAAAAAACCGAATTCGACGCAAAAATAAACATCGAATCCCCAGAACAAATGAAAATGTTCCTAGAAGAAGAAGAGCATATGCTAAAGGAAATGGTTGAAAAAATAGCAGAAGTAGGCGCCAATGTAGTCTTTTGCCAAAAAGGAATTGACGATGTGGCATTGCATTTCCTCGCCAAAAGAGGAATATTGGCGGTCAAAAACGTTAGCAGCGGCGACATGGAAAAACTAGCTAAGGCGACAGGCGGGAAAATAGTTGCAAGCATCAAAGACCTAAGCCCAGAAGCCCTAGGAGAAGCCAAACTGGTTGAGGAAGTCAAGATAGGCGAAGACAAGCTAGTATATGTAAGGGAATGCAAAAACCCACGCGCAGTAACCATTGTAATTAGGGGAGGAACCGAACACGTAGTCGACGAAGCTGAACGCTCACTGCATGACGCACTCTGCGTAGTCAGAAACGCACTTGAAGACGGAAAAGTGGTTTATGGTGGAGGCGCCCCAGAAGCAGAAGTCGCAAAGCATCTACGCGATTACGCAAGTAGCGTAGGCGGAAGAGAACAGCTCGCAATAGAGGCCTTCGCTGAAGCCGTAGAAACAATACCGCTAATACTCGCCGAAAACGCCGGACTCGATCCAATAGACATAATGGTTGAACTGAGGTCAAAGCACAACGAGCAAGACGGAATATATCACGGCGTAGACGTATTCTCAGGAAAAGTCAGGGACATGCGCGAACTCCGCGTCATCGAACCGCTTAGAGTCAAACAACAGGTCATAAAGTCAGCTACAGAAGCCGCCTGCATGATACTAAGAATTGACGACGTAGTCGCCGCCAAGGGAATGGAAGAAAAGGAGAAAGAAAAGGGAAAGACCGAAGAAGAGTCGGAAAGTAAATTCGAAGAATTCTAAAAATTCCCAAATTTTTTACTAAACAACCCTTAAACAGGAGGAAACAATAAATGGGTAGAATAAGGACTCAACCAGTCAAGAAATACGCAAGGCTACTGTTGGAGAAGTTCCCAGACAAATTCACTGATGATTTTGAATTTAACAAAAGAGCCCTTAAGACGGTTGCTGAAATAAAGTCGGTAAAGTTTAGAAATCAGCTTGCAGGCTACATTACAAGCTTAGTGGCGAAAAAGCGTAGGGAAGAAGAGAAAGAAATGGTTGAAAAAATTAAGGCCGTTATGCTGGAGGCCCCACTTGCGACTGCCAAAAAGTAGGAGGAAGTTTATTCAATTCCAAGTTTTTGGTAAACCTTCGCTTTGTTTTGTTCCATTTGCCGTTTAATATCCTCGAAGATATTGTTTCCATGGGAATCAATCGCAACAACTAGCGGCCCGAAATTTTCGACTTCCAGTATCCACATTGCCTCTGGTATACCTAGGTCAAACCATTCAACAGCTTTAACACTCTTAACGGCCTTCGCAGCTAGAGCTCCAGCTCCTCCGGTAAAGGCTCCGTAAACTGCACCATACTTTCTCATAGCCTCGGTTGTTCGCGGACCCATACCACCCTTTCCGATAATAACTCTAACTTTGAAATTCTTAATGAATTCATCTTCAAAGATTTCCATTCGTGTGCTCGTTGTAGGACCGGCTGAAACAAAGAGCCACTTGTCATTTTCCTTCTTGACTACCGGACCGCAGTGATAGACAGCCAAGCCTTCAAGATTTATTGGCAATGGCTTCCCTTCCTTAAAGTATTCTAAGGCGCGCCTATGTGCTTGGTCTCTTGCAGTAACAACCGTTCCAGACACGTAAATTACATCGTTAACCTTCAACTTTCTGATTTCTTCTTCCGGAATGGGAGTTTTAAGATGATAAACTGCCAATACTTTTCACCTCTCATAACTCATAATTTACGGGTATTTGTGAGTTAAGATTTCATATGAACCATCTGGAAATATTTTGGCTGTTGCTCTCCTTGCAGCCCAGCATTGGAAGGCTACTGCGGCCGGGTAGCTCGCCGGATGCCTATAGGCATATTCAATGTGAACGCCCAGCACCGTTGTTTTTCCACCTAGGCCCATCGGGCCGGTTCCAATCATGTTTAGGGCTTCGTAAAGCTCTTGCTCAAGCTTTGCTATTTCTGGGTCTGGATTAGGCTGGTTTAGAGGTCTCAGTAGGGCTTCCTTCGCCAGTTTAATGGATATGTCTGCTCCGCCGCCAAGTCCAACGCCAATAATGTTCGGTGGGCAAGGCTTTGACCCAGCCTTCATTACGGCTTCGACAACGAATCTTTTTAGGCCTTTTACGCCTTCTCCTGGAACTAGCATGCCCAGAACGCAGACGTTTTCTGAGCCTCCGCCCTTTGGAAAGGCTGTTATTTCAATTTCGTCTCCTGGAACAATTTTCCAATGAATATAGGGTATAAAGCGTCCGGTGTTGTCTCCGCTGTTTTTCTGAGTAAACGGATTAACGGCATTCGGCCTTAACGGAATTTCTTTAGTGGCTCTAACCGTGGCTTTTCTTAAGGCTTCCTCGAATAGTTCTAGGCCCTTAGCTTGCGCGCCAGCCTTAACATAGAAGATTATTGTTCCTGTATCCTGGCATATGGGCGTCCTAGTTTTTTCGGCGTATTCAAAGTTTTCAATTATTGCCTGTAACTGCGTCTTGCCCGACTCACTTGTCTCAGTTTCATAAGCCCTCTTTAAGGCTTCCTTAACGTCTGGGGGAAGCTCCGTAACAGCCAGCTTCAAAAGGGTTACAGCCAAGTCTTCAATTTTTTCCGACGTTATCAACCATTTGTCCCTCCAAATTTAGAACTTGAAAGTTTAGCAAAATTCACTTATACATTTTACTATTGCAAACTCTCTGCCCTTTCTTTGCATCATTGACAGCTCGAAAACTTAGAGGTCGAATCCGGAATAAAAATTCCTCTATAACTCATTTTCATATACGTTTAAATATTACAGAAAATATTCACTTTTCTTTGCTAATCTATCTAAAAGGACAGGGTTAAAATGGCTAAAAAGGCAATAATTGTAGTTTCACTTGTCGAAGAGTCAGAAGAGAAGGAGAATGAAGAATTAGAAATGGAAATTTCCAAGGAAATCGTTAAATGGCCGGCAAACATTCCTTGGATGAAAGAATTAGAGAAAGTCTCCGTAATTAACGAACGCTAGCATCTTGGAACACGCCTATTGAAAAATAGTTTAACTCTCCTCTCCATGACAGAATTTTCCACACACTCGTCTAATTTAAATACTGCTAAACTAAACTTCTGAAATGAAAGTGTGTGGAAATGTCTGAAGCTTATGAGGAAAAACCAGCTAAAAAATATGAAATGCTAGAGGATCTCCCAGGCATAGGCCCCGCAACTGCGCAAAAGCTTAAGGACCTCGGCTTTCACACAGTAGAGTCTCTAGCAACCGCAACTGTAAAGGAACTTGAACAGGCAGGCATAAGTGAAAAGAAAGCTTCAGAAATAATACGTAAAGCCCGCTCGTCATTAGCATTATCCTTCATCCGCGCAGATGAACTTTTAAAAATGAGACAGAACGTATCGAGGCTTACAACAGGAAGCAAAGCCCTGGACCAACTGCTTGGAGGAGGTTTAGAAACACAAACAATAACCGAATTCTATGGAGAATACGGAAGCGGAAAGAGTCAGATCTGCCATCAACTATGCGTGAATGTACAGCTTCCCCCAGAACGCGGAGGACTAAACGGCGGCGCCCTATACATCGACACAGAAAACACATTCAGAACCGAAAGAATAGTTCAAATGGCGAAACATCTAGGCTTAAACCCAGAAGAAGCTGTAAAAAACATAATTTACGCCGAAGCATACACCTCAGATCACCAAATGTTCCTGTTGGAAAATGCAGACGAAGTAATCAAGGAGAATAATATACGTCTAATAATAGTGGATTCGCTGACAGCCCACTTCAGAAGCGAATACCTCGGAAGGGAAATGCTGGCTGAAAGACAGCAGAAACTCAACAAGCACTTACATAAGCTTATTAGGTTGGCGAGAGCCTTCAACGCCGTGGCCGTAGTCACTAATCAAGTCATGTCAAGACCTGACGTCTTCTTCGTAGACTCTGTCCATCCAGTGGGAGGCCATATAGTTGCTCATACAAGCCATACACGAATATACCTGAGGAAAAGTGCGCGTGGACCCGTCAGAATTGCGAGACTCGTTTCAAGTCCATACCTTCCAGAAGGCGAAACTATTTTTAAGATAACAGAGAATGGAGTTGAAGACGTAACAGAAGAGGACGAGACGAGGAGACGCTAATTGCCAGTGCCATTCGCCATGGTAGCCCGTTTCTTTCAGCTCGTTGAGAACAGACAATTTGCAGAGGCTGAACGCGAACTAGAAAGGATAAAGCGGAAAATGGAGGAAAATGAATGGAACAGAGGATATCTTAAAGCGTTAAGCGGTGTACTCCTCTCAACAAAAATAAATGATGACCAATACTCATTTCTCTCAAAAATAAATCTGAAAGATGGAAAAAATCTAAGAGAATATCGAAAAGAGTTCCTCAGACAAGTTAATAATCGTCTACGGGAAGATTATGATAAAGGCTTTTTCTCAGCATGGGCCGATTACATGCGCGTCCTAATCAGAATGCGGAAACAAGAAGAAAAAGCATTAAAAGAAGTCAATGACCCTCCAAAAAGGCAGAAAAATGAAAAAGGACAAACAAGCATAGAACATTTTGTATCCTAAGGTTAGGCAAGTATTGTCGCATAGAAAATAGTCCAGAAGAACGTCCAAAATACAATCCATGATATGAAGTAAATTCCAATACCAGTGGTCATAAGCTTAGTTGGCTTCTCAACCTTTGTAAAATAAGCGGATTTGAAGGCATAATAGCTTAGAAGATAAATGAGTATCGCGAACATAAGTCCGGTCGTAAAAACGGAAATATTTCCAATTACAGCTGGCTCAACGAAGACATTATATAGAGCGCATATGAAACCCGCTAACATTCCCAGCAGAAGCCGCATCCAATAAATCCTTGTAAGCACGCCCATCCTATATGCACCGTTCTTAGAGGCATTTCTCAGATTAAATAAATAAGGCTTGCCTTATAACAATAGACTTAAAGGGTTATCAACGAAAAATCATTGAGAAAAATTGACTAAAAACATAACAAGTTTCGACGTAGCCGCAATAGTCACAGAATTGAAGAATACAATAGAAATCGGAAAGGCTAGAATAAACAACATTTATCAAATAAACCCCAAAACAATAATTCTGAAAATTAAGAACCCAAACGGCCAACCATTAAACCTGATAGTAGAAGCTGGAAAAAGAATCCACCTAACATCCTACAGAATTGAAAAACCGCCAAAACCTCCCTCATTTTGTATGGCATTAAGGAAACATCTAAAAAACGGCATAATATCTGAAATAAGCCAGCACGAATTTGAAAGAACCGTGAAAATAGAAATAAAAACTGGGAAAGGAACCTATACATTGATAGTTGAGCTATTCGGAGAAGGAAACATAATCCTAGTTGATCCGGAAAATAAGATTTTGCATGCGCTAACCTACAAGCGAATGCGCGACAGGAACATCATAAGAGGAGAAGAGTTTAAATTTGCTCCGCCAAGCGGGCTAAACCCGCTAAAAACGAGTGAAAAGGAAATTAGAAAGATTTTAGACATGAATAAGCTTGAAATAGTGAAAGCCTTAACAAGATTCTTCAGTATTGGAGGACTCTACGCTGAAGAAGCCCTCCTAAGAGCCAAAATCGAAAAGAAAACTCCATGCGAAAAACTAACTGAAAAAGAATTAGCCAAAATACTCAATGAGCTACAAAATCTCGCATTAAAGGTTACTTCAGGCGATTTACAACCCGCAATAATCATTGATGAAGAAGGAAAGCAGATAGACGCCGTACCACTAAGACTGAAAAAATATGAGAATTACGGGCTTATAGAATTCAGAAGCTTCAATGAAGCCCTAGACGAATTCTACATTAAGGAAAGCTTAGAAGAAAGGGAAAAGACTAAGTCAGAAAAGATTAAAGAAAAACTTGAAGAGCTTAGGCGAAGACTAAAAAGCCAAGAGGAGGCGCTTAACAGAATCAGAAAGGAGATAGAAATCAAAAAGAGGATAGGTGACACAATCTACGCCAATTTTCATAAGTTACAGGCATTATTTCAAAAAATAGAGGAAATGTCCAAGAAAGGTGGAGATTTAGCCGAAATAATTGGAAAAATATCTTTGCCTTCTATAGAGATTTTAAAAGTTGATGCGAAAAAATTATTCATCACAATAAAAATAGATGAAGAAGAGTTTTCCCTGAACCTTCGCCATTCCATCCAAGAGAACGCTGCGAAATTTTACTCTGAAGCCAAAAAAGCTGAGAGAAAGCTGAAGGGCGCTTTGCAGTCCATAGAAGAAACAAAAAAACAGATTAAAGAGTTAGAGAAGGGCTTAGCTGAAGCTTTGGCTGAAGAAGAAAAGATGGTAAAGATTCCGTCAAAGGTTCGCAGGAAGGCGTGGTATGAAAAATTCAGATGGTTCCACTCTTCAGAAGGTTTCCTTGTCCTCGGAGGGAAAGATGCAACCACAAATGAGCTATTAATTAAGAGGTATACTGAACCTCATGACATAGTTTTTCACGCCGACATCGCTGGAGCACCATTCGTCATAATTAAAACAGAAGGAAAACAGCCCACAGAGAAAACCCTAAACGAGGCAGCCCAATTCGCAGCCTCATTTTCAAAGGCATGGAAGATGGGGTTAGGCTCACTAGATGTTTACTGGGTAAAACCGGAACAAGTAAGCAAGGGTGCGCCTTCCGGCCAGTTTCTAAAGAAAGGCGCCTTCATAATCCGCGGGAAGAAAAATTACGTTAGGCATGTTCCATTGAAAGTTGCGATTGGAATAACCTTTGAAAACGACATGACTCTTGTGATTGGTGGGCCTCCGGAGGCTATATCAAAGCGTGCGAAGGCATATGTAGAAATAGTTCCAGGTGACATTCCAAGCGGAAGGCTTGCAAAGGAAATTCGTAAAATCTTGGTCGGAAAAGTTCCTAAAGAAAAACAAAAGGATGTTTTGGAGATTCCTCTCGAAGAGATTCAACAGTTTATTCCATCAGGCAAAGGAAGAATACTCAAAGCGAGTTGAAGGTCACTGCGAAGGTTGCGACTGCTGTGGCTGTTGCTGTTTCTGAAGTTCCATATGTTCTGTTAGGAGTAGGATTCCCTCTATGATTAGAAATATGCCGAGCAAATAGGCGAGGAGCTGTGGAACAACAATTATTAATACGCCGAAGATTATGCAGAGAATAGCCAGCACAGGCTTAGAGACTGTTATTCCTATCTTCTTTAAACCCTTTTCGATAGCTTCTGTCAAACCTTTTCACCTTCCTATTAATCGATAATTCTAATGGCTTGATTATTTATCTCTTGTGCGAAGAAAAATCAAATAAAAATGGAAAGTGAGGAAAATTATTTTTTGGTCCAGTCGTAGAATCCCTTTCCAGTTTTCCTTCCGAGAAGCTTCGCTCTTACCATTTGTCTAAGCAGCGGGCATGGATGGAATTTCGGGTCTATTTCGCTTTCGAGGACCTCTGCAATCGCAAGTGTTGTATCCAGACCAATGTAGTCTAGTAGGGTTAGTGGCCCCATTGGCCAGTTTAAACCAAGCTTTATGGCCTTGTCTATGTCTTCCTTGTCGGCTATTCCCTCCCAAACCAGCGCAACAGCCTCGTTGAGGGCGGGAATAAGTATTCTGTTGACAATGAAGCCTGGACAATCCTTCTTTACCAGAACAGTCTCTTTGCCCATCCTTTCTGCTACTTGGCGTACCGTTTGAATGGTTTCATCTGAGGTTTTTGCTCCGCGAATAATTTCAACGAGCTTCATGAGTTGGGGTGGATTGAAAAAGTGCATTCCGCAGACTTTCTCTGGACGATTTGTGGCTGATGCAAGTTCAGTTATGCTTATCGAAGAGGTATTTGATGCAATTATCGCGTGAGAGGGGGCCAAACTGTCTACTTCGCTGAAAACTGATTTTTTCAGTTCAACGTTTTCTGGAACAGCCTCTATTATGAGGTCTGCATCTGAAACAGCCTCTTTCAGGTCTGTTGTCGGACGAATCCTCGCTAAGACTTCATTCATTTCAGCTTCGCTTATTGCTCCTTTGCTTAGAAATTTTTGGAGACTGCCACGTATCATGTTCATTCCGCGGTCAACAAATTCTTGGCTGATATCTCTTAGGCTAACTTCGTATTTTCCGAATTGGGCTACAACCTGGGCTATTCCATGCCCCATTAGGCCAGCTCCTAGAACAGCAATTTTCTTAACTTCCAAGCATCTACACCTCACAATTTTTGAATCTATTAGTAGGACACAACAGCATATTAGAATTTTGAGGCGGAAAATCTTAAGTTCTTATAAGCCAAAGGGAACAGTTGACCAAAATGAAAGCCGCAGTTTATTATGGCCCAAAAGATATTAGAATTGAAGAGAGACCGGTCCCAAAGATAGGTAAAGATGAGATTTTGGTTGAGATGAAGGCATGCGGCCTATGCGGCTCAGATTTGATGGATTGGTACCTTAAAAATAGAGCGCCGCTAGTTTTGGGACATGAACCAGCCGGAATAGTAGCCGAAGTCGGCGAGAAAGTTGAAGATTTCCATGAAGGAGAAAGAGTTTTCGTCCATCATCACGTTGCATGCCTAACATGCCATTACTGCATCCACAAAGACTACACAATGTGCAAACAGTTTACGAAAACTCACATAATTCCAGGAGGATTCACCGAATACTTTAAGGTACCAGCCCCAAACCTGAAAATAGACACTTTCAAAATTCCAGATGACATTTCATTTGAAGAAGCTACGTTAATAGAGCCTGTCGCATGCTGCATCAGAGCACTCAGAAAGTGCAGAATTGAGCCCGGAGACACCGTTGCAATCATTGGCGCAGGCCCCTCCGGGATAATTCATACAATTCTTACAAAACATTTGGGCGCAAGCCAAGTCCTAGTGAGCGATTTCGTTGATTATAGGCTTGATGCAGCTGAAAAAGCCGGAGCTGATTTCGCCATAAACTCGAAAACTGAAAATTTCGAAAAAAGGGTGAAAATGGAAACTGATGGGAGAGGTGCAGATTTAGTCGTCGTCACTGCACCCAATATTAAGGCGTATATGGAAGCATTGAAAGTTTGCCGTAAAGGCGGAACAATATCCGTTTTCGCTCCAACTTCCCCAGACGAAAAAATTGAAATGAGTCCTAACATGCTTTTCTTTAATGAAATAAAGATTGTTCCGTCATATTCGACCTCGCATGTAGAAACTAGAATGGCTCTCCAACTAATCCGTAAAAAAATAATTGACGCAAAAAAGCTTATAACTCATCGCTTTCCACTAGAAGAGGCTGATAAGGCATTTAGAACAGCAAAAGAAAGCAAAGAATGCCTAAAGATAGTTATATTTTCTAGTTGATAAAACAAGAGAAAGCCGGCTCCCTATACTAGAGATTCACTTTATATGTATGAGGATGTAAATTCTAATGTTGTTGAAGCCTATGAAGGCTGCCATGCTTTATGGAATTAGAGATTTAAGAATTGAGGAAGTTGAGCCTCCCAAGATTGAGCCCGGAGAAGTTCTAGTTAAAATTAAAGCCGCAACAACTTGCGGAACTGACCTGAAAATTTTCAAGAGAGGCTATGTAAGCAGAGTGATTAAGCTTCCAACAGTTTTCGGCCATGAATGGGCCGGGGAAGTAGTAGAAGTTGGAGAAGGAGTTTCTTGGCCAGAGGTTGGAATGAGAGTTAGAGCCGGAAACAGTGCACCATGTCTAAGATGTAGAATGTGCCAGAAAGGCGATTACAACCTCTGCGAAGACATGATATGGCTTTGGGGAGCCTACGCCGAATACATAAAGGTTCCGCCTAGAATGGTTACAGTAAACATGCAAGAAATCCCAAGTCATATAAGCTTTGAAGAAGCTGCGCTCGCTGAGCCGCTCGCTTGTGTATTACATGGAATTGAAAAGGCGGGGGTAGGCCTAGGCGACAGCGTAGCAATTTTAGGTGCCGGTCCTATAGGGCTTATGCATCTACTTTGTGCAAAAAAGCTTGGAGCATCCAAAGTTATTATTGTGGATTTAGTGGAAGAAAGGCTTGAAATAGCCGAAAGGCTAGGAGCCGACGAGACTGTAAATGCTGGAGAAAAAAGCGTTGTCGAGGAAGTTCGCAGATTAACCGACGGTTACGGTGCAGACGTTGTGATAGAGGCGATTGGACTGCCTCAAACTTGGGAGCAAGCCTTAAAACTTGTACGGCGTGGAGGAACAGTCCTAGAATTCGGCGGATGCCCGCCTGGAACAGAAATTAAAGTTAACACTGAGTTATTACATTATGATCAAGTTAGGGTGATGGGAGTTTTCCATGCAACGCCTCTGCATTTCAAGAAGGCATTAAACTTAATCGCATCTAGAACAATTGATGTTAGACCGCTTATAACCCGCAAGATGCCCCTTGAAAAAATCAAAGATGCATTCGAACTTCTGCTAACTTCTAAAAGGGACATTAAGATAGCAATAATTCCATAGGATGATTATTATGTCAAATGAGGGAGATGTTGCAGGCTACATTTTGAGGATAACCCGTAAAGAATGGGTTAAACAAGTTTTTGAAAGGACAAAATATTATGTTGGAATTAAGAGGAAATGGTTGCCAAATCAGACAATTCTTTTTGTTCATAAGACTGCGAAGGGAGATGCGTTTATTGGCTATGGAGTTATCAACAACTTTCAAGACTTCGAAGAATTGTCTGATGAGGAAAAAACTGAGTGCCAAAAATGGAACTGGAAGGGTGCGCTCGATTTCATTTATGTTGTTAAATTCAAGGAGCCGCTGCTCATAAAGAAAACTTTCTTGAGGGACTCCAAACTTAAAGGCAGATATCTGCATGGTCTAGCTTTAACAAGAAAGCAAATTGATTCCATACTGCCTATGGCTGAGTGATGCGAAAGAGTTTAAAGTATAAAGCGTTTAGTTTACAGACTTGTTGCGGATAGGCCATGGTTAAGTTCATTTTCATTACGGGTGGAGTGTTAAGCTCTGTCGGAAAGGGAATAGTAACATCCTCAATTGGAAAAATGCTCCAAGTCAGAGGATTCAAAGTTACAGCCATAAAAATAGACCCCTACGTAAACGTCGACGCAGGCACAATGAATCCATACATGCACGGCGAAGTATTCGTAACAGACGACGGAGGCGAAACGGATCTAGACCTAGGCTGGTACGAGAGATTTCTGGACCTAAACTTATCAAAGGATAATAACATAACAACAGGCCAAATTTATCAAACAGTTATAGAAAAGGAGCGGAAAGGGGAGTTCCTCGGAAGATGCGTTCAAATAGTTCCGCACGTTACAAACGAGATTAAGAATAGAATACGCAAGGTAGCAGAAAAATCTAAGGTTGATATCGTTCTAACAGAGGTTGGCGGGACAGTAGGCGACATTGAAGGTTTACCGTTTCTCGAAGCCATCAGACAGATGAGACTTGAAGAAGGATTCGAAAACACCCTATATGTACATGTGGCTCTCGTCCCAATTCTGGACGTCACTGGCGAAATGAAGACTAAGCCTCTACAGCACAGCGTGAACGAGCTTAGACGTATAGGCATTCAGCCAGACATCATAGTTGCCCGTTGTCGAAAAATGATTGACAAAGAGGCATTAAGAAAAATAGCCCTTTTCGGAACAATTCCGGAAAACGCAGTCTTTTGCTCATACACCGTTCCCACAATATATATGGTTCCGCTAATCCTCGACCAACAGGGCATGGGCGAATTCATATGTAAAAGGCTTGGCCTACAATCCGGAAATTCAAACTGGAGCGAATGGAAAAAATTTGTTGATAAACTGTTGAATCCAAAACATGAGATTAGAATAGCTCTCGTCGGCAAGTACGCGGGCCTAGTTGACAGTTATGTCAGCATGAATGAAGCCTTTCGCCATGCCGGAGCAAAATGTGAAACGAAGGTTCTAATAGATTATTTCGAAGCTGAACAGTTCGAAGAAGACCCGAAGAAGCTTGAACAGTTGGGAAAATATGATGGAATTTTTGTCCCCTACGGCTTTGGGTCGAGGGGCGCCGAAGGGAAGATAATGGCAATACAGTTTGCACGTGAAAATGACATTCCATTTCTTGGAATATGCTTCGGCTTTCAATTGGCGGTAGTCGAATTTGCAAGAAATGTCTGCGGATTAAAAGATGCTAATAGCACGGAAATAAATCCTGAAACACAGCATCCAGTTGTTGACTTGATGCCCGAGCAGAAAAGCATAGAGTATAAAGGAGCCACCATGCGTTTAGGATCACACGAGATAATAATCAAACCTAACACATTAGCCTTCAAGCTTTATGGTTCAGAGAGAATTTTTGAAAGACACAGACACAGATTCGAGGTTAACATAGAGTATTTGCCGACATTGGAAAAGTATGGCCTCGTCTTTTCCGGAAGAAGTGTCGATGGAAGAAGAATGGAAATATTGGAGATTCCCGAAAAATACTTCTTCTTTGCATCACAATTTCACGGAGAATTCAAAAGCAGACCTGGAAAACCGGAACCCGAATACTACGGATTCGTTAAGGCATGCCTAGACAAAAAGCTTGGAAAACCCAAACCGGAATTCTAGCGTGATAAGATGATGGCTAAATGTTAGAAGAGAAACGTAAGATACTCACAAGAACCATACCGTTTCTTCTAGCAGGATTGATCTTGCTTCTGCTCTATTTCTACTTTTTTGTCGGTTTTTCAAATATAATTGATGCATTTTCGAAGGTTAATCCCGGAATCTTTCTACTAGCCGTCCTCGCATGCATAATTGAGACCCTGTTCTTCACTTTCACTTGGTATTATCTCCTCAGAACCCTCTCGATTAGCATATCTTTCCCCAGAGCCCTTTCATACGTGCTCACCGGAATTTTCGTTGACATATTGATTCCAGCTGAGTCAGTTAGCGCTGAAGTTTCAAAAGTTTACCTTATGAATCAAGAAGGTGCAGATGTTGGGAAGGTTACTGCAACTCTTATCACTCAAAGAATTTACGGAATGATCATTACGGCAGTAAGCATGCTTTCCGCCTGCCTAATATTATTTATAACAGATTATCCTCTGCCAAGTCTAATCCTAAATTTAGTTTTAGTTGTAGCTGGGTTAACCTTAGTTTTCCTTGTTTTAATTTTGATTTTTTGTCTTAGAAAGGAGATTACAGAGCGACTTGTTAGAGGAATACTGAGAATTTTGAGGCGCATAATTCCTAAACGTTTTGATCTTCGAAGTTGGGAGAGAATGGCTGAAAGTGGATTAAACACATTTTTCCCCTCTCTAGCAGTATTAGCCAAAAAGCCCGAAAGCCTCCTAATATCTATTTTTTCAGCCATTTCATCTTGGATATTTCATTTGCTTGTCTCCCAATTCGTGTTTTATTCGCTTGGATACCAGATTTCTTTCTCAATAGTCGTCATAGTATATTCTGTAAGTATGATTGTTCAGTCTATACCCGCAGGGATACCTGCCGAAGTAGGTGTAACCGAGATAGTTATGAGTTCACTCTATGGAATGTTTGGGGTTCCTCTAGCCCTCAGTGCCGCAGCAACTATTCTCATACGTTTTCTTAACGTATGGTTGAAGTTCATCCTTGGCTTCATAGCTTTACAGTGGGTCGGAGTAAAAATTATAGTTGAAAAACAGAAACAGATAAAACAAGATTGATTTTATCTGAGTATGGGCTTAGAATGGCTGTTTTGCGCTGTATCAGATGCTCAAGCACATTTGAGCCTTACCCCCCAAATTATAAATGCCCAAGATGCGGGGGCTTACTAGAATACGAGATAGATTATGAAAACTTGAAGAAAGAAAAATTTTCTGGAAAATTTGATTTTTGGAGATACCGGAAATTTTTGCCCAAAATCAGGAATAAGGCCACATTAGGAGAGGGAGGAACCCCGCTTCATAGGGCAGAGAGACTTGCTAGCCGTCTTAAAGTTCGAAATGTTTATCTTAAAGATGAAACCAGAAACCCGACAAATTCGTTTAGAGATAGAAGCGCCGCCCTAATGGTTTCAAATGCCATGGACATGAATTATCAAGCAGTAGTTTGTGCAACAAATGGAAATTTAGGCGCTTCGCTTGCGGCTTACTGCGCAAAATACGGAATTGTCTGCCATGTAATCGTTCCGAAACTAGTGGATATGGGAAAACTAGCTCAAATGTTAATTTACGACGCAATAATAGAGGAGCATGGAGAAACAGTTGATGAATCAATAGAAAAAGCCGAAAAACTGGCTGAAGAAGCAGGATGGTATCAGGCAACGCCCGAGCTTAATCCTCTCGTGATTGAAGCGCAGAAAACAATAGCCTATGAAATTTTTGAGCAAGAGGGAACCCCGGACTGGATGATAGTTTCCATGGGAAGCGGGGGAACAATCTACTCGATATGGAAGGGATTCAAAGAGTTGCAGTTACTAGGGAAGGCAGACTCTACACCAAGAATGGTTGGAGTGCAAGCCCAAAACTGCTCGCCAATAATAGATAAGCTGGAAGGGAAAGTTAAACGGCAAAAGAAGAATTTGACTCATGCATTGGCAATTCTGGTTAGAAAGCCACTGCAAGAGGAATTGGCCATAAAAGCAATAAAGGAGTCGGATGGAAAAGCAATAACCATTCCGGACCAAGAGATAATCTCGGCTGAGCATGAAATAGCCAGGCTGGAGGGAATATTCGCCGAGCCAGCAAGCTCAGCAACAATAGCCGCGCTAAAAAAACTAGTGAATGAAGGAATCATAGAGAAAAATGAGAGGGTTGTCTGCCTAATCACTGGAAGCGGACTAAAAGCAACCGATATTTTACAATCATTAACCAAAAAGAGGAAAACTGTCGGAATTGGACTTGAAATCAGCACTAAA
>Ga0164311_10000616_pt1 | contig 15936 bp, 14 predicted proteins | sample GuaBasSedimGuay2_FD_121796 | JGI IMG/M metagenome (GOLD analysis project Ga0164311, IMG submission 121796) | Subseafloor sediment microbial communities from Guaymas Basin, Gulf of California, Mexico - Guay2, Core 4569-9, 9-12 cm | ecosystem: Environmental > Aquatic > Marine > Hydrothermal vents...
CTTCAGATGGTTCGCTGTAATCCAAATCCTGAAGGGCGAGACCGAGGTCGCTTAATGCCTGACCAACAGTTAGAGCAGAAGAAAGCCCGGTTACAGTATGGCCGTTCACTGAAACAGTAAGCAGTTTTGCGCGGCGCAGCGAGACTGTTAACGCACGATCTAAGGGTGTTTCTAAGTCAAGCGATAGGGTATCTTCGGGCGTGATCTGAACGCCTGCTTCGAGCAGTGCCATACCCAAGCTGGCTTGGGATGAATAGAATGTTATCGATCCATCATCTGTTACTATTGTGACTGGCTGTGCTTGTCGGAGCTGCAGGAGATAGGCGCGTCCTGAGGGAAGGAGTGCATTTTGGTCAATCACCGCAGCATTCCAGAGAACCTGGTCGCCAGGGAATAAAGGGTAACCCGCTTCAAGCAAAAGATTAGCAGGTATTCTTTCTGCACTAACAAGTGAGGTTGTGTTCTCTCCGGCGACAATTTGAATAGGTTGTGCGCGCTGTAAATAAATAGTATTGGAGGAAAACCAAAAAGCTTTTAAAGGAGGTGAGAGTTTATCTTCAGGTCGCACCTCAATCCCTGCTGCACGCAGTACAGCTGTTGGTCTTAAGGCAAAACTGACGACCTCCTGCGTTTTGCCATCAATGATCAGCGTCACTTTCTGGCGGAATGAGAATGTGATCATCACAATGCCTGAGATAACCATGAGCACTGCTAAAAGTGTGAACCATGAACGGTATTTATTGATCGTTTTCATATATCTAATGAGACATTGACTCTCTGCTGCGAAAGTTTGCTCTTAAGCAGTATATCATAAGCAATCTTCAAGCTATTGTTAAGAATTAGCCTGCGAGTGCGCCTTCAATTTTATGCAAGACATCAATGAGATAGTTCTGCCAGGACTGACCCTGAATGCCATTTACCATGATCCAATAAGCATTCTTGCCAACGCGAACGCTAGGTTCGATGTACGGTAGCGGCCTTTGTTTTATCCCTTTGGGTAGTGGCGGGAAATGTAAGATCAGTTGCTTACTTTCAAGGGTAACGGAAGCCAATCCTATTCGATGAGCAAGAATTTTAATTTTCATTTGCAGCAAGAGGTTTTCAACCTGCTGTGGTAAGGGTCCGAATCGATCTACGAACTCTATAGCTGTAGCACTGATCTCTTCTTCCTCTCGCAAATTTGCTATACGGCGATAAAGTTTCAAGCGTAGATCTTGATCGGGGATGTACTCGATTGGCAGGCCTATAGTTAACGGCAATTCCACATTGATTGGCATACTGGGTACATCCAGAAGTGGAATATTTTCTTTGTACTCTGGTTCTCCCAAAGCTTTGCGAAATTCCTGCACTGCTTGGGATAGCAATTTTGTATAGAGGTGGAAGCCGACGGAAGCAATGTATCCTGATTGACGGGTTCCTAGTAACTCTCCAGCACCACGCATCTCAAGATCTCGCATAGCGATCGTATAACCGACTCCTAATTGTGTGTTCTCCGCAAGGATCTCTAGACGTTCTTGACCTTCAATGGTGGGAGGTCTACGCTTGTGGCGGAAAAGATAAGCATATGCTCGCTGCGCGCCGCGCCCAACCCGTCCGCGTAATTGATAAAGCTGCGCTAAACCGAACCTATCCGCACGATCGACGATTAATGTGTTGGCGTTTGGGATATCCAGGCCGGATTCGATGATCGAAGTGCATAAGAGTACATCTATTTGGCCATAGATGAATTCATGCATAACATTGGCTAAATCATCTTCATGCATTTGACCATGCCCGATGCCAATCCGTGCTTCGGGGATCAAATTGCTCAAGTGGCTGTACATTGCTGGAATAGTTTGAACCCGGTTATGAACGAAAAAGACCTGCCCGCCGCGTTCCAATTCACGTATGATCGCTTCGCGGACTAATTTTGGATCATAAGCACCGATATGGGTGATGATAGGGAGGCGTTCTTCGGGCGGTGTGTTGATTGTTGAGATATCACGTGCGCCAGTCAGTGCCATGTATAGTGTGCGCGGGATGGGGGTTGCAGTAAGAGTGAGTACATCAACTGATGTGCGTAGCTTTTTTAGGTGTTCTTTATGCGTAACACCGAAACGCTGTTCTTCATCAACGACCACCAAGCCAAGGTCTTTGAATCTGACATCTGATTGGATCAAGCGGTGTGTGCCGATGATGATGTCAATTTGATTACTGGCTAATTTCTTGATTATTGCAGTCTGTTCTTTTGGCTTTCGGAAGCGTGAAAGCATTTCAACTTGAACTGGGAATACAGATAAGCGTTCACGAAAGGTATCATAATGTTGCTGGGCGAGGACAGTTGTGGGAACGAGGATAGCAACTTGTTTTCCATCCATGACGGCTTTAAATGCAGCCCGTAAGGTCACTTCAGTTTTGCCATAGCCTACGTCACCGCACAACAAACGGTCCATGGGGCGCTGGGATTCCATGTCCTGTTTTACTTCCTGGATGGCGGTCAGCTGGTCTTCGGTCTCAATATATGGGAAGCTGGCTTCTAATTCTTTTTGCCAAACCGTATCAGGGCTGAACGCATAGCCAGAGGTAATTTTCCGCTTGGCATAAAGTTCAAGCAGATCTGCTGCAACTTCCTGCACAGCATGACGGACGCGTTGTTTGGTACTGTTCCATCCTGTACTCCCCAAGCGATTGATATTGGGTGCCCTTCCATTGGGACCTATATAGTGTGTTATCCGATCTGCTTGGTGGATAGGTACGAATAATTGATCATTATCTTTGTATTCTATGCAAAGGTATTCGTTTTCAACACTGTCCAGATCAGTCTGGATAAGTCCGATGAATTTGCCGATTCCATGATCCACATGGACGACCCAATCACCGGGTTGCAGGTCAGCATAAATGGCTTCGGGTGCCTCAGCTGTGGGGTGAAATCTGCGACGAGCTTGTGGACGACTCCATCCGAAAATCTCACTATCAGTCAAAAGGTGATGCTGTTTCTTGCCCGGAAGCTGCAGGATCCAACCACTTGATAGGGTACTATCAATGAAGTCCTTACTGACATTTATTTCGGTTTGAGGATAATTTTCTTGCCAAAGCTCTGCTAATCGGGATGATTGACGGGAGACAATTGCCCAGGCATGATTCTGCCGCTCAAGAGATTTTAAATGTTCTATAAGGTTTTTAAGTTTTCCGCCAAACCGCGGACCGGGATTGAAAGATTCGGCTAGTGTGGGTATATCCGGGGCATTGGTATAACCTAATTCAAGGACTTGTTTATTATTAAAGCTATCCTCAATTTCGGACCAAGTTATGTAAGGTGTTGGTGAGTCTTGGGTTAAGATACCGTTTTGAATACTTTCTTCCCGACGATTGAGTGCATCTTCTTCAATGTCGTTGACTGCCGCGGCAATGAATTCGCGGCCATCAAGTAAGACCAAAGCCGAATCGGGAAGATAATCCATCGGGTTAGCTGTAAAAGAATAGATTTGCGGTATATCAAACTCATTAAGTTTTTCGAGATTCAGGCCCCTTTTTTCAGCATTGATGAGTAGAAATTCCTTAGCGGGAGTGATAACAGTGCTCTTCAGTGTTTCAACGGTTCGCTGTGTGGTTGGATTAAAGATCCTTAAGGTATCAATTTCATCCCCAAAAAATTCAATTCGTACTGGTAGCACGGAACTAGGTGGCCAAATATCTAATATACCTCCACGGCGCGAGAATTGGCCAACCTGTACGACAGTATTACTGTATTCATAACCGATCCCAACCCAAAAGCGTGATAAGTCGTCAGGTGTAACAGCCTGCCCTAGCTTGATCTTGCGTGTGTTTCGAAGAAATTCACGCCGAGGCAATGTTCGTGTCATGATTGCCCTGATCGGTGCTACGAGGATTGGTGGAGAGGAGGGATTTGGCATGAAGGGCAGGTGATACGCTGCCAGATCTGTAAGCACCTGCAGTCTTTCGCGGCGTGTGGTCTGTGACCACGAAGAGGAATCATAGAAGAGGGGATTGGGTTCTGGAAAATACATACGCTTTGAGTCGGGTGCCCAGAATCCGATTTCGTCAAAAAGCGTTAAGGCTCTATCAGCACGATTAGTGAGTAAAATGATAAGCTGCTGGAGGTCTTGGTGCAGAGCTGCAAGGATAGGCAGCCTGGCCGAGCGCGGCAGGCCAAGTCCTGGAAAATTCTCTTGTCTTGCATCACCTTGTTTTATCTGATTGAGAAGGTGTTGATATGCGGGTAAGGACCTAATACGGTTGAGCACTTATTTTAAAGCTTCTCCTATTTCTCCGTTATAGTCATTCATTGCCTTTTCAAGCCCTTCAAGGATGAAAGCACAAACTGCTTTAGCGGCCTTTTGAATGACTTCATCCCGTAAAGCCAACTGGTCAGCATTAAAGTTGTACAGAACATAATCTTTTGGATACATGCGCCCTGGTGGTCTGCCGATACCTATTCTGAGCCGGGGGAAATCATGGCTGCCCAATTGTGTCACAATTGATTTCATGCCGCGTTGTCCAGCCGTCCCACCCCCGGGGCGCATGCGTATTGTGCCAAAAGGTATGTCAAGATCGTCATGGATCACCATTAGATGTTCTAGAGGAACTTTGTAATAACGCATCAGTGGCGAGATTGATTGTCCAGATGCGTTCATATAGGTTTGGGGTTTGACCAATAAAAGTTGTCTATCTTCAAGTTTTCCTGTACCAATAACAGCTTTATGTTTAATGCGTTTCATTTTGATTGTGAGCTCTTTGGCCAGTGTGTCAATCACCATAAACCCGACATTATGTCGGTTACCGCTATGTTCTCTGCCCGGGTTACCTAGACCTGCGATTAAGTATGGAAGCGTGATTAATTCAGTCTCTTTTTTCATAGGGTCTTTTCCTTCTGTAATTTCACTTATTGTTCAATCAAGTGCCGTACGGATAAGTAAATGCCTAATAGCAGCAAGCCTGCAGCGGCGATCCTGGTGGTACCCAATATCGTTACAGTGCCTTGAATGGTTTGATTAAGGCGTGGCGAATTGGTGAGAACGATACCTGCGGATTGAGAACACATGCTTGGTATCAAGAGGTTATAGGTGAAGCTTAAGACCATTAATGTGCGCATCATAATCTTTAAGTTTAACATGAAACTGGTAATCAAGTCAAAAAAATCAACAGTGCTAAAGTACTGATTAAATCTGGCATTAAGTGCTTGAGACGCTGAAAATCTTGTCTGTCAGCTGCTTGGGAGTGATAGAGGAAGAAATAATCTTTCAAAAATGATTTTAATAATCAATTCTTTTAGGCTGGATATAATGCTTTTCATTACGAATACGCGTGATTTTATCTGCCCAAGGACAGCTTTGTTGCATTTTAAAACACTTCTTAATATTTCGTCAAAATTTATATCAAGCAATAGGCATAAAGCCCAGAATTCAATTGGTCCCGGACGTAGAAGGAATATGCTATCCGGAGTGAGAGCAACACCCTGGTATGCAGATTCAGGTGGGGTATTGATCGGTTTATCAAGGTTTAGATTAAAGGGATAGTACACCTGTTGCGGCAAGAACTGCGAGCGTTCCGCAAGAACAAAGGCAGAGCACAACGGCAATGATCAATACGATCACCCACCATTGAAGGCCTTTACCTTCTTTCTTCTTAAACAAATCGGGTATTTTAGGGCTGTCTGATGTGTCCATTTCCGGTGCACCCCAGCGGTTGCCACTGTTGATATCCGCAGGCGGAACTGCTCCTCCCCAGCGGTCTGTTTTCGTTTTCGGTTTTGGCGGAGCTTGATTAGGAACTTCGGGTTTGCTCCATTCTTCTGCTGAGGCGTTCATGAAGTCATCTGGTTTGTCATTTTCTCGAGGAATATGTGCCATTTATGCCTTCTTTCATATAACAAGCGGTTGTGATAGTGTGATTATACATCATCAAGTTTATGCTGCACGATCTCTATTGTCGGTGAAGAGTTGTGCTAAGATAGGACATCTCAATTGCAATTATTGTCATTGTACTTTGGTCGAACAATGATTCTCTCATGTTTTAAACCTTGACTTAATTTATAATGATTTAGTACAAGTGGAAATTTGGTAGCTGAACAAAGGAATAGAAGTACGCAATAACTATGCATTATACTGAAATTAAAGCCAAAGGGATATTAAATAAGGTCAAAGGGGTGGATACCTGGTTCGGTTTAACCTACAACATGAACCTCTATCGTGGCTGTGAGCATCAATGTATTTATTGTGATACGCGCAGTGAATGTTATCAAATTCAGGATTTTCAAAATGAAGTCCTGATCAAATCAAATGGGGTCGCGCTGCTCAAGAAGAAGCTGCCGCGTAAACGCGTTATCGGTACAATTGGTTTTGGTTCGATGAATGATCCATATACCTTTGCAGAAGCTAAATATCAACTAACCGGACAAGCATTGGAGGTTATTGCAAACCAACGTTGGCCGGTGCATATCCTTACCAAGAGCGATATGGTTTTGAAAGATCTGCAGGTACTTAAACGCATTAATGGGGTTATGGCGCGGGTAAGCTTTTCAATCACAACTGTTGATGATGACTTAGCCAGGATAATTGAACCTGGTGCTCCTTCTCCCACGAGACGGTTAAAAGCCATGCAAATCCTTGCTGAGAATGGCATTCATACAGGATTAGTATTGATGCCCGTTCTGCCTTTTATTACAGATAATCAATTGAATATCACCAGGATTGTAGAGAAGGCACATACATACAAAGCCTCTTATATCATCCCATCTTTCGGTATGACGCTGCGGAATCGACAAAGAGAATATTATTACCATGAACTTGATGAGCACTTCCCTGGAGTGCGTGAGAAATATCAAACAGCCTTTGGAGAAAAATACTTTGCTCCTGCAAATCGAAGTAGTTTCCTTGAGGGGCTGTTTTATAAGCTGTGCGCAGAATACGGCCTGGCGACAAGTGTTGAGTTGTTCCCTCCCAGGCGCAGGATTGAACAGCTTGGTTTATTTGACTGAAACTTAGGGTAAGGAAGGGACATTATAATCTAGACCAATAAATTTATTAGGTACTTGCTTGATTGATAAGAGGAAGGAACAGCCAATATGAAAAAAGTATTAAATGATTTTCGCGAATTTATAATGAAAGGGAATGTTATTGATTTAGCAGTAGGCATTATCATAGGCGGTGGATTTAACACAATTGTCACGTCATTGGTCAATGATATTCTTATGCCTCCGATCGGGTTGCTGCTGGGAGATGTTAACTTTTCTGACTTCTATGTCATTCTAAAACAGGGAGAGACATCTGTAGCAGCACATGCGACTCTTGAAAAAGCGCAAGCTGCTGGTGCTGTAACCTGGAACTACGGTTTGTTTATCAACTCACTGATAAGTTTCTTGATCATTGCGATTGCTGTTTTTGTTATCATCCGCGGGGTCAATAAAATGCAGCAGGAAGTGGAGAATCGTGCCAAGAAACCTGAGACAGCTGTGGATGAAGGAACCCAGGAAAAAACTTGCCCGTTCTGCATCCAAACGATACCCTTGAAAGCAACTCGCTGCCCATACTGCACGTCTAAGTTAAAGGAATAGAATCTGGTAAATTATCATTAAGGGAGACACAGAGTGCACCTAGGTGCACTCTGTGTCGTTTATCTTTTAAGGTGGGAGTTCTTCAATTGTCGCTTATTTCCCACTCGCCCCCGATTTTAAAGTTTCCTCATGGTGATAGGGGATACCCTGATCAATTCTCGAATCCTGTGCCATGCCATGCTAAAATAGAACTCATGGAAAATAGTATTTATTTTGGTGACAATATTCAAATCTTAAAAACACTCCCCAGTAATAGTGTGGATTTGATTTATATTGATCCCCCCTTTAATACAGGCAAGATTCAATCACGTACTCAGATCAAAACAACACGCTCCAGTGGGGGAGACCGGAAAGGTTTTGGAGATCAGCGTTATAAGACGCAAATTATTGGTGAAAGGGCCTACCGAGACCGGTTCGATGATTATTTGGCTTTTTTAGAACCGCGCTTGCAGGAAGCTTATCGAGTTTTAGCGGAAGATGGCAGTTTCTATTTTCACATTGATTTTCGTGAAGTTCATTATTGCAAAATCTTGCTGGACGAAATTTTTGGACGTGAATGTTTCTTGAACGAGATCATCTGGGCTTATGATTTCGGTGGCAGGGCGAAAGACCGTTGGCCTGCCAAGCACGATAATATCCTTTTATATGTCAAAGACCCTGAGCACTATACTTTTAACAGGGATGATATTGAGCGTATCCCTTATATGGCTCCCGGGTTGGTAGGAGAAGAAAAGGCAAAGCGCGGAAAATTACCTACAGATACATGGTGGCACACGATCGTAGGTACGAACAGCAAGGAAAAGACTGGGTATCCAACCCAAAAACCGGTTGGCGTTATCAGGCGAATTATTACAGCATCTTCGAATTGTGGGGATTTGGTGATGGATTTCTTTGCCGGCAGCGGTACGCTGGGGCAGGTCTGCTTGGAATTGGGTCGTCACTTCATCCTCATCGACAGTAATCCACAGGCTTTGGAGGTAATGCATAAACGGTTTAAAAGTGCAGAGAATATTGTTTGGCATGGTCTTGCGAATACCGAGCAATAATGCGGGTCGGTTATGTTGTCTGAGAGTATAGGAGTATATACAACCAGAAAATCCAGCAGATATGGCACGTTCAGAATGGACTCAGTGAATTTTTGAGGGCAGAGGAAAAAGAAAATGATAGCCGATTATCCGATTTTGGAATTTGACCCAACGCGTGAGGCTGTTCTGGAACCATCTCGCCTGATTGAATCCAAGGATGTTCCTAAGCACGCTGTGATCTGTTTCTTCGCTGAGGTTATTGCTGAAATAATTGAAAAACATGATGCGCGCATCATTCACACTTCAGCATCAGAGATCGGCAAACATCCGCTGTATGAGATTGCATATCAAGGACAGCGTTTGGCTTTCTTTCACCCTGGTATTGGCGCGCCTCTGGCTATCGGTTTAATGGAAGAGATCATCGCGCTTGGCGTAGAGAACTTTATTGCTTGTGGAGGCTGTGGAGTTTTGGATAAAGAGATCGCGGTTGGGCATCTTTTGCTGCCAATCGCCGCGATTCGTGATGAGGGCACCTCATATCATTATGCATTGCCTTCACGAGAGATTGAGGTTGACCCTGCAGTCGTGGAAATAATTGAGGCTGTTTTGAGCACTCACGAACTGCAGTATATTAAAACTAAGACGTGGACCACTGATGCCATCTATCGCGAGACACCCGCAAAGATACGGCGTTATCGTGAGGAGGGTTGTTTATCAGTTGAGATGGAAACCGCAGCATTTATCGCCTTGGCACAATTCCGAAATGTGCGCTTTGGGCAGCTGCTTTATGGCGGTGATGCTGTTCTGGCAGACGCATGGGATGGACGTTCTTGGAACTCGCGCAATGATATTCGTCAGCAATTATTCTGGCTTGCAGCCGAAGCATGCCTAAAACTATAGGATTGGATAGAGATTCGGTTTGTGTTGTTTGAGAAGACTTGTTTGTAAATGAATTAACTTAGGCGGGAAAATTATAAATTTTGGTAAAGTTGTTTTCTATCTCCGGCTAGATGGATAAGCGGTTTTTATAGTAAGATAGGGGAATAGAATCTTTAGGAGTTATGCATGACTGATCTTTCAACGAAGGTATTGCCTGAATTAATGGCTTATCAATTACCCGGCATTAATTCAAGTGACGATTTATTATTTCCCAGGTATTCAGGCTATTCTTTGGCCAATATTCCATCGACGGTCTGTAAACTGTTAAATATCCCTGAATTTGGTGAGGGACCTTTAGCACCAAGTTTGCTTGCGGAGTTGGGGGGACCTTACAAACGAGTTATTCTCCTCGTTGTAGATGCTTTGGGTTACAGATTGCTTAACCATCTGATGATAAACGGCAAAGCTGAGTTTTGGCGCGAATCTTTAGCTGACGGTGTCTTGATGCCTTTAACGAGCATCTGTCCAAGCACAACCGCTTCGGCGCTGACCACGCTTTGGACAGGTGTGAGCCCAGCTACACATGGGATTATTGGTTATGAAATGTGGGTCAAAGAATTTAGTATGGTGATTAATAATATCTCGCATAGTGCGATGAGCTATGCAGGGGATACGGGCGGCTTGAGGCGTGCGGGGTTTGATCCAAATACGTTTTTAGAGCGACCCCTTTTAGGTGCGCACATGCATAAGCATGGTGTTAACTCTTATGCATTTATGCATTCCTCGATTAGTAGTTCGGGCCTTTCGACAATGCATTTGAGCGATGTCTCTTTGCATGGCTATATTTGTGAATCTGATATGTGGGTAAGCATGAGAAATAAACTTAATGCGGAGCCCAATGAACATATGTTTATGTATGCATATTGGAGTGCGGTAGATACGCTCTCACACCGTTTTGGCAAGGGAGATGAACGTATAGCGCTTCAGTTTGAGAACTTCAGCTCGATGATTCGAAAGGGTTTTATTGATGATTTAAGCAAAGAAGCCTGTAAGGACACATTATTATTGATGACTGCTGACCATGGCTCAGTTTTTACACCGAAATATTCGGAATTCAATCTGATTGATCATCCTGATCTTTACGCTATGCTGCGCATTCAACCGACTTGTGAAAACCGTTTTGCTTTTTTGTTTGTGCGCCCAGGAATGATAAAAGCTGTACAGGATTATTTTGATGTAACTTGGCCCGGAAAATTCACACTTATAAAATCTGATCAAGCGATTGAAGCTGGTCTGTTTGGCCCAGGGCCATTTACTGAAACTTTATTTGATCGCGTTGGCGATTTGATTGCAGTTGCCCATGAAGATGCTTATTTATGGTGGGCGAAAAAAACCAACTTGATGCTCGGGCGTCATGGTGGGCTCAACCCTGATGAGATGTTGATCCCTTTATTCGCGTTGCCATTATGATACTTGGATTGTACTCATCAGTGTAATATTAAAGATTTATAGCCCCCGGTTTCAGGGGCTTTTGTTTTAAAGCGGGGGCAGCTACTTAATTGGGTCTTGACAAAGAACAAATATTCTATATAATACTAAATAGAACGTGCGTTCTATACAAAACAGGAGATCCTTTATGGGCACAGTTAATCTTTCACCGCTTGCATTAAATACTTACCAAGAGATCTTACGTGATAATAGTAGGATAAAACCTCGCCGATTTTCCGGGGTGAATAAAAACAATCAGTATCAGATGATTTCTACTGTTGGTAAGATCATCGACTCAGTTCAGCCTCTTCCTAGTCATACGCTGATGTTGGGAGTGTGCTCTGATGGACTACCTCTTTTTATAGACCTCAGCAATTCATCAACTGGTTCTATCCTTATAACTTGTGAAGAGGGCTTTGGTAAGACTCACCAACTTCAGGTTTTGGTCGATTCTGCGCTGAGAATTAATTCATCAAGCAAAGTCCAAACTGCAGTGATCAGTCTAAACCCTTTTGAGTGGGGATCTCCTTTCTCAAACTCTCAAGGTCACAAGTATAGTCTTGGCTGTTTTGCTTGGTACGATGAAAAGGCTAAAACGACTATTGAGAATCTGACAAGGTTAGCTGAGGATCGCCGCTCAGGGAAGCGCCAAGAATCAGACATTTTATTGATCTTGGATGATCTTGCGGCACTTGATGATCTTGATTATGAGACACAGGTGAATTTACGCTGGCTGCTTGAATATGGGCCGCAATCAAGAATCTGGCCTATTGCCACTTTAAATATAGCTGCAGCTGTATCAATGCCGTATTGGGTGGACACATTCCGAACATGCATCTTGGGAAGAATACTCATAAAAGAGCAGTTAGTTGATATCGCACTGCATGATGATGTCGAAGCAGCTGACCTGGATCCAGGTGAATTTACTGTAAGGTTTGGTGACAGATGGCTGCGTTATCGTTTGCCTATGTTAGGCTATTGAATACCGGGAGGAACTAATGGATATTGGTTTGTTGTGGTTTGATAATGACCCCAAATCAGACCTGAAGACCAAAGTTTCTCGTGCAACTGCATATTATCGTAAAAAGTACGGTCAAGAGCCCAATTTATGTTTTGTTCATCCTAGCATGCTAAAAGAGGAAAAGATCGAAATAGGGCGGGTCAGTTTACAAAGTAGCACCTCTATGATCCCATATCATTTCTGGTTAGGTGTCAAGTAATTTTCCGCTGCCTTGCAAACTATAAATAAAAAGTCTCTAAACATTTATTAAAGCGAATAGAGAGGGGAAAATTAATAAATTTTGAGATAAGTTAAATAGCTTTTAAAGACTGAGGGGATTGAAAAGTCAGCTCGTGAAAGCCATAAGTATTAATGATTGTTGTGTTACCAAGTTGTGTCTTGCGAGTTGTTTTTGGATAATATAAGTGGATATGTCCATGGAAATGGTACCTTGGTTGAAATACATTGATCAACCAACGAAAAGCTTTGATCCCCTGGTGAGCGAGGTCGGTATCATCATGAATCCCCCAAGGGGGGGCGTGCGTGACGAAAATATCTAAATAGCGACCATGTTGAAGTTTATTTAGCATTAATTTGGGGACAAGACTCCAAACTAACATCCACATTTCAGCTTGAGTGTATTGGTGCGGTCCACCGTTGTAATTAAGAGAGCCCTCGACTCCCGCAAGGAGCAGGTCGAATTGTTTTTCCATCTTAACGCGTTTATGCAGATCAACTGCCCCCCAGGGGTTGTTGCGCGGTTCACCTGACCCAAATTCAGACGGGGAGGCATGGTTGCCGCGCACATAATAAAGTGGGATATTTAACATGCTGATTATGAATTCTAGGTAGTAATAGTGCAAGTCCCCACAACTGATTGCCATGTCCACGTCTCCAAATCGTTTCAGGATTTGTGGACTGTAAATCGCAGGGAGTTCGATATCACTTAAGGTGAGAAGTTTCACAATCTTATTTTACCGGAAAGTTAAGTTTTTCTTTTGATTCGTGTGATTGGATATGAATTTGTTTGTTGCGACTGCTATGGCAATAGCTTTATTGCGGTCATGGCTTATACTGATAGACCAGTCGTTTAGACCCTTCTCGGCTGCGATCTCAGCTGCGTTGTTGTGCAAATAAAGGGTAGGCTCTCCAGAGGGTAAATTTAAGATTTCAATATCATGCCAATTGACTAAACCAATGCCGCTACCTAAGGCTTTGGAGACTGCTTCTTTGGCTGCAAATAAACCACTTAGAATATCATTCCGATTACGGGCTTGTGCCAATTCGCGCTTTGTGAATACTCTTTGCAAAAATCGTTCTCGTATGGCTGGATTTATTTTTTCCAGACGATCTATTTCGATAGTATCGACTCCACATTTAATCATTTAGATATTGTCCCAGCTGTTGCCATTGCTAAACGATCAAGCGAAAGGTATTTTCTTGCAGAAGTTAGTATCTGTTCTGCACTTATTGATTGGATCATATCATCATATCGTCTTAAGTAATCGAGGCCTAAATTGAACCTCTCAAGGTTCAGCAATGAAACTGCCACACCACTGTTGGATTCTAGTGAGATAGGTAAACGTCCGATAATAAAGGATTTAGTATCATCCAATTCTTCTTCTGTTACTGGTTTTTCGATAAAGCGTTTTACCTCGTTCTTGATTAGTTCAATAGTTTTATCAAGATTAATTGGATTTACACCGGCTACGATTTCCCATGCACCTGGACCAATACCTGAATTCAATTGGGTTTGAGCGTAATAAGCTAAACCCGCTCTCTCACGTACGGCATTACCAATGCGACCCATCATGCCAAACTGCCCTAAGATGTTATTCCCCACTGCACAGGCTAAATAATCATCGGAGAGACGACTGGGGCCGACAGTACCCATTACAAGATCGGTTTGACTTTTGCCCGGGATGGAAATGTGCTGTTTAACAGAATGCGTCAGTGGTTCTAGTTCTGGCAACATGTTCGGTTCATGCTGCAGTGGATTTGACCATGCGCCCAGTGTTTCAGTGACTTGTGTGATGGCTTCTTCGGGTTCAATTGCCCCAACTATGGAAATTACCATACCCTTCGGGCCGAAGTTGTTTTGATGGAATTCTTTAAGGTCATCGATTTCTATTGCCTGTACTGTTTCTGGATAACCTTCATCCGGACGTTCATAGGGATGATTTTTGTAAATTAACTGATCAAAGGTCATTGCTGCCATTTGTGCTGTATTTTGTGCTCGGATAGTTAGCAATGTAAGCATTTGGGCTTTAAGACGATTAAACTGTTTGACTGGAAAGGAAGGTTCGTTTAATACTTCAGCTAATATTCGTAGCATCGCGGGAAGATCTTCTATGAGGCACTGACTGCTGAAACTGGTGGTGTTTGTGCCCCCGTTGATGAAGAGATGCGCACCGAAGGACTCGATGGTGTTATAAAGCGTATGAAAGTCTCGTTGTTTTGTGCCGGTCATAAGTGCTGCAGCAGTAAAGTATGCTAAGCCTAAGCGATCCTCAGAATCCGCAATACTCCCCGCGAGTAAATAGCCTTTGCATACAACTGTCGGGCTGTTGAAGTTCGGACGAGTCAGCAGAGTGATGCCATTTGGCAATGTATAACGGCTTATGTCATCTGAACCTGGTAGTGATTGGCGGTGTAACGTGTTCTTTACCATAACCCCTTGCCTTGCGAATTTGGATGATATATGCCAACGACTCTATTTTTGGAGGATAGATATGTTTTGGCAATTTGCATAACCTCTTGCGGTGTAACCTCGGCCAGGTGGTCAACGTAATGGGTGAACCAATCATAGCTCGCGAAAGTATCTGCATATCCTAACCAAAACGCCTGATTGGTGATGTTTTCACTACCGTAAGCAAAAAGTGCCCGTGCTTGTTTTACAGCTCTTGTGATTTCTTCTTCAGTTACAAGCTCATCCTGCAGACGGTGAATTTGATCATCTGTGGCTTGAAGGACCTCCTGAGCGGTTTTATGTGGATGAACAGTCAAATGAATATTATAAAGATAGGGATCAATTGTGGCTTGCAGGCTTCCTTGCACTGAGACAGAGATCTCATTTTCTACTAGGGCCATATATAATCGGCTGGTTTTATTGGTCGTCCCTCCGCTACCGAACATATTCAATCCGGAAGGTCCCGTAAGCAAACTATCCAATACTGTCAAGCTGAAGAAACTATCATCTGCTGCTCTGGGAGATCGATAAGCGATCTGGATGAAGGTTGTCTTCCCAGGACCGTCGATATCAACAAGTTTTTCAGCGCTTTGGGGTACTTCAGGGTTAAGCTCAGGTTTGCGGACTTTAGAGGAAGGTATCTTGTCGAAGAAGTATTCAACTTTTTTAATCATTTCTTCCGCGTTAAAATCCCCAGCAATGGATAGCAATGCGTTACCGGGTTGATAGTAACTCCGGTAATGTGCATACAGATCATCGCGGGTGATTTGCAGGAGATCTTCTTTAAGTCCGCCGACCTCATAGCGATAAGGGTGTTCATTAAAGGCGGCTAATTGAACAGCTTCACTTAGCCGAAAGAGGGGATTGTTTTCTGAGCCTTCACGTTCTGAGATTACCACAGTACGTTCCAGTTCTACTTCTTCAGGTTGGTAGAGGCTGTTGACCATACGGTCAGCCTCTAATTCCAAACCGATCTCAAAGGCATGTGCGGGTAGTGTTTCAAAATAAGTCGTCCAATCCATATATGTAAAGGCATTCCAATTGCCACCAACACGCGAGATTGTTTTATCAAGTATATTTTGCGGGAAATTGGGCGTGCCTTTGAATTGCATATGCTCCACCCAATGGGAAAGTCCAGTCTTTCCTGGGGTTTCATTACGTGAACCAACGCGGTACCAAATCCAATTGCTGATGATCGGCGCAGTGTGGATTTCTTTTAGCTGAAGGATGAGTCCATTTGAAAGTTGGTGTTTAATTATTTCTTCTGACATTTGTTTTTTTTGATTTCTAATATATACTAGTA
>Ga0164311_10000618_pt1 | contig 15930 bp, 10 predicted proteins | sample GuaBasSedimGuay2_FD_121796 | JGI IMG/M metagenome (GOLD analysis project Ga0164311, IMG submission 121796) | Subseafloor sediment microbial communities from Guaymas Basin, Gulf of California, Mexico - Guay2, Core 4569-9, 9-12 cm | ecosystem: Environmental > Aquatic > Marine > Hydrothermal vents...
TGGTGGTGCTGGGGGCTTCCACAATAAGGCGACGGACAGGCCTGCTACTAAAATCACTATTACGACAACAACGCCGATTAATGTTTTCTTTTCCATATCTAATCACATGTTTTATTTTTTTTAAATAAAGAATATGCAGCTCATATACTTCTACTTTGTTTCATGATTTAAAAAATTTTCTATCAAATAAAGGATTATGTGACATTGATAGCTAATATGTATCTGATCGTTAATTACCTCTTTTTAATTGCTTCTTCTGTGCTATGTCGGGGTTATTCATTTAGTATTATGGAGAAATTCCCAATGTTTTCAGAATTTTAAGAAAAATTGATAATTTTGTAAACTAACTTAATACCTTTATCGATGACAAAGTTGTCCTCTAATCTAAAATGTTTAGATGCCGATAGGTCTCTAGTTTCATTCGATGCTGTACAATTCATTCTTGATGATCTGCTTATTCTTTTTTGATGACTTTATCTGTGTTCTAGGTATTGCCCCAGATCTCTAATACAGTTCCAACGCGATTGAGCATAAATTAAGAAGCTAATTCTAAAAATTACGATCACAGGAATGAAAATCAGTGTAACAGAGCTTAACTGAAAAAGCGGAAACGTAAGAAATGCGACAAGAAGAAACCGATTAGCAATAAAATTTGTAATAATAAAAGAGTAAAATTAAACATTTGTGCTTTCTGTTTTTCGGGGTTAGATCTTCTTTAATCTCGGATTAAGAATTGTGTCCATTGCAATGCCTATTAACGCGAACGTTAGGCCGACAAGCGCTATCATTAGGCCTGGGATTAAGACCCACCACCAGAGGCCTCTAATGGTAGCAAATCGTGCTTGTGCGTCATGGAGAATTTGTCCCCATGTAGGTATTGTTGGATCACCAAGTCCTAAGAAGCTAAGTCCAGCTTCTGCAAGTATGGCGCCAGGTACACCAAGGGCTATGTTCGCGAACGTATATGGCACTATCTGGGGTGCTATGTGTCTTATAACTATTTTTAATCCGCTAGCTCCTGCTGCCCTAGCTGCTTCTACAAAGGGCTCTTCCTTTATCTGCAAGGCCATGCTTCTAACTACTTTAGCGAAACCTGGCCATGAGAATATTGAGAGCAGGATTATTATGTTCCATATGGATGGTCTCCAAGCAGCTGCCATGATGATTAGAATTGGTAGAACCGGCATTGAGTATACTATATCGTTTATCCTTTGGAGCAATTCGTCCCACTTACCGCCTAGATACGCGCTAGTGACCCCGTATACTAGTCCTATGAATACGCTTATTAATGATGTTAAGATTCCTATTACTAGTGCGACCCAAATACCCCATACAATCCCTGACCAGAGATCTCTACCAAAATCATCTGTACCCAGTAGACCATATACACGGCCCTGGAATATGGCCTTTACGTGTTCCATCTTGTTCTCTGTGGTAAATAGATATACTCTAGTTACAATTCTGTAGGTTCCTCTTAATGGTTCCGCTTTACCGTATTGGCTCATACCGGGTTGCGCTTTAGAGAATAATATTTGCATGGCTATTAATGGATCTATTACCTCTGCAGTTAGATTCGCAGCCGCTGGGTCGTATTGTCGCGCAAAGTTTACAATAGCTGTCTTTGCCGAATCCTCTAATGTAACGAAGAATACGAATTCTGGAACTGTAACTTTTAACCTACCAAGGGTTATTGTTTTGTTATCTGGCCTTTCGAAATCAATGACTATGAAGGGGGATACATTGCTAAGGGTCGCGAACTTAAATTTTACAACTATTCCTGAGGGGGGCATATCGTAGTGATAATCATAATCTATTTTCCATTCTAACATTGTCGTAGTATTCGTTGTTACTTGCCCATACCTCACTTCATGTTTCGCAACAGCCTTTCCCCAAAATATTGTTATCCACTCTGGAGGCACTGCACGAGGATTCTCTTCCCAATACTTAATGTTGTACCAGTTCTTATAGGTTAATGGATCAGCTATTAGTGGTGCTGCAAGTCCCATACCTACGAGAATTATAAGGATGGTGATACCTAACATACCAGATTTCTGCGTCTTGAATTCTGAAGCAAATTCCTTCAATCTATCCCTTAAGTCTTCCCATCTCATTCTTGCTCAACCCCATCCGACTTTGACTCTTGGATCTAATAATCCGTATATCAGATCAGCAATTAACATTGCTATAACAAATAGGAACGTAAACACATAACCTTCAGCGATTATTACTGGGAGATCATTCGTGGATATAGCGGACCAATACAGCATGCCCATGCCCGGCCAATTAAATACAGTTTCCGTAATTATTGCGCCTCCAAGCGAACCAAGAACCGACAGGATTATAATCGTTACAATAGGTGGGGCCGCCGCTCTTAAAACATGACCATATAGTATTCTGCTCTCAGGAAGACCTTTAGCTCTCGCTACAAGAACGAAATCTTGGGTCATTATGTCAATAACGATATTTCTGACAACATATGCCCATCCTCCAAAGGAGACAAAAGTGACCGTAATTAGGGGTAGAGCCAAGTGCCATAGGAAGTCCATTATGCTAGGTAACCCAGGAGGGGGCGGGGGTAATGAATGTGTTCCTCCCGATGGGAATATGGGGATATAGTACGCGAATAATAGAATGAATATCATTCCAGTCCACCACATTGGGACACTGTTCGTTATGAGGGCAAAGGCAGCTACTGATTTATCCATAATTGTTCCCGCGTTCTTCGCGGCCTTTAATCCAATGTATATTCCAACAATTGCCGTGACAATGGTAGCTGTGAGGAACAGAACTATAGTATTCGGCAACCGTCCCAGTATTATTTTAGTTGTATCCCGTGACCCATCCGGTGCCGTCAGCATTAATGCTGGACCAAAATTAAAGGTCATTGCATCAAACGTTCGCATAAGAATCCTATAAATAATGGGTTTATCCAATAACCATCTCTCCCTATATATCTTCTCTCTTGTAGCTAGATATGCTTTAATTTCTTCTTGAGAAGCTGCTGGATGTTGCCGTATATAGTTCTGAGCATCCGCTTGTAATTGCTCTCTAATCCACGCTTCTGCGTACATATCAATAACGACGTTGAATAGTGCTGAGATAAGAAGGGTTACCACGAACAATGTTAGAAACGCGTTAAACGATCTTATGACTAAGTATCTACCATATCCCAAATACTTCCCCTCTACACACTATATATACGTGTTAATTTTTAATACAATGGATTATGGTTTTTATTCCCTCAAATTCCTAACTATACTTAGGTAAATATATAAACGCTTCTCATATAGTTTCTGAGATTAGCTAGCAAAACAGCTTTCTGCTCACTGATTCTCAATGCCGAAGAGGTAATTCGTCAGGTGAAAAAATTGGATTAACTAAAGTAAAACGCAAAAATAGAACATACCTGATGGTCTACAGGCCATCGTTAACAACAAAGTAAAAAAGTAGAGAAAATTATCAGAGCAAAATAAAAGTAGGTCCATTAATGTTTACACATATGAACTCATTTCTTTAGTTTTTTCTTTATAATTATGACCCCGACTATCACGATAGGTACTAGTATTGCCGCGATAATCACAATATTGGGAATTATCATGCCCTTAGTAACTCTTAAGACGAAATTACCTACAGCCTCATTTAGATTTGTATCTAATGCTCTTATGCTTATTACCATTAGTATTTGGTTACTAGCAGATTTGTTAAGTAGCTCTGTGATGCGTTCCTCTGGTATCAGGATGTTCAGTGATACTTTCTTGTCGGATTTTTCGACTAGTTCGATCTCATAGCCACTCACATTTACTGAAATGGAAATCAGCTTCTCATTATATAGTAGTTCCTCGTTGTCTGTTATTGTTACGGAGATGCTTAGGTTTCCAGATTGGTATCCTATGACGGAATCATTAGCGTATCCTAATTCTATGGTAGGTGCCTCTGTCTCGGTTTTTGCTACATCTACATAAACGATTCTATGTATCCAGTAGGAAGAAGGTAGGAAAACCTTAATAGTTACGATGTGTTCACCCGCTAATTTTGTGGAGAAGGACGCACTTAATGCTCCTCCCGTCCCACTGAAACTTAATTCCGTCGAACCTAAGTAATCCTTAACCGTACCGCTGATATTAGTAATACTTGTTTGCACATTGATCGTTAATGTATCGCCTTTCCTTAGATCCACGGGAGATACACTTACGTTCACGATTTTTTGCAATGAAGTTAGTTCTATAATGTTACTTACGAAGCCCTCTATTTCTTCCCGATCCACACCATAAGCTTCCCTGAAAGCCCAGTTATCAAATAAGAAATTCGTTGCCAATACTAATGCGAACCCTCCAGTTCCTCCCGCATACACTGCTGCTACTGGATACCGACCGTACATAGCTATTATGCTTGCTCCTACTTTGACTTGAAGCGACACACCGTAGAAAGGAAGCTCACTCACGTTTGCGGTTAAGAAATGTCCTGGAATAGTTTTAGCTTTTTCTACCGAAGTCGCCACTTGACGTTTCTTGAAGCTTATTCCAAAACGTGAAGCGAGTTTATTAAGTTCAGTAATATTATTGGACTCTGGCGTCATTCCGATGAGAATTATATTCCCGCCATCGCTAATATAGTTGAGAATGGCTGTTATTTCCTCGTCTGTAAACTTAGTGAATTGTACTTCTCGCTCAGTTCCATTTTCCCAGAGAACCTCGTAGTATGATGCGGCATCGGGCATGAATACTAGATCATATTTGCTTAGGATTTGCTCGTTAAGTGTAGGAGATGAGAAGTACCAATGCTCCACAGAGATATTTCTTCCCTCTAAGAATAGGTAAAAGTTCTTATATTGCCCGTATTTGTAATCGATTGTCCATGAAGTATGCCTTAAATCAAATAACCATCGCTGCGATGGTTTCACCAGATGGAAGGCCATCGGTACCTTAACTTCTTCGAAATCAGTTCTAAAAACTATGTAGCCTTCATAGTAACCTTCTGTATCATCAGCAAAAGTTGCGTTAAATTCCCAGAAAGATGTAGGTGAAGTAATAGAGATGGTTTTACTAGAATGCAGATTAATGACATCCGATATGTTTCCTTCCAGCGAAATACTTAACGTTGCGCTTACACTCGTGATTATACTAAAGTTAAACTCTAATCTCATTCCAGCGAAAACTTTTCGAGCATATGGGAAGAATATGGATCGATTAGTATGTCCTGTGGGGATCCTCTGGGGCAGAACGTATATTCCTAATGGAATACCTAAAGCATTTTTGTTACTAGTTTCTAGGTACTCGTAGGCTGTTGTTAGATTTACAAATCCTGCTCCAGCCCACAGTTCATAGAATTCTGTTTCCCCAGAAATTATGGGATCCGCCGTTTCCATGAGTACTAACTTAATTATTCCAGGCCAGTACTCCTTATTTATTCCATGATTCTTCAGATAGTGAGCAACTAGGGCAGCTGCACCCGCTACGTGAGGCGCGGAGAAAGATGTACCCTCTTCTGGGCCTCCATAGTACTCGCCAGATTCCGTTGATATAGGTGCTGCTACTCCCGTTGGGGCACAGACATCCGGCTTTGCAATTAGATGAATAGCTGGACCTATGGAAGAGTAAAGTGTTTTAACACTTTTTCCATCTACACTAGCTGCTCCTACGGTTATTGCGTATGGTGACACTCCTGGCGACGCTATGCTCATTGAAGCAAGTCCAACGTCACCCTCATTTCCAGCAGCGATAACTACTGTCACACCCATTTTAATAACTTCATTAACAGCCAAAACTAGTGGATCAGAATAACTAGCCCCACCACCAAGACTCAGATTTATAACATCGGCGCCCTGTTCAACACACCATTCTACGGCAGCAATAATCCCCGCTAATGTCGCTGTCGTCTCTTCGCCGCTAGGGAATACTTTTGCTGCGATAATTAGCGCGCCTGGAGCGACCCCAGTACCAAGATCCGGATCTCTCTTCCCCATGCCCGCCGCGATACCCGCTACTCTAGTCCCATGCCATACATTCGTATTGCCGTCACTTGGATCTTCTTCATCTATACCATATCCGTATTTCTTTTTAACAAATGATTTCATGGCTACAATTTTGTCTTTAAGATCTGGGTGATTTGGATCTATCCCAGTATCAATTACTGCGATCTTTATTCCGCTTCCGTCATAACCATTTGTCCAGAAAGTATTAGCACCCATTGCAATGCTACTTTCTCGTGTCGTAGGGCTCATTTCGCCGGAATCAGTGGATTCACGCAGTAGATGGTAACGTTTGTTATGAAAAATTATCACTGGAATATTTAGAGATTTTATTATGGATAATTGATGTGTACTGCATTCTATAAGTAATGCTGGGAATATCTTATACTTATGTAAGATTACTATGTTATCAAGATTTAGTTCTAGAAAACGCTCGACACTACTCTTCTCCATGAACCAGAGGATGAATTGCTCTCGTTTCCCTTCTACCATAGTTTCTCTGGAAATCGTTGGGCTTAAGAGCTTATTATTGGTACTTCTAACGATAACTAAAGGCTGCACCATACTAGACATTAAAATTAAAGACGCGATGATTGCTAGAAGAATAATTCTTTGCTTAGATATCATGCCTGAACCCCTTCGATTAAGATTACTATAAAAAAAATGGCTAGAAAAAAAGAAGGAAAAAATAGTTAAAAAATTTACATATCGCAATGGTATCAATTCTCGTAATTTTTTCAATTCATTTTTTTGGACATACTTAAAAAGAACCTTAGGCTTACATGCAAATGAAGTAGTGATCTAAGATGATCTATTCAGTTTAGTATATGATGATTCGCGAAAAGTTTACTTCATCACGTAATTACCGATCACCAGTGATAAAGCAATGAGAACACGGGCGATTAACCCTTATCAATAAACATTGATCCTAAATATCTTGGATCCAGTAAGTTCGTTTTCTCTTTCTAATTTTTCTGTATAATTTTATTGCCAGCATAACCGTAAGTATGATGATGAAGAATCTAGGCAAGTAATTGTATAGGTAATGCAGTATCTTAACCTTTGTTAGCTCCGCTTTTTTCATTCTGACAATTTCATTTATATCGATAAAACCCCCGTACCTAATGCCATGCTCCCGCAATAATGCTTCTAATGATACATTATCAACCCAAGGGTAAAGTATACGTAATCCCTCAATAAATTCGTGAATGGTCCATGGTCTATTGTGTTCCGGATCTGAAGGATCCGGATCATAGCTAATTATCACATTCCATATCAGTCGAAACCCCATAGATATGTTATCGACTAAACCGTCAGAATTCATGTCATCGCTATGTGAATCATATAAATCCCACATAAATGCTGCAACAGCACATTCAACATCCGAGTAATCTTCATCTTTTATGGGCACATAAAATTCTTCCAATGATTCATTGATCAACCAAAATGTGCCGTAGGCATCTATATACCTATCGGCCTTTTTCATACCATAATAGTCTTTGATGACAGATGGGAAAAAATCCGCAAATCCCTCGACCCACGCAGTTATAGGATCTGTGTGTTCATTCCATCTATGATTCTCTCTTGCATAAGGAGGAAGTTCTGAAAATGAACTATGAAGAAAGTGTGCATACTCATGAACAATAACAGAGAAATCGAGCCAATCGGCGTGCTCGGGATCCCCACAGATATAAATTACGCGTTCAAAGATATCATAGTAGGTAGCTAGGTTATTCCTATCTATGGATACCTTAACTTTAGGCGGGGGCACATCCATAATGTCTCTAATATAATCATAGGCCATCATGATATAGTTGTATACTGGGGCAGCCCGCTTGCAGATACCGCCTAGAACATAATATACAACAAGACCGCTCTTAAGCTCCACAAATTTAGCACCCCGAGAAATTGTAAGCGAAGAAGACAGATTATTAGGAACATATAGGGACATAGCTGAAGCATTAAATTCACTTACAAAGAGAGACATTCTAGCGGACACAACCTTGTCAAATTCCGCAACTATATGAACCGCATCTGAATCAAAAGCGAACTTTAGGAAAACTCCCTTATATTCCTCAAGCGCTTTCTTATTGACATCAATTATAAAAAAGCCGTACTTATTAGTATACCTGTATTCAATTAATTGATCAAAGAAAGTCCTAACTCCATGAATTTCAACTCTAATATTACATATGGGTTTTAGTAAACCATGATCATCAAGATAAGCTACGTAACCGTAAAATCTTACATAGCCTTCATCTGGGTAAAGTAAATCCCTATCCAGTTGCTTTACGATGTATGTTATTTTACCGCCCGTGAAGTCAGAGTAAATTTCCTGTAGATATGAATAAGATGATATAGTTGCCCAAACCGATAATATGATGATGATCGATAAAAACAATACGAAATTAATACGCAAATTTAATCCCTCATATCATTATCCCCCAGATCATCCTACATATAAGATTTATGGGACTTCTATTTTATAAGAGTAACCAACACAAGAGCGCATGATTACGAGTACCAGTTTTTGAGAAAAAAGAAAAAGCATAAACATACATTTTTCTATCCTTTCTTCATTATCTTAATTTCTGTCTCCAAGATTTAGCAATGTCTTTGAATATATAGCATCTTTTTCTATTTAGAGATTTTTTACTTATCGATTCTTCTGTGTTTTGGGAGATATTATAGTTTTAGGTTACTCTGAACAAAATCAAGTTATAAAGAAGTTAGAACAAGATAATTATAGGTTATCGACATCTTAATCTGAGGAATGAATTAGTATTTTCTAAGTTTTCCTAATGCTTTAATGTGCTTAAAGTACTCTTTATTATCTTTTATAAAGATCTAAGACATCACTTTTTTCCTCCTCCTGACTTTCTTCCTCAGCTTTTTCTGATAACATAATGGCAATAGCTTTAGCTTGAATATAGGCTACTGACAATGCGAAAATCCCAACGCCACTAGCTAGAACTAAAATTCCGCCAAAGAGTCTTAATTGTGCACTGAAGTTTTCTGAAAAAAGAAGATAACCCCCAAGAACCATCAATATAACTGGGACAATTATTGCAATTTTATTGTATTCTACTCTATATTCTTTTTTAGCTTGATGAGACAAAGTGAATCACTTCCTTGCTACTTAATTTTTAATTATTGCAAAAAGGTTTTAACCTTTTAAGGCTTGTGTTCCAGCAAAAGAAAGAAAGGCTTGTTCAAAACGATGTTCAAAGAAGAACCATGAATTTTAATTCATCCCATTTTAAATCATTGTTAAAAATATGGATGGTTTTTATTCTGTTAACATATATGCGAATACTATGAACGCTAAGAATAGGGCTAATCTCGTTATAAAGAAAACCAATGGTACAAAGTTGCCCGCTAAGTTTATACACAGAATCAAGGAAATTACTAAGACTAATACTTTCTGATTTTCAAAGTATTCATATTTAGCTAGCATCTTGGTTAAGGAGTATAGGGAAAAGACCAGGCCTATAGTTATCAGAATTTTCGAAACTAAATCTAGAACCATTATATCGTGCGGGAATATTCTCTCGATGCCCCAGATAGTACCTAAAAATATCTCACCAATGCGCGCCATGAAAACGAAACCTCTCATGAATACACCTAGTATCTCATTAGCATGTGTCATTATGTACATTAAAGGTACTAATTGACCAAGCACACCTATGGTTACTAGAGCTCCGCCCAAGTATACCGTCCATGTGCCTTCGAGAAAACCTCTAAGTTTAATCAGATAGATCGAGAAAATTATGAATGGAATATCTAGTATAAGATAAAACTCTAGACTAAGAACTATTAATGATAGTATCCTGACAGCGACATCCTCAATCATTGTTCCTCCATACTGCTGTGCTACTCCTAGAACAGTATTATAGTATGCAACTAAAAAGATCCCTCCAAAAAAGGAGGCAAGCATAGTTATTGCGATCAAGTAGATTATTATCCGTAATGTTCTAAAAGGTCCTTCCTCAGTCTCGCTCATTTCGAAACACTCTCTATTTAACCTCTAATAGATATAAACTCCTTACTCCAAGTAGAAGTATTTCTTTTTTTCCATCGCCATCAAAGTCTTCGACGGCACAAACCATTGGGGGGGATGAAAAACGTTTTCTCCATATTATCTCGCCATTAATGTTGCAGATGAAAGCATTTCCATCCAAACTTGTTATGAGTATTTCCATTATACCATCCCCATCCATATCCGATATGCAAAGAGATGAAATCCAGCTAGTCCATTTTATCGACCATACATCTTTTCCCATTTTTTTATAGCTCACTTTTCTCCAATATCTATATATTACCTCTTGATCCCCATCCCCATCTATATCGTAAATTATCTCTGGCGTCTCCATTTTTTCGAAAATAACTTCATTTAGGTTTAGTATTTTTAGGAGACCTTCGTATGTAGCTAAAATGATCTCTTGAATTCCATCATTATTGACATCGTGTATGTGAAGAGAAATTATCTCACCTATATTTCTAAATGTTTTAACGACTTTATTTCCTTTGCAGCTTATTAACCAACCATTTTTACCTCCTACCACGATCTCTTTTTCTCCATCTCCATTAAGATCGCCTACTTTTATTACCGGGGAATCCAAATAGGTTCCTAGCTCGATAGCCCCCAATCTCGTCAGTTTGTGATCGTAGATCAGAACTTCTCCATGTCTCGTTACGAAAATCAACTCTGGAAAATTATCCCTATTAATATCGCCAACACATCCATCCTCGATGATAAAATCTCTTAATATCTCTTTAACAGAAACCTTTCCCCTCTTCCCCCTTATAAGGAAAACAGATCCCTTCTCAGTCACTATTAAAGCATTTTCGCGAATAGAATCATCGGCGAAAGGAATAATTTCCCTTATCATTTCTGGAAATTCATAACTCCAGATTTCCTTTCCCTCACTAGTAATTGCGAAAAGAATATTATCAGCTCTCGCAACGAATATCTCCTTTCTACCATCACCATCTACATCGACTAATCTTATTAAGAGAGGCGTGTCACCCGCCTCAAACCCACTTAGCAACCTATCTTCCTCTTTTTTCTTCCGTTTTTTCTTCTCCGCTAATTTAGGAATTACAAGATATTCCTTAGATATGTCTAGAGACTTTTTATCTAGAATTACAATTCGCAATAATCTCGTTGTTATAACCTCTTTTTCCCCATCACCGTCGACATCGCCGTAATCTGAAAGGCTGTCAGAAAGAAACTCAAGTTTGAAAGCTATATCCTTCGCCATCACCAGTAACCCATTTTTAACTAATTAACATAAAAAGTAACCATTGTTACTTAGATAAGAAACATGCACCTAAGTTGTTTTAAAAGTATCATTAAAGCACCTATTTACAGCAGACACCTCTTTTTCATCACCACTTTTAATTTTATTAAACTGCTTAATTCTCTGTCATTACATATTATCGACTTTTCTTAGCTAAATAGATTGTAACCTTCTTCATAAAGTGATGAAAACCAAAATCCAGTCTTGGAGGATATTCAAAAAATCTGAATCTATTCTTAAGGAATTTTAATTGCTCCTTAATGCCTTTTTTGGCAGTATCCCTAAGCAGTACTCTAATGGCTTCAAAATCATTCACCATTTGCAACAATATCGGAATCATAAATCCTGATAAAATCCATATAACCCCAAGGACAAATCCTAAGAAACTATAGATTCTAACTAGTAAGATGAATAAGAAAAACTCAATGTGAAAGATTTGCAATGAGAATAAAAAGTGAGACGTAAGAAGAAGAGAGGAACCAAATATTTTATAGAGTACCAGAATGCTATTGAATTCTCTCCTCACAATGATTAATATGAGAATACCGTTAAGAATCATTAATACGACATAGATAATGGAAGAATACACTGTTAGGAAAAAGCTTTGAGTGCTTACATGGCACAGAATATAAAAGAGACTAATAAAGTATATCGAAAAGAGAACAGTGATTAATGAGAAACATAATGGCAAATATCTCGAAATCTTCCTGATAATCTCGCTCCTATCGTAGTATAATGCAATAATGATTATCAAAACACTAGTAATAGATGCAGTAATTATGAGAGGAATAGTTAAGGAAATATCGTCATAAATTACTAAGGGATAGCACTCAATAATCAAAATTGTTATTGCAGTTATTACTGAGGAAATCATTCTTCTCTTTAATATCCTCAAGTGCAGAAATATTGCCAGGGGAAAGGATGATACGACCATTACTGTTGCTATTGTTAGTAATGGATTACCGAGACTTTTCCCAGCTAGGCTCATAAAAATTACAGAAAAAACTAGAAAGGAAAAAATATTGCTAATCAATCCTATTAGAACCCATTTGCTAGTGAAAGCGTATGTAAGCATGACTCTTCCATGAATAGTAAATGTAACTATTGAAAGAAAAATTACAGCTCCCCATGGAACAAAATCTATAGTCTCATAACCTATAACGATAGGATAGCTCTCCTTGATAAAGAACCAGAATATACAAGTAACCATAACAATATTTAAGAAGGTCGAAAAAATTGCCGCTTCCATGCTTTTTATCTGATATTTTTCACTAGGGAGAAACCTCATTTTAACTGCCTCATCAGCCAGTAAGGCTTTTTTAGGATAATTCAATATTGCCAAAAATTTGTTTCTTTTTTTAAGATTTTTGCTCTACGATTTAACTTGACAATAACATAGCATCAATCTAAACACCATAGTTAGATGATTATTAGCTATCAAAGTTGCTTAAGAATCCCTTATAAAAATAGATCAAAAACTAGGATAGAATAGACTAAAAATGACTTTCTGACAGAGTAAATTGAATTAAAAATGCTAAGAAAGAAATTCAATCATTAATCATATAAGTGACATGCAACGAATCTTCCAGAGGATACTTCCTTGAATTCTGGTTCCTTCTGCTTACATACATCCATTGCTTTGGGACACCTTGGCCAGAATCTACAACCCTTTGGTATCATGACTGCTGAAGGAATTTCTCCTCTAAGAAGAATTCTTTCCTTTTTAACTGTCGGATCAGGTTCTGGAACAGCAGCCACCAATGCTTGGGCATAAGGATGCAACGGCTCTAATAGAACCGCGTCGGAGGGACCTATCTCCATGATTTTTCCGAGATACATGACAGCAAGTCTATCAGTTACGTAACCAGCCGTAGCCAGGTCATGAGTTATATACAGGAAAGAAATACCCAGTCGCTCCCGCATCTCTAGGAGAAGATTAAGAATACCCGCTCTCATAGATACGTCAATCATAGCTACTGGTTCATCAGCTACGATGAATATAGGATTCAATATTATTGCTCTAGCTATAGCCACCCTTTGGCGCTGTCCTCCACTTAACTGGTGTGGGAACTTATTAAGAAATTCTTCTACAGGGGTCAAACGAACCATCTCGAGAGCCTTAATGACCCTCTCTAGTCTCTCGTCAGAAGTAAGTTCAGGAGCCAAGTATTCGAGAGGCTCCGCAATTATATCCCTTATGCGCATCCTTGGATTTAACGATCCGTACGGATCTTGGTAAATTATTTGTAATTTCTTTCTATACGGTTTAAGACGCTTAGAAGATAGTTTTGCAAGATCTACTATTCTGCCATTATCGTTAAACAATATTTCCCCTTCATCGGGATCCCAAAGCCTTATAAGTACCTTTCCCGTCGTCGTCTTGCCACTCCCACTTTCACCTACTAGTCCAAAGATTTCCCTTTTCCGAATATTGAAACTTATTCTATCTACGGCCCTAACATAGAGCCTTGGTTTTTTAAAAATAATCTCGGTCAGACTTCTTCTTAGGGGAAACCATTTCCTAAGGTTTTTAACGTCTAATAGAACATCCTGAGACATTGTAATCACCCCTACGCAACACCTTCCATAATTTTAAGCCATACATCTTCAGGAGGTACTCCGACTAGATCTTCTGCAAAGTGACATCTTACTACCCGATGATTCACTGTGCACGGTTCTGGTAACTCTTTTCTGCATATATCTTTCGCTAGAGGACATCTAGGAGCAAATGGACAACCCGGCGGCAACGCTCTTAAATCAGGCGGTGCTCCTGGTATAGAGAACAGTCTCTTTCTCTTTCTAATCTGCGATATCGATGGAATCGATCCTATCAGCCCTTTAGTGTAGGGATGTATAGGATCCTTATAAATTGATACCACATCCCCAAACTCTACCATGTATCCCGCATACATGATCGCTACTTTATTAGCTATTTCCGCTAACACGGCTAAGTCATGAGTAATATAAATGTACGATAGACCAAATCTCTTCTGCAGTTTACGTAAAAGGTCAAGAATCTGCGCTTGTATCGTTACATCCAATGCTGTTGTCGGCTCATCAGCTATAACTAGAGAAGGCCTTAATACGAGAGCCATCGCTATTACAACTCTCTGTTTCATACCTCCAGACAATTGATGCGGATAAGCATTTACTCTTCCCGTTTCAAGACCAACTTGAATAAATATGTCCCTAACAACTTCTAATGCTTCTTCCTTGCTCATATTTTCATGTAACATGAGAGCTTCTGCGACTTGATCCCCAACCTTTATTACAGGGTTTAAAGCATTCATAGCGCCCTGAAACACCATTGATATCTCTTTCCACCGTATCTTCCTCATTTCATCTTCAGATAAATTTACGATGTTACGTCCCTTAAATAGAACTTCACCGCCTTCTACCCAACCATTTGAAGGCAAAATATTCATGATGGTTAAACCAAGCGTCGTTTTACCGCAGCCGCTTTCACCTGCAAGACCAAGAACTTCCCCGCGGTTAAGTTTAAATGATACATCATTAACAGCTCTTACATTCCCCTTCAGCGTTTTGTACCTCACGTTTAAGTTCTTAACTTCTAAAATAACTTCTTGTGCCACATAATCCCCCTCAAGCATTCAAAGTAGATCTAGATGATTACAAAAAAAGAATAATCCTAAACGTTAAAAAATTTTGCCTATGTAATCATTTTTTCAATTAACCATTTCCCAATCGAATTAGCCCTCACATAAAAGAAAATAAAGAGATTTAAAAAACCTAAAAACTGCTTTAAAGAGAGATATTCCACGATAATATTACCAAAAAAAGATTAATAGATGTATATTAATAGATGATTATGACAGAAAGAAAGAGCATTTAGTTTTCTCCACGTACACAATAATGAAGATCCCGATGATTAGTAAAATATTTTGAATAAAGATTAAAATAAATCTATGATCTTAAGACCTATGTTTTTCGCATAAATATAAAAAATGTGAATTATTGCTAATTAAAACGCGCATGCAAGACACATTATTTGGGATTATAATGAATTATAACACCGTTATAATTTTCAAAATTGACGCATTCTTACTGTTTTACCATCATAAATTTTTAATCTTATGGATATCAATGTTGAGAAATTTGACATTGATCTCGGTTGTGATCAAAAAGAGCTCTTATATCTATCAATAAGTAAATCCTAAAAAACTTCAAGTTAATAACAATAGTAATATGAGATGGTAAATCTTTGATTAGAGGAGAACTGTTTGGGAGCACCATTAAGGCCCTCGGTTGAACAGCTAATATCTTTAGCAAATTATGGTGGAAAGAATAGACTAATGGCGGCTAGAGAAGTGGCTCATCTGTCCCCAGATGTAGACTTGGAGAAACTTTTCTGGCTTATTGATATTTTGAGTAGTGATATTGAGAGTCCAGAATTTAGTGAATTAGGGATCTCTTTAGGTAAATTGCTTGAGAAGATGGACTATCAAAGAGCGATGGAATTTATTGAGAAACTCCTTGAGACACAACATGGCCGTAGATTATTAACTATAATATTATCTACGACAAAAGCAGATATAGATTCTGATGTCCTTTCAGAGGTTGCTAGAAGACTTTTGACAGATAGTGATTATGAAATCCGTAATGGGGCTTTAGGTATTCTTAGAAACTTATTTAATGCAA
>Ga0164311_10000621_pt1 | contig 15896 bp, 23 predicted proteins | sample GuaBasSedimGuay2_FD_121796 | JGI IMG/M metagenome (GOLD analysis project Ga0164311, IMG submission 121796) | Subseafloor sediment microbial communities from Guaymas Basin, Gulf of California, Mexico - Guay2, Core 4569-9, 9-12 cm | ecosystem: Environmental > Aquatic > Marine > Hydrothermal vents...
AAATTAAAGCAATGGCAGGAAGTGGTGGGATGTGTCTGCAAAACACAGCAAGAGGCAAAGGAAGACCTTGTTTAGCCAAAGGAGTATTTGCCCTAAACGCTGGTGACATTCTTGTTTGCATTGTAGGACAAGATGGCGATGTTGATGCTACTACAAACACAAGCCCTATGTCTGCTGGTGGTGGTGGTATGTCTGCTGTCTTTTTGAATGATGTGCCTCTTTTGATTTCTGGTGCTGGCTCTGGTGCAGCCTATTACTATCATGGGACTGCCGATGGTGTTCAACATGGTAATATAACTTCTGATGGTAGGGAAGGTAGAGTAGCAACAGGATCAAGTGCTGGTGGTGCCATGGGCGAACCTGGAGGAGCAAACAATGCTGGCTCTGGTGCAGGTTGGAACGCTGATGGTCATGGGAGTATAGAAGGTCCATCGTATAGCATTGGCTCTGGTTCTTATTTCACTGGCATGACAGGCGGTATTAATAATTATCAAGATCAAGGTCATGGTGGTTTTGGTGGCGGTGGTGCTGGATGTGCTGCTGCATCTTATTGTGGAGGCGGTGCTGGTGCTGGTGCTGGAGGAGGGGGCGGTGGTACAAACTCAGGCAGCAATGCTTATGTTGGTGGTGGAGGAGGTACTTATGTTTCTCCCATAGCAACCGACCCATTCATTAATAGAACCTCAGATAATGAGGATAACCAATACATAGAAATAACTCGCATGGATGAGGGGGATAATTCTCCTGGATTTTTAGGTGGTGAAGAAGTAAAAGTCGACAGTAGATTAATTATTCCAGTAAGAAAAACAGTGAGGCTATAAAATGGCAAATCCATTAGTTGACTTGCAGAAGTTAGTAGGTGCAGAAACAAAGAAGTCTTTCACCGCAACTGTGGTCACCGTACTTGGTCAGAAAGTGAAAGTGAGGCTCAGTACAGGCAACACCATGATTGTATGGGGCAGTGCAGATTTGAATGATACAGTGATGATAGTTGGAAAACAAATAATTGCAGTTGTAGGACAAGAAGATAGACCCACAGTTTTTATAAACTAGAAGGAGAAATAAAGTATGAAGATCGAAAGAGTAACAGATATGTGCCACCCCCTCATGGTTGATTGCATTGAAAGAATAAACAATAAGGTCATAAATGCTCATAATGCCCCTATGCGGCTCTTTGAGTCAGGGCGTACCCATGACAGGCATAGTATGTTAATTCAACGTGGTAAGACCAAGGACGTAGTCTCACGACATCTTTTCAACATTAAAAATGACCCACCATTGTTTTGCACCGCAGTTGATTACGTTTATTACGATAAAAAGTGGTCATGGAATTTGCGTGACAGCACTATACAATCATGGTTTATATTGTTTGGCAACCTTGTGCTTGATGAGTGCCCCGAACTTGAGTGGGGTGGACAAAACAGGAAGTCAACAAACTACTGTCATTTTCAATTAAGACGTGCTATACTTGTTGATAATTTAGATAAGTATCCGTGTGTTGCCCCATAATAGGAGAGAACTATGGCTACTAAAGCCCCAGGAATAAAAAATTTTTACAGAGGTGACACACGTAAATATCTGGTCACAATCAGAGATAAGGAAACGGGTGACCCTGTTTCAGTCGATGGTGGTGTCCTGACAGTTACGTTCAAGGCAAGTAAATCAGATCTTGACGCAAATGCGGCACTACAGGTTATTGTAAATGCTGTTGAAGCTGACCCTGCCAATCCTACTGGTGAAATTCGCATTGTTCTGACAAGCACTGATACTGATATAGAGCCAGGAAACTATTTCTATGATTTCCAATTTGTATCAACCATCGATGAAGTAACAACAATCTTGCCTCAAGAGAACCAAGAGGATAAGGTAAAGATCTTAGAAGATGTGACAAGGACTTCCTAAAATGTCTAGCGGCGATATCATACATGCATACCTAGTTGAGGAAATAATCTATGCTGATATTGTTGAAGAGGCTATAGATGTTTCTATACTAGAGGAGACTATTGCGGTTGAATTAGTCGAGGAGACCATCTTAGTTGATATGTCTCCTGAGATTATCGAAGCCAGTATTGTTGAAGAAACAATAATTGTAGAAGTTGAATCTTTTTGCAACCCCTGTGGCGACCCCACACCACAGCCCCCTTCTGATAACTTTTTAATATTTGATAGCGATGGTTCTTTGACGGTAGGTGATTTGATTTATCAGTCATTGACATTGGATAAGTACGCAATTAAAGTTATTGACAATCTATCTGAAGGACCAGTACTGGGAAGGGTGTTAGAATTACTAACTGGTACAGAAGTTAAAGTACTACCAATCGGAGAAATAACTGTTGATGCTATTTTACTGAAAGGTAAGAATGTATTCATCAGTGCTGTTGGGGAGTTCACCTCAACCGTACCATTAACGGGTTACGTACAATTCTTAGGGGTAGCATTGACCCCAAATTCATTGTACTTAGATCCAGAATTGAGAAGAATAAAGAGGGCATAATGAGTGATGAGGTAGAAGTAGAAGTAGTTGATGAATCTAATAAGGTGTTCCTTACTCCTGAAGAACTGTATAAGGTGAATCTAAATACGGAACAGTTCATTGTATATGAACGAGACAAGAAGATCATTGAATTACGTTTGGAATTAATTAGGGCACAAACAGAACTTGCCAAAGCACAAGTTGTTATCCTTTCTAAGGATGAAACAATCCTCAAAATGCAAGCTGTACGTGCCCATGAGCAACATGCAGTATTTAACGATAAGTCAAAGCAATACATGAAAGGCGTAGCAGTCGATCATGGTTTGCCAGAAGATAGCAAATGGGGCTATAACCCTGAAACTGGTGAGATTGTTTTAGAATAGCTGCACGCAAATGGAGGGGCATGGCAATCAGCACTGGGAGTGTGATTGAACATCACACATAATTTATCTTAAAACGGAGATTTTTCTAATGGCACGTAAATTTATTTATGTAAATGCCGATGGTGATTATCAAGAAACTCCTGGGGCGTATGAACAATCTGACTTCATTGCTGTTTCTGCTGGTGTAGCAGACGCAGGTAAGCCTATTGTTCTTGACGCTGCTGGTTTGATTGATGGTTCCATGATTGATGAAACAGACATTCATCACGGCGACCTTGATGGTCTCGGAGACGATGACCATACTCAATACATCCTTGCTGATGGTACCAGAGCATTTTCTGGTAATCAAGCACTGGGTGGTAACCTTTTAACTGGTGTACAGGATCCTGTCAATGCTCAGGACGCAGCCACCAAAGCATACGTTGACCTAATTGCTCAAGGTTTGAAACCAAAAGCAAACGTAGAAGTTGCCACTACTGGCAATATTACTTTGGCCTCTGCACCTTCAGCAATTGATGGGTATAGCCTTACCGCAGGTGATCGTGTACTCGTACACAATCAAACAGATGACACTGAAAACGGGGTTTACGTTTTCAATGGTGCTGGTTCTGCCATGACACGGGCTGATGACTGGGATTGTTCTGTACCTGATGGTGAGTTTTACAATGGTACATACACCCCTCGTGTTTTGAATGGTGCCACTTACCAAGATTACAGTGTAGTTGTTGTAAGTACTGGTTCTGGTACAGGGGGTTCCCATGTTTGTGGGACTGATTCTGTAAACTTTACTTCACTATCTTCTCCATCAGCTTACTCTGGCGATGTAGGTATTACACTTGATCATGGTGCAAATACTATTGCTGTTGACATAGCTGACACAGGGTCTGGTCTTGCATTTGGTGGTGTATCCAGTGATGAGTTGACTATAAATTGGTGTAGCAGCTTTACCATAAATTCACCAGAGCCTGGATCTGTTATAGCAGCCACCGACCTGTGTACCACTGCATTGTACCTCGGTGCTTCTATTGTAGGTATACATGATACCGCAGATAACTTTGCGGCTAACAATGTTGAGGATGCTCTGGCTGAACTTGCTGGTGCCCCACCACCTGATTTCAACACATTCTCTGCTGGAGAAGCAATTTCCAAAGGTGATCTGTTGTACATGTCTGGTGTTGATACTGTTTCCATCTTACCCATTGGCAATAATTATTATGCTGTTGGTGTAGCTGGTGCAGATGCATTGCTTGCGGCTGATGTTCCAGTACTTAAAGATGATACCTTAATTACAGGTATCCTCACTGGTGCTACCGCTGGTAATAAGTACTATTGGAATGGAACTGACTGGACTACCAGTATTCCTTCTGGTGGCGGTGCTTACGTATGGCGTCTTGGTTGTGCGGTGAACTCAACAGATGGTATCGTTGAGACCGAATTTATCAAGCGTAACAGTGCGTAATTAACTTTTGCATGTGTTGGGGTGTAAAAGCCCCAACACATCACACAGGGGCAAATAGGAGCTCTCATGGCAACAAGGGTAAAAGCATTAGTAGCTGAACGCAACGGCATTGAACTTGAATACCGTGAGGAGATAAATCCTTTTGGTGATTTGTTGCAGGCGTTTGGTATGCTTTGCAATGATGAGATTACGGTTGCTGGTGGTAATACTGACCCTTCACTTGGGGTGGGCTTTGAAGCTGCTGTAGGATCTGTGTACTTTTGCAGTAATGGAAACATATATAAAAAGACAGGTATAGCTGACACTGACTGGACTATTTTTTCAGGTGGCAGTGGCGGTGCAATTTACATGAAGGACATTCTGGATGTGGACAATGCCCTCGACCCAGATAACGAACAAGTATTAATGTTTGATACCGCAACAGAAAAATGGTATGCTAAAACAATTTGCCAAGAAAGTGAAGATTACGGTTTAATAACAGTACCCGTTGATTGCGGGAATTCCGACTGGGGGAGTGTAGCGTAATGTCTAAAGAAGTCAAACGCAGAAGAGGTACTCAGGTTGAGCACGACGCTTTTGTTGGTGCAGAAGGTGAGATAACTGTTGTTACAGATGATCACACTTTACGTGTTCATGATGGTACGACTCCAGGTGGACATGCAGCAGTTGGACCTGAAGGACCACAAGGTATCCCAGGAAATGATGGTGCTGACGGTGCTGACGGTGCCCAAGGTATTCCTGGAAATGATGGGGTAGATGGAAATGATGGTGCCCAAGGTATTCCAGGGAACGACGGTGCCCAAGGTATTCCAGGAAATGATGGTGCCCAAGGTATCCCAGGAAATGATGGTGCTGACGGACAAGGTTTGCCTACTGGCGGTACCACTGGGCAGGTAGCCAAAAAACAATCCAACGCTGACTTCGACATTGCATGGGAAGATGAATCTGGGGGTACAACAGCCCACAATAGCACAACTGAAAGGGACGCTGACGATGCCCACCCTTTGACTTCCATCACAGATTTGCCTGAGACACTACATACCAAACGTGATAAAATGTGTGGTATTTCTCACAGACCACATTCCGAAATCATATATGAGGAAGCAACAAAAACGCTTACTCTACAGCCAGCTTCGGGAACAACTGAATTTAGTATTTGGTCATTAAACAAGGAGTTCATTGTAACTGATTCAGCACCATTATCTATTGTTTTGCCCACAACTGACCCAAGGATAATGGTTTGCATGGACGGTAATGGCGATTTAATCACTACAGCAAATATTACCCCAGATTCTTTTGAATCAAATCATTATGCCATTATAGCTTATATTGCTTGTATCCCATCTTTAAATGAAGTGTTCTCTGTTCAAGATATGCGATTCGATGTAGGCATGAACGCTGCCACTAGAAATTCCCTTGTGATGATGTTTGGTACTAAGTACAAAGAGGGATTGGCTTTATCTGACTTCACTATCAATGGTAGCGGTGATGTCCCTGAGGATGCACAATTCAGTGTTGAGGAGGGTAATGTATGGATGGCTGATTTTTCAACTCACTGTCCAGAGTATGCTTTCCCAGCTAATCTACCAATAGCTTATAAAATTGGACAGGAGTGGAGAACTAAAGAACCTGATGCGTTTTCGATGGTGTATGAAGGATCTGTTGGCGGCGATTATACTGGCACTCGTGTGCCATATAATCATATTGATCCACTTACTGGTGATGGTTCTCTTGTTGAATCACCAAACAATGATTTTGTGTTAGTGCATGTCTTTGTAGGACAAGGAGCCGTAGATAAATGCTTCGGTGTTCAGGGACAATTCAGTTATACCAATGCTACTAATGCTAGAAATGGAGCATTGGATGAATTAACCAGAATGATTCTTTCAGCTTTCATGTCCAAGTTTTTTACACCAATCGGTACAATTATAATTCAAACTGGTAATGGTAGAAGTAATGTACCCCATGCAGAAATTGTATCCACAGATCAAGGTGACAACTATGTAGACTTTCGATTATTCAATGCGATGATCGGGTCTGGTTCCTCTGGGTATGTAGAAGCCCCTGTTGATGGTTCGTTCTATGGTCGTGTTGATGGGCAGTGGAGTAAAGGGTACACACAACTTGAAATAGATGCTCTGCTTTCTTTAAAGATGAATTGGAGAAATGAATGGTTAGATGGAACCTATGAAGCCAACGATGTTGTTCGTGACGGTAACTGGACAATGGTTGCTAATGCACAAACAATAGATAAGCCAGCCCCGACTGAAGTTGGTATTCCTCAGTATGGATATGAAGGTACTGATGCAGTAGTAAATAGTACGACAGCAAAACAGATCATTTACGGAAACCGTTATATGTCGTCTGGCTTATATCAGTTGATGGGATGGAGACTGCTCACATCTATTGGTCGTGTGTACGATGTATACTTGGTGAAAGATCCTACTGGCACAAAGATAGTGGAAATGATTGGCAGCTTTACCGCTATTGCTGATGGATGGCATGAAGTCAGTATTGCTCCTATGTTTATTAAAGAGGGAACAGTATTTGATATAACTGTTGTCATTAGAGAAGAAGCACCTGTAGCATCTTCTTGGACAGGCGACTGGGATTACACCACACCAAACAATACAGGAACTCCCAATAATGGAGAGATCATTCATGCAAATAGGGATGATAACTTTCTTCGTATCAGTGTACAGGATAATGGTGGCACCGACAGAGTAGCTGAATTACTTGCTTTAGGAATTGGCGATACTATTTCCGCTGGTGTTATCACTTGGACAATTCAGTCATCTTCTGACGAAGGTACTTACATAGAATTTGAAATAACTCCAACCATTCAAAGCTCTGATGGTGTCAAGACATTCACTTTCAGTACCATTACTGCAATAGCATTAGAATATGCTTCTGAAACGGACTATTGGGAATTGATTGCTGGTGCTTCTGGTTTATTTATTGCTGATGGAGACTATGATGATATAGTTCCAAACGATAATGCTTATGGCATTGATATTTTTTTCCAAGAAATGAGTATGTCAGATGATTGGGATATACTGGCTTTCTCTGGTGGTGTATCTGCTACTGGTGCTGATGATGGGAAAGATCAATACCGTGAGCCTATGGATACTGGTCTGTATGAGGGCGGTACATTCAGTAAAGGTACAGGTGATCTCGATCTTGATATACTGAGTGGTCATGGCGTAATCATTGATGCAATCACGAACCCTTATGATATAGGCATTACTGATGTTGAATGGGTAGATCAAACCATTGTAGTAACCCCTGTTGCAATGGATACCCTTGAAATTCACAATGTATATGTTGATATCACAGGGACACCGTTCACAGTTGCTTTGCAGAATGATGATCGTGATGTGGTTGAAAATATCAGACTTGGTTGGATTGAAGTTCAGAATGGTGTAATACTTGGAGCAATAGTTGCTCCTCATGTCATTGGACAGACAAGTGTAAACCTCGCTGATATGTTTCATGGTATAAGTGATGCTTCTATTTCAACTGGATTGAGAGTTAAACCTTCATCTGGATTGGATATATTTGTTGAAGCAGGTAGGTTGCTACTTCCTGGGATTGGTTGGCATACAACTCCAAAGAGTCAGAACTATTATGATGTTCCACAAGCTGGTGATGAAAGTACGCCTGTTATACTGAACATATTTAATCAATTAGGCAACCCTGTTATGGCAGGACAGCCCACTATACCAAAGAATTATGACAACGCTGGTGTTTTAGAACCCTTAACTGGTGGTGAAGCTGTTATTCATTATCTGTTCTTCTCAGCAAGTGGTTATTCTCTGCAATTAGGAACAACGCCTTATGCTGATTTCAGACAGGCATACAAAAACCTCTGTGATGACTATGATCATTTTACTTTCGCTCTAGGATCAAATGTCTCAGGACGAAGTATTGTACTTGCACAGATAGTTATTAGTAATGGAGCACTTAATTTTAACAACAAATCCTTAGCTGATATTGTTTCAACGATAAACAATGAATCTGGAAATACCATATCACCAGTTGATCTAACACTTGTTCCTCAATATCTGCTGAACACTGTAGCAGCCGAAGACTTGACAATGGGTGATGAACTGTCAATGGATATCAATGGACACTTACAAAAGTATCCTGCCTCTGGTGGCGAGGGTACATCTGAATTTACTACGGATGATGTCGATTTTCATTCATCTGTATTTTTGAATACAGCGAACAATCAAGGCATCATCGTCTGGCGAAATGCTACTAATACGAATCAAATTAACTTCAGAACAGCACAAGGGGAAGCGAACGGCACGGTTACATATTCTCCGATAGGCACTATGACTGTTGGAAATAATGTCTCAGTAATAAGAACATGTAAAATTACTGCTTCAATGGCTGGAATGATATGGGCTGATAGTAATGGTGTGCATCTTGTTGTTTTTTGGAATAACGGTGTAGGTTCTGCTCCATCGTATGGGACATCACAACAGTTGCAGTCAGGCACAATAACTGATGTGGATGTTTGTTGGGCAGATAATGAAAGTCATATAATCGGTGTATTTTGTTACAATGGAACAGCCTACAATATGTATTGCGAGATCAGTGGATATAATGTTAGCTCTCCACCCTACAGTGCAATAGGAATGATAAATGGAACACAATGTCGATGTGCATCTGAAGGTGGTAATGTTGTTGTAACTACCATCAGTGGTACATCTTCTAATTGGAGAGAAGCTGCATGGGATAAACCACTGTGGAGCACTGGTAGATATGATGATCAAACAAGTGCAGTAGCACAAGCTGGATGTACTAATCATTGTGGCATGCAAGTTCAAACAGGGAACATACTTGCTCAGTTTGAAAATGCTGGAGTATTGCAAACATATACAGCCACTTATTCATCTGGATCATCTATGGGTACACCAACTACTTATGGAGATCCTATAACTGGTGAATGGGGTGCATTGATAAAAACTGATTCAGGCATAGGATATTCTGTTGTCCTTCTTGACACTGGGTTTATTGAAATATATGAGGGTACTATCACAGGGACATATCAGCACATTTATACATCCACTTTTAGTGCTGGTGTTAATGCTGTCAGTATAGGTGCCATAATGTTTGGTGCTGTTTTTGGTATAGGTGTCATAGATGATCATACATGGTCAAATTATGTAATTCTTATTGATTCTTCTGTAACAAGAACAGATCACTTTGTTGCTGTTGCCCCGTCAAATATTACACAAGGACAAAGGTTCGATGCAGACATTGCTCTACCATTGATTACATTGCCAAGGGAATATGCTCCAGGAACTACTTATGAGTATGGTCCTTATAAATACCAAGTGATTACACATAACCAAGCTGTAATAATCATCGAAGCTACAATAATTATGTAGGAGAAACCAATGGCAGGCGGAAGAAAAATAATAGGGTCAGATATAATTCAAAGCCGTATGAAAATGGTCACTGATAAGAATGTCTGGCAGTATATCAAAATGATCAATAGGCAACTCACGAACAATAACATTCGTGAGGACGGTTCTATTGATGTAACAGCCAACTTCATTGTTGATCCTGACTTGCTTATCACTTTAGAGAATATGTATCGTGAACAGGGCTGGGATAGATTTGAAGTGACTCATACTGAACCTGCTGATGGGTATTCAGGTAAAACAATTATAAGAGTTTATCCATATCCACCACAAGGGTAATGTCATGTCAGAGCAAAAGGAATATTTTTCATCAAACATCATAGGATCAATACTTGTCATATTTCTTACATCTGCACTTGCTTTCTTCACTTACCTTGTTACTGAGATAAACGAAATAAGTAAAACACAGGTGAGGGGTATAGAGCACATAACGATACTCAAAAATATAACCAATCAAGTTGACGACCACGAACAGCGGTTAAGGAAGTTGGAAAGCAAATGAAACATGCGACCAAAGCCTGCTTTTTTATTTTATTTGTAGTCAATATGATTATATGTTACCGTATCAGTAGACAACTAAATGAGAGAATGGACGCTGTGATTTGGACACATGATCACACACCATCTAAATCAATCAAGGCCATAAAAGTGTTGGAAGAACGCATATATGAACTTGAACGGAAGAGGACTATACCATGAGTGAGGGATGCGGCAACTGTGGGGGCGACGGAAAGTGCACAGAACATTCAGCTATTGAGACTCAGATGGATACACTCAAGGAGCTACCAAACACAGTAAGTAAACTGACTGGTATCGTAAGTGTGATTGCTGGTCTTTTCGCGTTGCTGGTTGGTCTGGCGTTCAATGCCCATTTTGAACAGATACATCAATCTGATAATATGGTTAAGCGACTTGATGCTTTTGGTGTGCAGATAAGTGCAATGGGTGCGGAACACAATCTAAATAAACAAAGGTTGGGTGAACGCCTTGTGCGTATTGAAACACAGATAGAGTCAGTACACAGAAGTAGGAGCAAAACAAAATGAATCCTATCCATGCGTTGATGAACACTCTCCTGCTATTTCTGGTGTACGATGCATTGATCTGGTCGGCCTACCTATTCAGACATAGCCGTTGGTTAAAACGGCACCCCACTGCTGCTGGCTATTGCGACAGAATAAGTTATTGTATGCTTGCCATGGCTTCAGTCATGACAGGTATCTTTATTACTGGTCTAGGCATTATGTGGCTATGGTACAAAACAAACTTTGGCTACAACATCTATTGCTACTCAGTAATTCTATCTGTACATGTCAGCACCATCCACCTGTTTGCTTTGCTGGCTCACTGCACCTCCCTTGATATATGTTATTGGCCTCCTATAAGTAGAATGGTAAGTGAAAAAATAGTTCAACCCATTAAATGTAAATATGGGAAATGCTCCCCACACTCTAAAGGAGGGTCACATGATAAAACACATTAGCATGAAGAAGTACATACCTGTTTTGCTGGCATTGCTGGTACTGGCAGGTTGTGCTAGAGAGTATGAGTCTAACATGCAAGCACGAAAAGAAATTGCATGGTCACAGGCTACAAACCAAAGGATGGCTGTACAAGATGTCATGGCTGTTGTAGCCAAGATACTGAACCCGTTTGAAGAGCAGGCTATTATTCAAGCACAGCAGCGATTCAATGAGCAACCAGTAGTACTGGGGAGCAGCAACGCAAAAACACCTGTAGGTGACAATTATGCGATGTACTTGTTTGCTGAAACCATGGGTAAGATGATTGAGCAGCAAGGCCAAGCTGAGATAATGAGGGCACGGGCACAGGCTATCAATTTTATGGTACCCATCATCCAAGCTATCTACGCTCAGAACATGGCGGACTTTGGAACCCCTATGTCATCTAATGACGTTTGGGCTAAACTGGTTGGCAACATTCCATTTGTTGCTACAGTGGGCGGTATGTATGCCCTTGGTGCCAAAGGAATTGATGCTGCTGGTGATACCATTACAGCAACCCTTAGTGAAGGAAGCACACTTAACAATAGAGGATCGCAAGCTACTGGTGGAAGTTTAATTGGTGACGGTTCTATATCTGAAAGTTCTTCCTCTAGCACATTAACAGTCGATAAGTCAAGTGATAATTCACAGAAGACAGAAACAGGAGAATAACATGTACAGATTTTTAACCTTATTTTGCTTTGTACTCATGCCCTTTCTTTTTATTGGGTGCAGTACAGCACAGAAACAGTATGCTTTAGATTCAGGTGCCATTGCTGTTGAGGCCAGTGTACTAAAAAACCAGTACACCACAGTTGAGAAACTTCTGCGGAATACTCAAGCAGAGAATAATATGTTCACGGAACAAGAATGGCGTACCCTGAACAATGTTGATTCCACAATTGACATGCTGATCTTGAAGTACAATGCCATGACTCACTTTAAAGATACCACGGTGTCTCTTGAAGATGTGAAATTCATGTATGGGTTGGCAACTGACGGGTATACTCAGGGGCGTGAAGTCATATATGCCCACTGGGATGAGCTACAGCCATCTACACAGCTCATGTTGAACGCTTTTGATACTCAGGCCGTGCAAACCAGTGAACGCATTAAAACGCTCCTGAGCAATCCTGACAACAAAAACATTAATGAGACCCTTACACTGATTGCTGGCGTACTTGGTTCGGCTGTGAAAATGCTATCTTTGGTTGCGTTATGACATGCAACAACTGTGGAAGTCCTGATGTGACAGATCACAGTGCGTATGGTGTCCCTGGAGGTTACAGATATTACTGTACTGTATGTCAGTACCTCTGGGGCAAATACAATGTTGAAGATACGTATGAAACAATTACTGCAAGTATCGAAGAACAGGATACGTTTCACTCTGAGGAATATGCAGAGTGATTTACCCTAAAGGAGAATAATGAAATGCTCAAACCCAGTTTTAAATCTATTGAAGGTCAGTCGGTCTTGGCTATTGTACTTGGCGGCTTGGTTATGTTGTATGAGCTTCTTGCTGGCGATGGTGGCAATAACGTACCCATTGATGCTATTATTGAACATGCTAAAAACGCCACGGAGATTGCCCAAGCGTATAAACTCGATAACATCGGAAATGGGTGGGATACCGCAAAGGTAACTGTCATCCTTGCTTTTATTTATAAGATTTATGGCAGGTTCACTGACAGCCGTACTTCTTTAAAGAAAAAAGAATTGGAGGTAGGAGATGTGGCGAAAACTAACACCGTTGGGTAAGTTCACTTTAGGGTACCTGTTGACATTTGTATTTCTGCTTGCTATGGCGTTCAAAGTGCACGCAGCAGAAGCTACTTTTACATGGACACCTAATACTGAAAACACCACTGGATATAAATTGGTGATGGATTCTGGTGCAAACATTATTCAAGACATTCCTGGCATTGAGTCGAACACTGTGACAGTAACGATAACTGATGAGTGTCATTCGTTTGCATTATTTGCATACAATGATTCAACAGTGAACAATACATCGCTTCTTTCTGACTTTGCCACTTGGTGCCCACCGTCACCGAAAGCTATTGGCACGTTCGTCATTACGGTTGCACAGGTTAAGTGATATGCAAACTAAAATCTATATGTTCACAGGTCCGAAGGGGCAAAAGGTACCAATTGTTGCTCCTGTGGATATTGAATTTCCTTCTATGTTCCTTGCTGATTACGCTTCTTACTGTGGTGCTGGTAAAGGCTTTGGAGACATTATCGTCCCTGAAACTATGTGGGGTCTTACTATAACGATTGCTTGTTATGTACACGACCAGATGTGGGAAATGTGTTTACCTACTTGGGAGGCTTTTCATTTCAGCAACTCAGTGTTCCTACGCAACATTCTTGCTTGCATTGCTAATCAATCGCAGTCCACCATATTAAAACACCTTCGTACCTATAGGGCTGTGACGTACTACAATGCGGTAGATGCTTTTGGTAAGAAGATTTTTTGGAACCTTAAAGGTGAGCAGTCTAAACAATTAGCAGAGGCGTAGGTAATGGAAATCTCGTTTTTACATGCAGTTAGTTCTGTTAGGAATTGGAATGATTATCTTAATTTAATGAAAGAACTCCGTACCAGAAAGGCTAACGGGGATTATATTATCTACGTATAACAGGAGCAACTATGGATACTCAAGAACAATGGACTTCACTACCTCATAAAGAAAAGCTGAGGGATATGTTGACCAGACATGAGGGTCTACGTTTAAAGCCATACAAGTGCACCGCTGGCAAACTCACCATAGGTGTAGGCAGGAACATTGAGGATAATGGTATTACAGAGTCTGAAGCTGCTTTTATGCTTGATAATGACATACTCAGGGTGCATGAAGAATTGCGTATGAATTTTACATGGTACCCGCACATAAGTGAAGTCCGCAAAGCTGCCCTTATTGATATGTGTTTCAATCTAGGTATATCTCGCTTCAAAAAATTTAAAAAGATGATCGCTGCTATTGAGAAAACAGATTATGATACTGCTGCTTCAGAAATGCTTGATTCAAAATGGGCTGTGCAGGTTGGTTCGAGATCAGCCGAGCTCTCTGAGATGATGCGTAAGGGGTAGCTGGTGAGGCTGGTAGTTTAGCGGAAGAACGTTCTGTTGGGAGGTAAATTAATCTAGCCACCGCAAATCGTGCCCTGCAATAAACGACAGGGCACGATGATAACAACGGGGAAACACTGGTTTGAATCCAGTTCAGCCTTATTATGGCATTACAACAAAATCAACCCTGCGGTTCAATACTTCTTTATCACCACTATACTGATTAAGGGCTATAGACCTGCTCGTAGTGGTCAGCCTGCCTGCATCAATACCAGTGGTTATCAAATAGTTTTTCACAACGTCAGCACGCATCTGAGCAAGCTGCTTGTTATCTGTAACATCACCCTCAGAGCTTGCATTACCCACCAATTGAATACGCATGAATGGGTCATCTATTAATATTGCTGCATGACTTTCCAACCTGTCAATTTGATTTCTATTGATATTGGACTCACCCAACTTAAAAAATACTGGCCGCAACTCCACTGTTACCAGAGGTGCTTCTTGTACAGGCAGCTCTATAGACTTTACTGGCATTTGATGTGGCACAGTAGAAATTATCTGAATTGGTACAGGTTCCTTTGAACATCCTACCATTGCCAATACTGCCAACCCCAAAATCCATTTCATTTGCTTCTCCTTTATACGAATCTTACCCTTCCCATACCACCAAAGCCACCAATACCACCCATAGTGGTACTCATGTTGGTAATCATTTCTTCAACTTCTTCCTCGAACTCGTATGTATCAATGATGGTATGTATCTGTTCAAGTATTACAATCTCAGTTTCATTTTGACTGATACCACGCTGATACGTTTTTATACGGTTGTCCAGGACACCATGAATGATACTATCATCGCTTGAACAAGTCAACCTACCAAAAACATCTTTAATTTTCTCTACCTGTTCAGCAAGATCAATGTTTGCTCTGGTCAACTGTGCCCTTGCTTGTTCCATACCACCCATAGCAAATACACTAAGTGGTGTCTTACTTCCTTTAATCATATTGTCCAACCACTTTTCAGCCATGTCAACCATACGTGAGCGGATCAGATTATCAATATGGTTGGGCGACTCATCATCCACAACCCCTGTGTCATCATATAGTTTACGCTTCTTGGGGTCACTGAGTACACGGTATGCCAGATTAATAGTTTGGAATTTTGCTTCATCACCACCTTTATCTGGGTGGTGCATCTTTGACATTTGTCTGTAGGCATACTTAATTTCACTGGCACTTGCATCTTGCTCAATGCCTAATACTTTATACGGGTTCATTACGTTCCCTCATCATTCTGGTTATGTCATCAAAGGCTTCTATCATCCATGGATGTTTTCTGATGATACGTATAAGGGCACGCTCTTCAGCCAGTGGGGTACGTCCTTTGGTTATTTCTATCAAGGAGCCCTGTGGTACTTCAAGCATACGTTCTATACTGGGTAGCCCGTACCCACGTTCTTCAACAAGGTATCTGAGCATTTCTTTACAATCAGCCATCTGTTTTCGTGACCTCCACTTCTAGGGTAGTCCGTACATAGAATATTGTTTTGCAGTACTCACAT
>Ga0164311_10000622_pt1 | contig 15891 bp, 13 predicted proteins | sample GuaBasSedimGuay2_FD_121796 | JGI IMG/M metagenome (GOLD analysis project Ga0164311, IMG submission 121796) | Subseafloor sediment microbial communities from Guaymas Basin, Gulf of California, Mexico - Guay2, Core 4569-9, 9-12 cm | ecosystem: Environmental > Aquatic > Marine > Hydrothermal vents...
ATAGAGATAGGTTCAGGAACTGGAAATATCACCAGATTTCTCTGTAGGAACGCTGAATTCGTAATAGCAAGTGAACTTGACTACAAGAAAGGCATAAAAATGCTGAGGTTGAACGAGATATACGACAACCTTCAACCCATAATAGGTGATTTTCTCCGGTTGAGGCTGAACGGTCTTGAAGGAGGATATCGCATATTTGGCAATATACCCTACTCCATCACCAGCCCTATAATCATCAAGATATTAACCGAATACCCCGATTATAAGGACATACACCTTACCATCCAGAAAGATGTTGCACAGCGAATAGCATCTCCACCTAGTAATAAGGCATATAGCTTTCTCAGCGCCCTTGTAGGTCTCAATAACCATACTAACATTCTATTTCACATTCCACCCTCTTGCTTCAGACCGAAACCAGAGGTTCAATCGTCGTTTATAAGGATTACAAGAAGGGAAGGAGAATGGAGAAAGATAGACCAGGGATTCATAAATTTTGTGCAGAGCATATTCAGGTATAAAAGAAAGATGCTGAGAAACAGTTTAAGGTTATCACTCGGTGAGCAGAATGCAGGTGTTGTTGTAAGATATCTTCTGGAGAAGGGGTATAGTGAGAAGATAAGGGCGGAGGATTTAGAGCCGGATATTATATATGAGTTATTCAGGTTGGTAAGTGGAACAGTATAATTACCCATTTTACATAGTAATCACGATAATAAATTCGTAAGGTATTTCAATATTGAAAACATCTCTCACTTCTGATAAATTGAGAGTGGAGGGCTAGACCTAACGGTAAGGCAGCGGACTTGAAATCCGCCGGGCTCTTAAGAAGCCCTTGGGAGTTCGAATCTCCCGCCCTCCGTATTGCTTGGAGAGGTGGCCGAGTGGACGAAGGCGGTCGCCTGCTAAGCGACTGAGGTGTTATAAAGCACCTCCGTGGGTTCAAATCCCACCCTCTCCGTTTTTATTTAAACCCCTTGCCCGCCCTGTATGTCTAAATCCAGAGAAAGGAGATGACTATGGCAAACTTACTTGTTGCACTTGCGATAACGATGATTGCCTTCTACCTCGGCATCAGATTGATATACGATTCAAGAAAGGATGGCATCACAGGGCTTCCAATGGTCTCTGGCTATATTCTCACCTCGGCATCATCAGCGCTATTTGTGACCACCCTTTTGCTATTAATACTCGCATTCGCAGGTATTCACCCTGGCACTCCAAAACCACCTCCGGAACATAATATTGAATTATTAAAGCACAAACTCGGTGAACACCCAAAGGTATTGAAAGAGCACCTCGCACCCAAGTTCAAAGAACATCTTGACCGGCAACTGATGGAGACCCCTGAGCTAAGAGAGAATGCAAAAGAGAGATTGAGAGAGCGATTGCGCGATTTGGAAGAATTAAATAAAGAGAGTGAACCCCTACCACCCGAGGGAGAATCAATACCGCCTGGATAGACACCACAAGAGCATAAGAAGGGGGTGTTATTGATAGCCCCCTTCTTTTCAATAGCTTTTCGTAATACTTTGAATATAACATTGCAGAATAATCACGGCGGATGAAGCATCAATGTCTCTCACACTAATTTTCTTACCTCTGCGTGTCTTCAAACCATCCATTGCCTGTTTTGTAGTCAGTCGCTCATCAAACATCTTAACCTCTACGCCCGTAATAGACCTAATCATCTCGGCAAATGCCCTTGCCTTTCTGGTGCTTTCGGTAATCTCCCTACTGAGAGATAAGGGGTCTCCGACCACAATCAATCCAGCACCCCTGCCTTCTATATATTTCTTCAAAAACTCTTCATCAAACAAATTCTCTGTCTCAAGTGTCTCCACCGGCATAGCAACAGTGGTACCCTTATGGGCTATCGCAACACCTGTCCGCACATCACCGTAATCAAAACACAGAATGGTCCTATCAAGTGTCTTCATACTACCCCTCATCCTTCCTGAACAGGCGACATATCGACTCAATAAAACGCCGTGCCCCAAACGAAACAGGGAATATATATCTCTTTAGAGCAAATCCATACCACAATCTATATACCAACCAGTATATTGGTCTCAATGGTAATTCGCATATAAAATCAATCATATTTCTGAGAAATCCAAACCTTGATGCTATTGAGAACAACTTATGCAGGTTTTCAATTTTCTCTTTATCATCTTTGTCTCTGAAGGTTAGTGCAGACCTTGAATGATATGAGTAATTAAGGTTATCGTAGTCGCCATCAAAATAACCTAACCTCACCGCATAGTCGCCCAGTCGGGTTCTGGGATATGGGGTGAATATGCTCGCCCAGGCGAACTCCGCCTTTATCCGGGCGTTCAGTTTAAGGGTATCAATAGCCATCTTAAATGTCTCCCCCGGAAGCCCTATCATATTCTGCGAGTATATCGCAATGCCATAACCTTTAAGTAACTCAGATGCCCTTAATATGACATCCCTGCTCATCTTTCTCCCAAGAACCAGCATTCTCATCCTGTCATCAGCACTCTCAATTCCCATAAGCACAGAGACGCAACCTGCCTTCTTCAATAGAAATGCTGTTTCCTCATCTATCAGGTCTGCACGGACATTACACGAGAACGGTAGTCCCACATCTCTCGGGAATCTCTCCGCAAACTCCCTAAGCCATGACTTTTTGGTAGCGAATACATCTGATAAAAACCTCACAAATTCTACCCCATATCTCCGCTTCACCTCACTCACTTCTTTTATAACTCTGTTAACGGAGTGATACCTCACTGGGTAGCCACCATTCTCTGAATATAACTCTCTGTATGCATGATTAAAGCAATAGGTGCAATCGTATGGACAACCGCGCAGGTTTAAGAAATGCTTTATAGGGTCACTCGCAAGATATCTATCCTCATTATAGACCACATCCCTATCGGGTTCTGGAAGTTTGTCAATGTCTCTCTCCAGTGGTCGGGGCGGATTTCTATGGACTCTACGACCATCTTTTATCCATATATTGGGAACATCTATGGGGAGTTTTCCACCATCAAGCGAGTTTGCAAGGTCAACTACTGCCCTCTCCCCCTCACCCACACAAATAGCATCAACACCATCATTGTTAATAATCTCTGGAAAGAATGTTGGATGAGGTCCGCCAAACAGTGATATAAACCCTGGATATTTCTCTTTTATCTCTCTATTCAGTTCAATGAAATAACTATGGAAGCCAGTAGTTACACTATAAGCAATTACCTCGGGCTTATAATCACGGATTATACTAAAAGGGTTCATAACCCTCTCAAACTGCACCGACTTTGTCTGATGACCCGCCTGTCTAAGAGAGGATGAGAGATACATAACTCCCAAAGGTTCTGTTAGACCCACCTCTTTCAGAACAAACAGAACCCTCAATTCCTACCCCCCTGCTCTTGCAAACAACAATCTCTGGAAAAATAATTTTACAAGATGTGGAACAACTTTCACATTGGTGGTTATTAGTTTAAGAAATGATATGACCCGCCTCCAGTTGAAATAGAATTTAATATTAGCAACCCTCAGAAGATATGTTAATTCCTCGTCGCTTACCTGTGATAGATTAAACCTCGCCGAGAAATAATCGTAGTTGTTTGGGTCTGAGTTAATCCTATATCCAAGTTTTCTTGCTATGTCCGCAAGTTCGGTTCCCTCAAATGGATTAACAATGAAGAACGAAGCCGTGTTGAAACACCCATTGACAGCAAACTTGATGGTCTGATGAAGTTCTTGCCTTGTCTCTGTTGGGAACCCGAGCATAAATAGACCGTGGACATTTATGCCTGCTTTTGTAAGTTTTTTCACAACGGGTTTTATTTTATCCAGTTTTATATACTTTTTTATATACTTCTGAAGGCGTGGTGATGCGGTCTCAACTGCAATAGAGAGGCGAAACGCTCCAGCCCTCTTCAGCCAGTATATCAGTTCATCATCTACCAGGTCGCCACGCAAACCATTGGGGAACTGGAGAGTTGCGTCCATCCCGCTCTCAACGAACATCCTCAATATCTTCTTGGCTCTCTCACGGTGGCAGTTGAATACATCATCAAAAACCTCAAACTCCCTTATTCCATACTCATTGTATAAAATGGTTATCTCATCAAGCACATTCTCAGGGCTCCTGGCACGAAATCTCTTACCGAACAAACGGTGGCAGTAGATGCACCTATAAGGGCATGCCCTGCTGGTAAATATGGGCATATACTCCTTATGCCTGTAAAGAATTAGAAGGCGGGGAAGGTTGAAATATGCCTCCCTATCTATCAGGTCCCATGCTGGAAAAGGAATACTATCCAAATCCTCAATAAATGGTCTTGGGGGATTCACGGCTACATCCCCATTACTCCTGAAAGCAGTTCCATAGACATCCGATATACTCATCTCTCCACGATGGAACCTCAGAACATCCTTTATTGTCTCTTCCCCCTCACCAATAATAACAAAATCAATGTTATTGTCCTCAAGAACTCTTTTCGGGTCTGCAGATGCATGGGGTCCCCCAGCCATTATCAAGACATCGCTGAACTCTCTTTTTATATCATCAGCCAGTGAATGCATCTGAGGTGCCTCAAGCGTGAATGTAGAGAAGCCGACCATATCAGGTCTGGTATCTACCAGTTTTCTGAGAACCTCATGGTTGGTTAGATTACCAAGACGGGTGTCAATTATGCTTATGTCTGCGTCTATCTCACTCCTTATAACGGAAGCCAGATACATAATACCAAGCGGTGGCGACGCCTTGTAATCCCTCTTAATATGACCTGTTTTTATAAATGTTATGTTCATTCTATATCAGATTATTATAACAAATTACAAGAACACACTATATTATAACAACCCGATTATTGTTTACTCAAAACCGCATATAAATCTTCTTATTTAAATATAACCAATATAACAACTATTCAGAAACCCTACATTAGAAGGACAGAATAAGCGTGTATGCAATATTATTTAATAAGCAATAAGGTTCTACTATAATCAATAGAAAAATGACGAGACCAAGGATAGTTATCAGTAAATGTATTGAGTTTGACAATTGTAGGTGGAACGGAGAGATTATCAAAGACGAATTCGTAAACCACCTGAAGCCCTATGTTGAATTCATACCTGTATGCCCTGAGGTAGAAGCAGGGCTCGGTGTCCCAAGGGAGCCGGTGGATATTATCCTCATTGATGGCGATCCACGATTGATTCAGAAAAAGTCAGGAGAGGACCTCACAAGACCATTAAAGGGCATCTCCATAATTCTACTCAGGTCTATAAAGAGGATAGATGGCTTCATACTCAAGAGCAAATCCCCCTCTTGTGGTATAAGAGACGCAAGGGTATTTAGTGATATTAAGAAGAAAAAGCCACCTATTAGAGGAACAGGTATATTCGCAAGAGAGGTGCTCAAAAGATATCCCCATATACTTGTTGAAGATGAAAAACGCCTTAAGAAGTTTAGAATAAGAGAGAACTTTCTTACCAGAGTATTTACCATTTCCAGGTTTAATGAAGTCAAAAAAACATACATACCTGAAACTCTCAGGCAATTTCACAGTCAGCACAGGCAACTCATATCATCATATAGTAGAAAAATCCTTAAGGATATGGATGAAACAATCGCACAATTAAATGATATATCCCTTAATTACAGCAGGCAGAAAAAAGATGTCGTAATGAGATATGAACAGCAATTAATAAAAGCCATATCATGCAATCGCAGAAAAAGGACAGTAATAGACATAATTTATAGAAATCTCCAGAAATATTCACCCAATATACCAAGTAAGCAGGTAGAACATATTTTGACTTCTGTTGAGCGGTATAAAAAGGAAGAGACCCCATTAAGCGTTTTATTGGAACTAATGAGACCTTACACTGAAAAGAACAAAGGGCTTTATGAAGCTACCGACGCGTTCTTCTACCCCTTTCCCATTGAACTACTCTCTGACCTTAATACCAATATGAGTGAAAAGAATTTAGAACAGCAGTGATACTTTGTAGATAGTTAATATTTACTATTACTAAAACTTGCTTATCGGTCTTTTTATGCTAAATTTATTGGAATATTATGCATAAACCACTTGAAGCAATAAAGCCAAGACCACTGATAGAGTTGGTGGAGCATCTTCAGAGTCACATAAAAGGAAGATTATGGCTCAAAATAGTAATAGGAATGTTTCTTGGTATAAGCGTGGGTCTCTTACTTGGACCAAGTGCCGGACTTGTTACCAAATCAACCGCCTATGTCATCGGCAACTGGCTTGCCTTCCCGGGTAGGTTATTTCTAATTCTCATTCAGATGATAGTAGTCCCTCTCATACTTGCTTCAGTTATAATTGGCATTGGAACCAGCGAAGACATTCGGAAACTCAAGAAACTTGGACTGAGAGCCGGTGCTTATTACATAATCACAACCCTTGTAGCAATTACAATAGGAATTCTCCTTGCACTTACTATACAACCAGGAAAATACATTGACAGTGAATTGGTTCAAGAGACAATTAAAAATCCAAACCCTATAGAAGTAGAGAACAAGGCATCAAACATTGACCTGTCTGATATTCCAGAGTCAATTATAAGTATATTTCCCGAAAACCCCCTTAGTGCGATGGTCAGCAACCAGATGTTGCAAATTGTTATATTCGCTATAATCTTTGGTGTTGCACTCGTATCAATAGAAAAGAGCCATTCAAGACCTCTTATCCAGATTCTGAGGTCGCTTCAAGAGGTATGTATGACCATAGTTAAGTGGGCTATGCGCCTGGCACCTATAGCGGTCTTTGGTCTATTGGCACAAATAACATCAAGGATAGGCATAGATGTTATAGTTGGTCTTGGTATATATGTTGGAAGTGTTATATTGGGACTGCTCTTACTTCTATGTTTTTACTTAATAATAGTGTTGGTGATATCTAAAAGAAGCCCCTGGGATTTTATGAATAGAATAAGAGAGGTTCAACTGCTCGCCTTTTCAACCTCCAGCAGTGCTGCTGTAATGCCCCTAACACTGAAGGTCGCAGATGAAAAACTAAACATAAACCCGTCCATTGCTCGCTTCCTCATCCCTCTCGGGGCAACCGTTAATATGGATGGAACCGCCCTATATCAGGGCGTTGCTACCATCTTTCTTTCTCAGGTATTTGGTATTGACCTCGGTTTAAATGCACTCATCCTGATTATCATAACCGCAGTAGGAGCATCAATTGGAACACCGTCCACCCCTGGGGTTGGCATCATAGTTCTCGCTACAATTTTGAACAGCGCCGGAATCCCCGTTGGTGGAATAGCCCTCATTATTGGCGTTGACCGTATCCTTGATATGTGCAGAACATCAATTAATGTAACAAGCGACCTGACCGCATGCATAGTTATAGACAAATGGCTGGGTGGAAATATGGTCGCCAATCATAAAATTGCTCAAGGCACATAAAAATATTATTTGCTCCTATACAAGATACAAAAATACCCTTTTATGAAAGCTGTGTTTCATATAAGACAGTTAAATCACAGATAAATTAAGACGAAGAAGAATAACTTCCGGCACACATTTAGCAACTAATCATAGATTATACCCAAATATGACGGATATACTCATATTATCAATAGAGAGCATTTTCAAACCCTCACCTTCGCAATCGCTACCTCCAACAAAGGACCGATAGATGCCAACACCAAAGAACAATGGATACCTGATATCCTGAAAGAACCTTACACCCCCGCCCAACCTGAAAGACAATGAAGATACTGGCTTATTACTCACAATCCTGACATGCCTTATATAGCCAAATCCAAAATCAGCCACCAACCTGAGCCACCTCTTTGCAGGAAACGCCAGCCCAGAACCAAAATAGAACGGCATCATTGAATAGTGCATACTATTAACCATTCCCCTCCCCAGACCTGTCTCACCATAAATTGATATATATTGTGTGGGCAGTAGCGACACTCTCCCAGAAACAAGATAACCATTTTGAAGGGCATCATCCAACGGAATAACTACCCCCCCAGACACTCCCACGCTTGCAGTAAGAGCATAAACCTCAACAGAGCATAAAAAGAGAATAGTTAATAACCACACTTTCATTGCTTAAACACAATCTATTCCAGCACTATTAGCTCAACTCCTGCCTCCTCAAATAAGCGCTTCGCCATAGTATCTGGATAGTCCTCTAATATCTTCACTCTCAATATATGGGCGTTTATCAGCATCTTGGCGCAGACAGAACAGGGATGATGAGTGCAGTATATTTCTGCGTCTTTTATTGATACACCGTGTAAAGCCGCCTGAATAATAGCATTCTGCTCGGCATGGAGCCCCCTGCACATCTCATGCCTCTGCCCCCCCTCTATGCCAAGCATTTCCCTGATACAGCCCACCTCATCACAGTGCGGAAGACCGCTCGGAGCGCCGTTGTAGCCGGTCGCAAGTATCCTATTATTCTTCACTAATACACAACCCACCTTCCTCCTCAAACATGTTGACCTTGTAGCAACTAATTTTGCTATACCAATAAAATACTCATCAAAGGTGGGTCTTTTCATATCAAATAATTATTCAAACTTTTCTGTTTATACCTATATAACTGGCTCATCGTAAGGTCCCTTAACACCCGCCTCATCAAGAAATTCCTTATAAAGTGGGAACCTCATACAGAGGTCGTGAACCTCATCCAGAACCTGCTTCTTTATCTTCTCATCGTCGGGGCTGTGAACTACCCTGGCAATCATATCAGCAATTGTATCCATCTCTTTCTCCTTCATCCCTCTGGTGGTCAGAGCGGGCGTTCCAATGCGTATTCCAGATGCAATAAACGGCTTCTCGGGGTCAAAGGGTATTGTATTCTTATTCACGGTGATGCCCGCCTCCTCAAGCGCCTCCTCTGCAACCTTTCCGGTAATACCTGCATCCCTCAAATCAACAAGCATAAGGTGATTGTCTGTTCCGCCCGATACCAACCTTAAGCCCTTTTCAGACAGTTTTTTAGCGAGTTCTTTGGCGTTGGCAACTATCTGCTTCTGATACTTCTTGAACTCATCTGTCATAACTTCTTTCAGGCACACCGCTTTGGCAGCAATAATATGCATCAGCGGTCCCCCCTGATTTCCCGGGAAGACGCTCTTGTCTATCGCCTTGGCATGCTCCTCGGTGCATAAGATAAGCCCTGCTCTTGGTCCTCTGAGTGTCTTATGTGTGGTCGTGGTGACTACATGGCTATATGGCACCGGCGACTTGTGCAAGCCCACCGCTACCAAACCAGCGATGTGGGCAATATCAGATAAGAGGTATGCACCAACCTCATCCGCAACCTCCCTGAACCTTTCAAAGTCAATCTCCCTGGGGTAGGCGCTCGCACCACAGATTATCATCTTCGGCTTCACCTTTTTAGCAATCTTCAATAACTCATCAAAGTCAATCGTCTCGCTTTCTCTATCTACACCATACTGATGAACCTCAAAGTATTTTCCACTGAAGTTTACTGGATGACCATGCGATAAATGACCACCGTGAGACAGGTTCATCCCCAGAATCCTGTCGCCAATATCAAGGAGGGCAAGATAGGCAGCAATGTTCGCCTGTGTTCCTGAATGGGGCTGAGCATTGACATGCTCTGCTCCAAATATCTGCTTCGCCCTCTCCCTCACTAAATTCTCCACTATGTCAACGAATTGGCAACCCCCATAGTATCTCTTTCCAGGCAATCCCTCCGCATACTTGTTGGTGAGCGGGCTTCCCGCTGTCTCAAGAACCGCTCTTGACACAAAGTTCTCACTGGCTATCATCTCTAAGGTGAATGCCTGTCTCTTAATCTCACCCACTACTGCCTTATACACCTCAGGGTCAACCCTCTTTAATTCTAAATACATATCATACCCTCCTCATCAAATACTCAATGTCCTCATCTGAGACACATCTCATATCAAATATCTTCTCACCTCCAATAATACCAAATACAACCCCAGCGCCCTCAAGTTTCTTGACCAACTCCTTGTTATGTAACTTTATATAAATCCTATCTCTCATCATTCCCTGAATATATCCACTATCCTTTACTACTTCTGCATAACCGTCCTCTTTGATAAATATCTCCAGAACCACCTTAGCCAAACGCTCAAGTTCTTCGCTACTCCTCCTCAATGACCACAAAACAGAGTGCTTCTTCAAAATGCCATCATTCAGATAACTACTAATGCGGAGTAATATATCAAGAACACATATTTCAGTGAGAATATAGCTTCTTATAGTATTATCATTTTCATCAACCCTCAATCTCTTTATGTCATACAACATAAGGAAAGCGTCCGGAAGTCCCATCAATCCCGAGGTTCTGGTTATTACTACCCCCTTTATTCTCTTCAAAATGGTTCTTAGAACGAAATCATCGGGGATTATGCCCGGCTCTGGAGACGCTGGAATTGAATCTGAAATAATGTGAATATACTGTATTCCATTACTATCCGCCATATCCCCTATCTTATCAAGTGAAGGGCTATCCTTATAACCTGTAATTGTAGCCCTCGGTGTTGAAACCGTTAATATTATATCTGCTTTATTTCCTGCTTCATCTGCCAATGCCTGTTCATAGTCGTAAAGATGAACCTTGTTGGTGCAACCAACCTCAACCACCTCATAACCCGCATCATCCAGAGATACCTCTACATCAAACCCATCATACCTGATAACATCCCTTGTCGCAATCACCGCCCTCACCCTGCGACCCTTAAATATAACCTGCTTCAGAACTAACAGTGCTGATGTTAAACTATTAAGGAAAAGGACTCCCCTCCCCATAAAGAGATTTTCAGATACCACACTCCTCAGCAATTTAATGTCCTCAACTGAAACCTGCCTTAAAAATGGTGAAACCGGTTCAAGGGGATTATTCACTATCACCGGAGAGAGTGGGTCTCCGGTAGCATTTATTATATAGCGCCTGCCAATCAATCTGTCAAGGGTTTCAATGACCAGGGAGATAATATCTACCTCGCCTTCGGGTTTGCCCTTTCTTATTCTGTCAAGCGCCTCCCTGACTGCAACGGCTACCACACCCCTTCCAAACTCACCTATAGAATTCTTCAAACGCTCATCCGACAGAACCTTATTCACCGATGGTATCTTCATAGATAGACCATATGACTCATAAGATTATATCAGCATTTATTCCACCACTACCCTGCCCATCTCTGGCTGGGGGACGGTATCCCTGTCGCTGAGAAAGTTTATCATCAGGTCGGTCTGGTAGAGACCGGTATCAACCGCACTCAGAGCATTCTCAAACATGGTGTAGCCATCTCCACCCGAAACCATGAACTTGACGGTGGCTACCTCATATACTTTGTCCGCATCAATTTTCTCGTTATTTATCAATACATCCTCTACTTTACCATCTTCTGAGATGAATACCCTTGCACCCGATACCTGGGGGTATCCACCCGAATTGACCTGATTCTCATAACCATGCTTGAATACATTAAGAAGGTCTGCACCCTTCATCTCACACAGAACTATGCCACCATTGAAGGGCATTGCCTTCATAATATCGCCTACTGTTACCTTTGGCGGGTATATGACAGCGCGAATTCCACCCGAGTTGGTTATTGCCACATCAGCGCCTGTCTCAGCACGCATAATATCGGTGATAAGGTCACCGAGATTGGTCTCCCGAGAACGGGTTATATCGGTCTCCTCGCCAAGAGTGAAATCAAGTTTGCACAGAATCTGACTGCTGAATCCCTCCACCTCTTCTATATATGGCGCAAGGGTCTCCATCAAACCCTCATCATCGCTATATTTATCCGATACCTTGATAAGAGTATTTTTATAGTTAACAACCTCACCCTCTTCATTGAATTTCAGGTCAATCTTCCCAACATACCAGCCATACTGCCCCGCCTGGCATATAAGTGTGTCTCCCACCTTAACCGGTTTATATATGAAACTATGACTGTGACCCCCGATGATTATATCTATACCATCTACCTCTTTTGCCAAGAACTTATCACCGCTTAATCCCAGGTGGGTGAGAGCAATTATGACCGGATATCTATCCTTCCAACCCTCAATAAGCCCAGTTGAGACACCCACCGGGTCATTGAATATGAGACCCTCAACATTATCAGGGTTCGTCTGAACAGGTGTATCGGGTGTAGTAAGCCCATAGATTATAATAGGCATCCCGAAGTCACCCACCTCTGTTATACAATATGGCATAAACGGTCCTGATTCATTACTCAAAGTATTTTCATATTCTATATTTGCTGAGAGAACGGGATAGCTGACTGAGGGGATGAGTTCGTTAATCAGGTAATCAAAGCCAGCATCAAACTCATGATTACCCACCACCGTCGCATCAAGCCCCATATAATCAAAACACATCATATCAATCTTTCCATGATACACATTTGAGAACACCGAGCCGGTGATATGGTCACCCGCATGTAAGAATAAGATATTGCCTCCCTCATCCTCAATCTGCTTAACAATTGTGGCTACTCTCGCCAAACCTCCTATCTCCTCTCCATCCTGAGTATCTGGAAGTATGTGCTCATGGGTGTCATTTAAATATAGTATCGTCAAGTGTCCGAACTCAGCAAAGACCGACTGAAAGGTCACGAGAATCAAAATAATAATAAAAATAAGAAAGTAATATTTCTTAAACATATATCCCTCCATAGGGCGGTCAATATTTAGCCGCCTCTTTTATCTCCCTTCTCCTATCAAACTGCTTCTTTATCATACTCACCGGCTCTCTCCCCCCGAATATCCAGGTGACATGAACCGCATCACAGGCGGTGCACCTCAGACATCTTATGCAATGGACTGCATTTGGCTCTTCAAAGATGTCTATGCCCATAGGGCATATGTCCCGGCACGACATACAGGTGGTGCATTTCTCATCCACCGCCATTCTCATCATACTTATCCTGTTGAACAATCCAAGGATTATACCAAGCGGACAGACAATCCTGCAGAATGGTCTTTTGATAAATACGAATGACACCAGAAATCCACCCAGTATGATAATCTTGATAATAAACATTGTCCCTACCATCCCTCCAAACATCGGGGTGTTAGTATAGACATCGGCTGGATTCCACAATACCCAGGGAATACCCGCCTGCAGGGTTCCCTGAGGACACAATTTACAAAACCATGGGGTATGCGTGAAGAGCGGGACCAATATCACAAGAACAACCAGAAATATATATGGTCCATAAGTGAGCCACTTAGGTATTCTTACCTTAGTAGATTTTATCTTATACAATAAATCCTGAACCAATCCGAATGGGCAGAACCAACCACAGAAGAATCTACCAAGCATCAATCCAAACCCCGCTATAGTTCCAACAATAAGGAATGGAAAAAATCCAATACCTATGAAGTGCTGTAATTGACCGATGGGGCAGGATGAAACGGCGAGCGGACATCCATAGCAATTGAGGGTTGGAACGCATAAGCCCTTTCCCCAACCTCCATAGGGAACTTTCTTCCACAGGGCTGGGAAATAGAAGTTCTGACCAAGAGTTCCTGGGAATATCTGAGACAATCTCTGAAGTAATGGTATTTTTGAGTTTTTAATGCCTGGCATGTTCTATCTCTCATCAAAGGGGTAAACTTCTAACTATTTTAATTTAAAAAGGGCATGAAATAAATACAAATTATTTATTATACACTTACCACCTACTACGTGTTAATAACCTGATACTCTTATAATAGCGTTTCCACCACGAAATGTTATAATAACCAAAATATTTGGGGAGGTTATTAGCACATGAGTATAAAGAGATGGTTCAGGAGTATCTTTGAGAAGCCGAAACCCCTCGGTAGGGAGATACTGAGCAAGAGAATAGATAATGAAGAGGGCAATTGGCGACTCCACCTCAGAATTGAACCTAATGGAGAAGGCGTCCTAATCATAAATGCCAGCAGGGTAATCCACCTCAATCAGACGGGAGCGGAGATTGCCAAATACATAATTGAGGAGAAATCACCCAAGGATATTATTGGGATAATGACTAAAAGATACCGGGTCTCATCCGACCGGGTGAAGAAGGATATTGACAGGATAACCGACCTGATTGAGGTTATGCTCAAGACCGACGAAATATGCCCCATAACCTATCTGGATGTGGATAGAATAAGTCCCTTCACCACGCCCGTAAGCGCTCCATACCGTATGGATTTAGCACTCACCTATAGGTGTCAGAACAACTGTGAGCACTGTTATGTGGGAAGACCGAAGGATATGGAGGAACTAGATACTGACAAATGGAAGGATATCATAACCAGATTGTGGGAGATAGGAATTCCACATCTGGTCTTTACCGGTGGCGAAGCGACTTTGAGAGACGACCTCATTGAACTTGTTGAATGGGCTGAGAACACCGGTCTGGTCACCGGTCTGAACACCAACGGCAGAAGGTTATCCGATAGAGAACTGGTAAGGGGTTTAACAGATGCAGGTCTGGACCATGTTCAAATAACCATAGAATCCCACGATAAGAAAATACACGATGAAATGGTCGGCTCGGAAGGTGCATTTGATGAAACAGTAAGGGGTATAAAGAATGCAGTTGAGGTTCCCCTGTATCTGGTAACCAACACCACCCTCACAAGAATGAATACTAAGAATATCAAAGATACAGTGAAATTTGTGGCTGACCTTGGAGTGGAGGTGTTCGCCTGCAATGGCATAATTCGGTCAGGCGAGGGAAAACACTATCCATATGCTTTGACCGAGATGGAGCTGAAGAAGATACTTGAACGCATAATAAACACTGCAAACAATCTGGGACTCCGCCTGATATGGTATACACCAACTATGTATTGCAAGCTCAATCCCATTGAGATGGGTCTGGGTGTAAAGTCATGCACAGCCGGTCTATACAACATGGCAATTGAGCCGGATGGCAAGGTTCTGCCCTGCCAGAGTTATTATAAAGATGTGGGCAACATACTAAAGGACGAATGGGAGAGCATCTGGAACAATGAACTCCTAAATAAGATAAGAAGCCGTGAGTATATGCCTGATATGTGCAGTGAGTGTGAATGGCGCGAGATATGTGGTGCAGGTTGCCCCCTGTCTCTAATTGAAGGCGACGAGACCGTATTTTGCTTTGAGTCGGGCTCCAATGCACCTGTTTAGTCAGATATGAGCAAGACAATAGCAGGTCTCTCAGTTGAAATTTGGGAGAGGCGGTTCTCACAGCAGTTTCATTGGTCACTTGCCACCAGAAAATATATCTATAGATTGTGCAACCTCGCCAGGATGGATAGCATTCTGGATATTGGGTGTGGATGTGGTCAAATAACCAACGAGATAGCAAACCTCAGTAGAGCAAATGTTGTGGGTATTGATGTTGAGCCACACTTTATAGGCAAAGCAAAGAGCAAATTTGGTGAAAACGCACACTATACGGTAGCAGATGGTCTTAATCTACCATATAAGGATGAGTCATTTGACGGAGTGTTCTGCCATCTATATCTACACTGGCTAAAGGATATAGAAAAAGGCATCTCAGAGATGAGGAGGGTGGTAAAGAAAACCGGCTATATCGCCATTATGATGGAACCCGACTACGGGGGATGGATAATGGAGCCGGATTTACCCGATATGAGAAGGGCATACATAAAGTCAATAGAGGAGTTCGGGCACAATCCATATACCGGTCGGCAGTTAATGGGAGCTCTAAGCCAGGCAGGATTATCAGTTGAAATGCGATTGCATAACTATATCAGGAAGCCATCAGAACACATCACAGAATTTCAGGAGGAGTGGGAGTTCAGAAAAGCGATGTTCAAAAATGTTAGAGATACTATAATAAGTGAAAATACAATCAAAATGTGGTTTGAAATTGAATATAATTCGCTAAAATCTGGTAAATTCTTCTCCTATATTC
>Ga0164311_10000623_pt1 | contig 15889 bp, 18 predicted proteins | sample GuaBasSedimGuay2_FD_121796 | JGI IMG/M metagenome (GOLD analysis project Ga0164311, IMG submission 121796) | Subseafloor sediment microbial communities from Guaymas Basin, Gulf of California, Mexico - Guay2, Core 4569-9, 9-12 cm | ecosystem: Environmental > Aquatic > Marine > Hydrothermal vents...
ATGTGAGGCGGAACGTCGCCGAGATGGAGAGGAAGATATTGGCGGCGGAGAGGCTAGGCCTTGACGTTTACCTAGTCCTGCACCACGTGCCCCGCCGGGAACTCGTCAAGTACACAGGAGACCCCTTGGAAGACTTCTTCAAAGCCTACGACAGCTCGCCTCTACTCGGAGAGCTGGCCGAGAAGTACAGGAGGATAGTTAAGGCCGTGTTCTACGGCCACGTCCACGACCCCTCCTCTACCCCCACGCGTATAAACAGGGTCGAATACGTCAACGTCTACCCCTCCCTCCGTACCCGCATCATAGAAGTCGAGGTCTAAGGAGTAATACGATATAAGTAAATTATATCATGAGTACGCCTGGCGACTCTACGAGGCTGTGGGAGACGGGGTCTACCGCTAACCCCAACCTCTCCAAGGTATGAACTCCGATGACTATCTCTCCGCTTACTCCTTGCTTGGCTAGGAGTTCTCTAACCCCGCTTGGTATCCGACACACAGCTATGAGTTCTCTCGGCGCCTTCCTCCCCTCTACCTCAAGGTACTCGACTATGGCTTCCCTACACTTAATTTTATGCCCTGGAAAAGTTAGGGTCACGGTGAGCCCCGTATACTCCACGCCTATTCTCTCCGCTAGTTCCTCGCCTACCACGGTACACCACATACCGCCGTCAACTAGCGAGTACCCGCACACCTTTTCTCTACTCCCGGTGATTGTGAATCTAGCCTTGGCGAACACTGGGGTATGCATCAATAACTACGCGTAGCGTAGGTATATGTTACTTCTCGTGGTCTCGGCGAGTATTCTACGGGATTCTTACCTCCTCTGGGCTAGTAGTACGGCTTCGCTTAGCCTGGGGAACTTGCACTCCTCTATCTTCTCTCCTATGCCTGGGATTACTTCCTCGGCGGCTCTTCTCAGGTCTCCCAGCGCCTTCTCGACCACTTCCTTGTCTACTGAGGCGAAGCCGTGTTCTATCAGGGAGTGGTTCCTCTCGTACTGCAGATTCCTGAGTACTTCCTCATCGAAGAAGCCTGGCAAGGGGTCTCCTAGGGCCTCTAACATCTCCAGCCCCCTCTTGAGGTCTAAGTGTTGCGGCAGCTCCTTCCACCTCTCTACGAGCTTACCCCTTAACTCCTCGTCCACGGATTCCCAGTCCGTGTTCGTGGGCGATACTCCGTACTTTATCATTAAGACGTACTGGACTAGTAGCTCGTAGAGCCTGTAAGTCAGCAGGCAGGCCCTCAAGTTCTCCTCCCTCTTCAGTCTTCGCTCCACGTTTAGTATTAGGTCGGCAACTAGGTATTCAAGCCCCTCCCTCAGGTCTTCCCGCTCAGCCACCTCCCTCACTATTTTGGCGGCTTCCCCAGGCTCCTTCATGTTCTTAAGGCTCCTGAGCTTCTTAAGAACGCTGGTGATCCTGAATAGTACCTGTAGGTTCTCCCTCGCCCTGCGGAAGAACTTGACGACTTCGTCGGAGAATATCATGGGGTCCGCGTATACCTCGTACTTCCTCTTGTACCTCTGGGCCACGTCCAAAGCCCCGGGGTAGTCCAGGTAGTCCCTGCGGGCTAATGCTTCTACGAAGCTGGCCAGGGCCCTGTAGTACTCGGACTTCGTCGTGTCGGCGACTGACTTGAGGAGCTGGTAGGCCCTGACTATGTTAAAGGTCTCGTACTCCTCCCCCGCTTCTATTAGGATCGCATACACGGCGCCCTTCCTCTCAGTGACTCTTTCGTAACCAGTTATCACCCTCCCGGTCTCATCTCTCCTAAAGCCCCCTATGTACCTGAGAGTAACCTTCGGCAGTACTTCTAGGGCCGCGAAGACTAGGGCGGCGCTCATAGTCTTCGTACCACCCGTGTAATCTATCACTATTTCTCCTCCCTTCTTCATAGCTTCACGTACGGCGCTGTACGAGGTCTTCAGGCAGGAGTCTATATCCTCCGGGTCCTCCACGACGAAAACCTTGGCCTCCACTTCCCCGTACTCTGCCCTTAGCTGGGCGGCTATCTTCTCCGTCTCCTCGGACACTATGAAGTAGCAGGTTAGAGGCCCCTTAGCCATGTAGTCCTCTATAGTCTTCCTGACGGGGTCAGGAGTCATACCCAAAGTTACTATAAGTGTGACCATCAACATAACATGCTATGAGGACGTAGATAGGTGTAGCGCTCGGACTCGTGGTGTAAATGCCGATACCTGTCTTAACGCTCCCTCTCAGGTAATTATTAACTAGAGACCCATCCTATACGCCATTAAGAGGTAGACTATTACGTCCCTTAGGTAGGAGCCGAACTTCTCAACCACGAACCTCCTGACGACGTCTGGGGGCTGCAGCTCGTCGTCGAAGTAGAAGTGGGAGACTGCTTTCCTAACCCCTAAATCGTCCGCTGGCACTACGTTTAGGCCAAGCGTGGCGACCATCACTAGCTCGGCAGTCCACCTGCCAATCCCCTTAAACCTGGTCAACGCCTCCATAACCTCTCCCGGCTCCTTACCTCTTAGGGACTCCGGGTCGAAGCCCTTCACAACCTTAGCTGAGAATTCCTTAACGTAGCTGGACTTAGCCCTGCTCAACCCACACCCTCTTAACTCCTCAACGGTAAGCCTGGCTAGAGTCTCCGGGCTGGGGAAGTCATACACTACTTCTCCTGCGTATTCCGTGGAGTATCCGTACCTCTCCGCCAGATTCGCGGTTATCGACTCCGCTACCCTCAGCGCTATCTGTTGCTGAATAATGGCTTTCACAACCCCCTCGTAAACTGTGGGGGCCATGAGCCCAGCTCTACCGAAGCCGTACAATTCCCTCTTTAGCCTCCTAAGCACGGAGTCTCCCTCCATAAACCTGTAGAGCCCCTCAACCCCCGAGAGTCCGTGCAAAGCCTTAACCAGCTTTTCCACCTCTACTCTTTCGAGGCGGCTTCTAACAGGGGCCGAGAACACCAGCCTGGGACTCTCAACAGTACCCCTGGACTCGACTATTACAGGTATCGGCCTGCCCCTAACCCTTAAGACGCGCATCCACCTGCCGTTCTTAATGACGCTGGGAGTCGGCCTCTCAGGGAGCACGGAGAACCTGAGCTTCAACTCCCAGTCGAGGGGGAAGTCCAACTGTAGCTCCCACTCCAACCTCCTCACCCAGTTAGGGATTCGAAGTCCGAGAGATCGTATAGAAGTATGTCCCTCTCAGCTCCCTCCGAGGGCTTCCTTCCCCTCTATCTCCCTAGCCACTAAGACGTAGTACTCCTTTCTCTCGCCTAGCCGCCTCCTTAAACCTCCTCAAGTTGTCGGTTTCAACGGCCAAGTAGTAGACGTAGTCCCTACCCTTTAGAGCTTCTAGGATAAGCCTAGTCTTACCTATCCTACGCCTGCCGTAAACCACTATAAGTTCGAACCTGTCGGAACCCAGCTTCTCCTCCAGTACTCTAAGCTCCTCAGACCTATCTACGAATTTCATAATATCGATTATGATAATTTGGATTAGGATAATTAAGATTATGTATGCACAACACTCCTTACCGTGTAAGGCCTGACCTTAGCCTCTAGGGGGCACCCTCCCCCGCACTCCGTGAATAGGGGGCAAGACCTACACTCAGACGCGTACTTCCTCTTCCTTATCTCCTCGCAGAGGGGGTGCCGCCATATATCCTCCCACTTATCCCTCAGTATGTTGCCGAGCGGCTGGTAGTAGCTTTGACAGGGTATCACGGTGCCGTCGGGCTCGACAGCTATGGTTATACTACAGGCCGAGCAGAACTTCAACCCTACCTCTAGCTCTAGGGGGTTTAACTCGCAGTACCTAGTGACCCCGTACCACGTGAACTTCATCCCGTGTTCTAGGGCTTTCTCCCTCATGGTCTCTAGGGCTTTAGCAGTCTCCTCGAAGCTGGGCTCGAACCACTCCCTAACGGCTAGGGCCTTGCCAGAGTATATCAACCTGTTAGCTGAGACGTTCTTAACCCCTATCTCGGCGAGGAAGTCTATGTACTTGCCTACGTGGCCCACGTTCAGCTTGTTGAGAGTTGTGTTCACGTCTACGTAAAGCCCAGCGTCTAAAGCGTTCTCTACACCCTTAACGGTTTCCTCCCAGCTACCCTTAACCCCCGTTATCTTCTCGTGAACCTCGGGTATGTGGCTCTCAAGGGTTATCTGGACGTAGTCCAGCCCCGCCCTAACCAGCTCCTCCACATACTTGGGGTCTGCCAGCTTCCTACCGTTAGTGACTAAGCCTGTAACAGCGCCGACTCTCTCTGCGTGTCTTATCAGTTCTGTGAGGTCTTCCCTCAGGGTTGGCTCGCCGCCCGTGAAGAGCAGGTTTGGAACCCCTACGTCGAAAAGTTTCTCTATTACCTTCATCCACTCCTTAGTGCTCAGCTCCTTTTTGAAGCGGGGGGAGGAGCTGTAGCAGTGGACACATCTGTTGTTACAGTCGTAGGTCAGCGCTAAGTCCGCCCTGAAGGGCGCGTCAGGGGTTATTGAGAGAGGGTCTAGGCGGGTGAAGCCCAAGTACGAGACGGGGCACGCCACCCCAGATATGAAGCTGTTAACTTTGAAGGCTACGTCCTCGAAGTCCCTCTTAGCCTGCTCAAAGGTAACCCCTTTAAACCTCTTTAGGGCTTTCCGAGCCGCCTCCTCAGGTGTGGCCCCCTCCAGCATTAACTTGATGTAGAACGCCGCTGTCTTGTTAGCGTAGACCACCCTCGACGCGTTGACTATTAAGATTCCCCTTCCCTCCCTGTCTTGGCGGAAATGTAGCTTTAACCTCGTCTCTGGGTCTATATATACTATGAAACCTTTCTTCTTAAACGGCAGAGCTACCACCTCGGCTCCTCCACTAGTTTAATAGTCCTGCCGCAGTACTCACACTTAATGAACTCCTGCCCCGGCTTCGGCTCAGGTAAGGAAGCCCCACAGTAGGGACACTTCAACTCTTCCACTAACAACTTACCTGAGGGATCCCAGCTAACTCTAACTTCTATTATCTTTGGCTTCTCTTTCAGAAGTTTGTAGGCTATGGCTAGGCCAGCTATCATTAGTGGTATTCCGATGAGTAACCTGTAGGGGCTTACGGCTGAAGCTATCACAAAGATGCCCCCTAGCCCTAAGAGGATTATCGATACTACGCCCAGAATTACTTTTAACGCGCTAACACCCACCCGAGACACCCCGTTTAATCCTTAGCAAGGATTAATAAATCCGCGTTTTACTTCGATAGTATGGTATGGCTGCTAATCTTGAGACGTAATATTTTTACGCGTCTAACCTGCTTCGAGGGATTTATTAGAACGTTTATCCTATGGAAAGAACAGAGTGCGTCGCTATGTATAGGAAGCTCCTGATATTCTTAGTTGCGGCCGTATTGGTAATATCTCTCTGCTATGCTCAAGGGATAAGGTACAGAATTGTAAGAGAGTACGTCACTCTATCCGTAGAGCCCGACGCCGTCTGTACCCTCACCTATAACTTAACGGTAAGGGTTGAGGAGGGAGTGATCCCCAACTACGTGGCTATAGGCATGCCTAACCCGGACTTCACAGTTATAGAGGTCTTAGAGGTCGAGACGGGGGAAGAGCTGAGCCACGAGGAGGTCAAAGAGCCCGATAACTGCAGAGTTGTGATGCATATATCCAGTCCTATAGGGCCAGGGGAGGAGAGGACATTCTACCTTGTAGCAGAGGTAAGGAATCTAGTATTTAAGGACAAGGAGAACCCTGGCAACGCTGGCCTGCAGTTCACACCTTCCTGGTACGACGCCCCAATCGACGACCTAAGGGTAACAATAATCCTGCCGCCCGGGGTTGGGCGCGACGAGTTCAGGAACGTTCCCGACTACGACAACCTACTCACGGTAGACGGAAGGGTAGCCCTGTACTGGGAGAGGCACGGCCTAGCCCCTGGGGAGAAGTTCACGGTAGGCGTGAGCTTCCCCGAAGAGTACTTAACAGTTTCAGTACCGGAAGCCCCAAGCGAGCTAACCTTTACCTGGGAAGACATATTTGCAATAGTACTTGTAATCATATTCTTCGGGGCGATTATTGTAAGCATAATCATAGGGGTAATGGAGCTAACCCACGCAATGAAGAAGGAGACATACGAGTCACCCTTCCTCATGATAGAAGCCCTCGGCCCTAGGAAGGGTCTCTACGCCCCCGAGGCGGCGTGGCTTATAGAGAGCGGGAAGAGGAAGCCGGACTACACCAGGATCCTCACAATGATCCTCTACTCTCTGGTTAGGAAGGGCGCAGTTGAGATAGTATCTACGTCCCCCCTCAGGCTCAAAGTACTGGGAGAAGTAGAGGGTCTAAGGTATTATGAGAGGGCTTTCCTAAAGTGCATAGAGGAGGACGGGGCCCTGAAGGAAAAGTGCCTAGTCAAGGTCATAGACGTGCTAGACAAGGGCGTAGCTGAGAAGATAAGAGGCTACAACAGGAGAGAAACAGTAGAGTACTACAGGAAGATAGTCGAACGCGCCTGGAGAGAGGTGGAGGAAGCCGAAACCCCCGAGGTAAGGCTCAGGAAAGCTGAAGAGAACACCGAGTGGCTAATGCTAGACCCAGCATTCCCGGATAGGATAGTCGTAATCTTAAACCACCCAGACCCCTACACACCGCCGCCCACAGACCCATGGGTTAAGGCGCTACCTCCCAGCGAGAGGAAGCCCAGCCTAAGCATAGTCGAGTTCGCCGACAAAACCGCCAAGACCTTCGAGACGATAACCCATAATATAGTGACGGACATAGAGAGGTTCGCGGATACCGTGGCTAGGACTATCGAGGGACGCACGGCAGCCCAGGGGAGGAGTAGACCGATATACTCTGTGAGTTGTGCTTGTGTAAGCTGTGCCTGTGTATGTGCGTGTGTCAGTTGCGCTTGTGCTTGCGCGTCCGGGGGAGTAGGGTGAGAGTGGTCAGGGTGACTGGGGTATTGGGGCTGGTGATAAAGACATACTTATAGAGAGGCTTAAGAAGATAGAGAGGAAGTTAGATGAGTTGTCTGCTAGGCTAGACGCGCTTGAGAGAACAATATCCTCCCTTCCCGGGGGAGACCTCCTTTCCCTCCTCTTTAAAGCCTTAAGCACTAACCTAGCTGTTCAGGGAGACCTAGCCGCTATCTACCGGAAAGTCGCGGAGACGAGAAACGTATTGAGGAGGGAGGGGCTCTACGACTCCATAACCCTCGCTATAGTAGAACTCTTAGCCCTACATGGTCCCCTCAATATCTCAGAACTCGCTGAGCTGCTGAGGAGGACTAGGGGGAGGGCGTCCCGAAAGACGATAGCGCGCAGGTTGAAAATCCTGGAAGCCCTAGGTCTCGTGAAGAGAGTTAAGGGTAGGGGTAAGAGGTACGCGTTGACGGGTAAGACTTAGAGCCCTACTGGGCACTTTCCGAGTAAAATTACTCAGTAAAGAGATAGGTCTGCACACCACTCAATTAGCACAGTGGTAGGTATGCCCGGGGAAATAGAAGTGGAAGAAGTAGAAGAATTAAAGGAAATAATGAATACCCTCCTAACTCTCGCCAAAGAGCTGCCCCGCATAATCAGGGACATACTTGAAGTCTTATACGATAAAGAGCTTGCCAGGAAGGCAGCTGAGAGCTTCGCCACTTTCTACAAGACCCTTAGGGAACAGGGGTTCAGTGAGGAGGAAGCCATGAAAATGGCGAAGAAGTTCTACGAGGACAGCCTCTCAATCAAGAGCATACTAAAGGGGCTGAAAGAGATAAAAGTTGAGAGGATAGTGAGGGAGGAGAAAAAGGAGTAGCCTATGACTTGGCTGTCCCTCGCCAGGCTGCTCCCATCCCTTCTCTCCGCCCTAACTAAAATCGAGTACTACAGACTGACCTACAAGGCCAAGGCCCGCGGGTTGAAACCCCTCCTCAGAGACTACCTGGTTAACCAGGGGCTGCCCCGCGAAGTCGCGGAATATTTCGCGGAGATGTACGTCGAGGACATAGGCGAAGTATTACCCACGCTCACGGAGCTTAGTCTTAAGGCCCTAGCAGCTCTAGAAGAATCTCTATAGTCTCTCACCTCCCCGGCTATACGTTATTTGCCGAAATATAATTAACTACTCGTAAATACAGTAAGTTTATTGTTTAACATGTGACCTATAACAATGAACGTTTCTTGACAGATAGAATTCATAAGTAGCCGCTACGCATGGGGGAACGATATGTTGAGGAGCATCGAGGTAGTCAACCTATACAAGTCATACGGCAAAGTTAAAGCTCTAAACGGATTAACCTTCTCCGTATACCCAGGGGAGATATACGGGTTGCTGGGGCCTAACGGGGCCGGCAAGACCACCACTCTGAAGATACTCGTCGGGCTGCTAAGGCCTGACAGGGGGACTGCCAAGATATGCGGCTATGACGTCTCTATTAATAGGGTCGAGGCTCTGAGGCTCGTAGGCTACATACCGGAGAACCCTGTCTGCTTCCAGAACTTAACGGTTAAGGAGTTCCTGGAGTTCGTGGGCGCCCTTAGGAGACTGGACAGGGAGAAGGTTAGAGAGGCCATGGACTACTACCTCTCAGGTTTCGAGCTGGAGGATAAGAGAGATGAGTTGATAAGTAATCTCTCCAGGGGTATGCTGCAGAAAGTCCTGGCCACAGCCGCCTTCATGGTTAAACCCAAAGTCCTAATCCTGGACGAGCCCATGGCGGGCATGGACCCCGAGGCCCAGCACTTCTTCAAGGAAGAGGTTAAGAAAATGGCTTCCCAGGGAGTGGCAGTGCTTATTTCGAGCCACATACTGGACATGGTGGAGAAGTTCTGCACTAGGGTAGGGATAATAAACAGGGGCGTCTTGATAGCTGAGGGGGACTTAGAGGAGCTAAAGGTGAAGGCTGAGTCCGGCGAGGAGGCCTCCCTAGAAGAGGTGTTCTTAAAGCTCGTGGGTGAGTAAGGGTGGACTTGAAAGGCTCACTGGTAATAGCCAAGTACCTGTTAAAGAACTACGTGCTTAACCCCTTCCTCAAGAAGTTCAAGACCGCCGTCCTCTCAGTAATAGTCTTCGCCGTGATCATAGGCCTAGTCGTAATAATGATAATGTCCCTCTCGCCTGGAGAGGTCGCCGAGACCCCAGAGGTCAACGTGAGCGGAGCAGTACCCTGGGGGAATGAGTCTCTTGTGAATCAAACCCTGATTAGAGGAGCTGGCCCTGCTGAGGAGTCCGAGGAGTCTGCTGCCTCGAACTTGAGAGCCGCCCTGAGGAGTATAGGCCTAACTAAGCACTTGGTGATCGACCTGGCGAGCGCGGTTTTAACGGCGGTGCTCGTTGTAGACCTGTTGCGGGGCAACCCAGCGATAACTGTGATGGAGGAGGCGGAGTACGAGGTGCTGCTTTCCCAGCCCATAGACATGAGGACGTACATGGTTGGTAGGAGTATATATCAGGCTACCATGTTGAGCCTGTTCTCAGTATTCTACTTGGGAATGATCCCCCTGGTCTACGAGTTATCGGGCAGCTCCACGAAGGCACTCCTATTCCCAATAGCCCTCATGTCAATGTACGTCTACTTGTCAGCCATCTTCGCCCTCTCCAGCGCAGTTAAGATATACTTCAAAAACGACAGGCTGAAGGTAATGATCCCCGTCGCGGCCTGCCTGGGCGTAGGGGCGGCCCACTCCCTCTACACTTCCTCGCTTTTACCTATAATAACGATGCCTTTCAGACCAGCCGTAGAGCCCCTAGTTTACTGCGCCACCCTCTCGGAGACACCCCTAGACTTAGCCCTGGCCCTCGTTAAGGAGGCGGTAGTTATACTTGTAATCTACGCCTCCGTGGTGAAACTCGCAGACCGGATATACCCCGAGAATATCAAGCCAGTCTCTGTAGTGCTAAAAGAGAAACAGAAATCCAAGGGGGTACGCTTAGGCCTCTACTCCCCAGACCCCGGGAAGGCGATTTTCAACTACGTCTACGCCGCAGACGTACTCACTAAAACCCACGCCAGAAACATATCCTTAATCTTAGCCCTAACCGCGGCCATAACTCTACTCGTCAAACACGTCGTAATACCGCGCCTAGGCACGCCTGCAGACATCCTCTCCTTCCTCTCCTTAATGTTCATACCGCTGTTCGTAGCCGAAATGATATCCTTCCTCTCAGCCTCCATAATGGCCAAGGACTTCCTAGCCATGTGGGTTTACAGGGTGTACGGAGACGACCTGACCCCGCTGGCCAAAAGCCTGCTTCTCAAGTACGCTACGTACCTGACGGAGGCCCTACTAGTACTATCGCTATTTAACGCCTTAATCACGGATAAGTACGCGCTACTACTATTCCCCATTTTCTCCCTCCCCCCAAACGTCCTCCTCTCATCCCTAGTACTCCTAGTCGTAGTCTACCTGGCCTCTAAAAGGAGAATAGTTAAACAGGCGCCGACAGGCCTCTACGTCTTCGAAGACTTAACGCTACTCGTAGTATCAGCACTACTAATACCGTCACTCATAATCTCCGACTTCATCTTCAAGCTAGCCGTAGACTACCTAGTAGCCCCGGTCAACGCGGCGCTAGTAACCTGTATATCCCTCATAGCGGCTTGGCTCATATACCGAGTCTTCTCGCCGTTAATAGCGGAGTTCATGGTAAGGAGAGACTTAGCGTCCTAGTCTTTTCTCCAGCCCCTTAACTACTGGCAAGGCTATGAGAGCGCCCATCAAACCGCCGATTGCGTGGAGCCCAGACCACGTCAGAACCCCTACGTACGACTCGAAGTTCATGAAGAACGCGCCTATGATCAGCCCTGCCAGAGCCGCCGACACCACTCCTGTCAGAGGGACTAGTACTTTGGCGCCCTTTTCAAACACCTTCTCGTATCCCAAGGAGTAGACCAGGAAGTCAAGGAATACGCTTGCAACGGTGAACCCCAGGAAGTAAAATGCCCCAGGTCTCAGGGCCAAGGTTACGACCGTGGCGGCTAACCCCACGAGCGTACCCGTACCGGGCTTCCTAGAGACCCATAAGGCGCTGAACAGGGAGACAAGCCCTATAACGTCGCAGAAGAACGGCAGCCTGGTCAGCCGGAAGAAGTAAGGCGCAACTAGGAAGTTGACCACGCCCCACAGAGCCCCGAACACGGCCGCCGTAGCTATACTCCTACTATCCATCCACACTCACCTCGAAGAGGGAGCTAGAGGGTAAGGAAAATACGTACTCAAAGCCCCCCTCAAGCCCATACCTCTTTGAGACCTCCCCCAAATCAATGGCAGGCTTAACCCTCAAAACCCTCCCGTTACACTCGAACACCAGGACCACTTCATCCCCCTCCTCAACCACCAGGTTGCACTTACCCAGGGTACACCTAGACCCTGCCTGAACACCGTCCAAAATACAGGTATAAGGGGTGCGGAGGGGTAGGCGGGCACGGCAAACGAGGTCTTTCAACCCCTTAGGGGAGAGCCTCTCCTCAGCTAGACGGGCAGCCCTATAACCCCACGCCAAGTAGGGCCCCTTATGCCCGTGGAAACGAGCCGCCTCCTCCGGGCTCAGCATTGGTATTACCAATTAAGAAATAAGTAATACTAACTTATAAACCTAGTGCACGTGTCAGGCTCACAAGCCCACACTCCTCTAAGGCAATTCAAAGTTATTTGGTTTCGGGAGATCTTCATTTTACGCTAAGCATGTGAGCGTTACGCTGTAAGAGTAACATAGTATTTCGAGTTTACTTTGGGCTTCTCCTAGACTTATCACGACCTTAATGTTTACGTAAATCATGTAGAATTGCTCTTCTCGACTTCTCCTCGACTGCCTTATCTATTTCCTCAGGGTCTCGGTATCTAGCTGGCTTCGCAATCCCATAATACTTATCTATAAGTGGCTAAACAGGCCTTAACATACACCCCCTCGACCCTCCTACTCTAAACCTCCTAGGTTTGATGCAAACCTTAGTGCCTCGTAGATGGTCTCTATCGGTATCTCAAGTTCCTCGGCTATCTCTTCCGGCCTCCAGCCAGCGGCTAGCATCTCCAGTATATCGTCAACTGTGACCCGAGTACCCCTAACCGTAGGCCTACCCCCTCTCTGGCTGGGACGATTTCGAGATATTCGTAACATAGCAGTAGCGGCATCAACAATCCCCAATAATAGGAGATTAGGGAGTTGTAACGTACTCTTTAAACAGCTTTATAACGGTTTCTACGACGAAACGAGCCGACTCGTAAGCCTTCGCTGCGTATGGTTCCGTGTATAGTTCTGTGGGGGGTAAGCCCGATTCTTCGTCTCCATACATTGAGGGTTCTCTCTCCCTACGTAGCCACCTAGAAGTAGCGGCGAGTTCAGGTATTAAGTCCCTGAACCAGTCGGGAAACCTATCTCTGAACTTCATGAGGACAGGGCCTACGTCGTGCCACTTAGGGGGCTCTATACCGTATAGTCTTAGGGCGGCTTTAAGGGCTAGTTCTACGGCTTCCTGGCTCTGCCTTATACAATACGCTAGAGCTTTTTCCTCTAGAGCCTTCTTGGCTGTTCTAATCCTCCTTTGAGCCTCCTCTAGGTAGCTCTTAGCCATGTCGATGTTATTCAAGCTTTATCACCTCTCCGGTCTCAACTTTCTCCTTTAGAACCCACACCCACTTCCTACCTATCCTTACGCGCTTAGCCCCTAGCTCTCTAAGTCTCTTGGAGAGCCTGTCTAGGACTCCCTGGAAGAAGCCGTCCCTATCATAGAGTATGACTGCGTCCTCAACCATGTCCAGGTAGAGGGGCCTTAGCTTAGCCGCTCTCTCCAGGTCTAGGACTATAGGAGATAGGAGTGGCCGTTCACCTCCAAGTAGAGAATCCATTTTCTCCTCGACTTTATCCAGCTCTCCGTGCAGCTGGAATCTGTCGCTCGGCATCTTCTCCAGGACTACGAGTACGTCTACGTCGCTCTCGGGCCGTTGCTCACCCCTAGCGTAAGACCCATAGAGAATTAGGGAGACCAGCCTTCCCCCGAATACGTCTAGGAACGCTTCAACAAGCGCTCGCTCCAACTCCTCTCTTCTCATCCTTTTAAGACATCGCCTCACGCGTTTATATAGCTTGGCCGACCCCAGACATTTAAAAACCACGTGAGGTATCCACGTGGTGTAGCTCTTGACGGGCAAGCCCCTGGTCTTCGTGTCTATGAGGCTAGACCCCCGCGAGAAGGCCATAGTGGAGGACGTACTGACCCCCTTCTCCGAGGTCGCATACCTGGGCTCGAGGGACGACCCCTACAGGGGAGTTGAGAAGGCAGTAGCCATAATAGCCTTCAGCCTACCCCTCCACGTGATAGAGAGGGCCGTAAACCTGAAGTTCGTGCAGTCCCCCGCAGCTGGGGTTGACAGGTTAAACGTCGAGGAGCTGACCCGTAGGGGGATTAAGGTGGCCTCGTCTAAGGGGTGTAACGCCGCGGCTGTAGCCGAGCATGTCTTCGCCCTGATACTGGCCCTGGCGAAGAAAGTAGTGGAGCAGGACTCGGAAATGAAGGAGGGAGTCTGGAGGGGTTATACTAAGGAGACCATGTTGCTGGACTTGGAGGGCTCGACCGTCGGGGTAATAGGCTACGGGAATATAGGGAGGGAAGTGGCTAAGAGGGCCAAGGCCTTCGGGATGAAGGTGCTAGGCGTCAGGAGAAGGCCGAAACCAGACCCATACGCGGACTTTATGGGAGGGCCCAGCGACATGTTAAGAGTACTCGCGGAGTCCGACTTCGTCGTCGTATGCCTACCACTAACGAGGGAGACGAGGGGGGCTATAGGGGAGAGGGAGCTGAGAGCTATGAAGAAGACGGCCTTCTTGATCCATGTCTCGAGGGGCCCCGTCGTTGACGAGGAAGCCCTATACAGGGCTTTAACCGAGGGGTGGATAGCAGGGGCGGGGATAGACGTCTGGTGGGCGTATCCCCCTGAGGAAGGCGCGCCCTCACCTCTCGGGATACACAGGCTCCCGAACGTCGTGGCTACTCCACACAAGGCTGGGTGGACTCGTAGGGCTAGGGAGAAATGCCTAAGGTTCGCGGCCGAGAACGTCGCGAGGTTCTTGAGGAGGGAGGAGCCCCTTAATCTGGTGTCCCCCCTCACTGGCTACTAGGCTTGACCTTCTTGAAGAGTATAGGCGCCTCTTTAACCCGGAACTTCTCGGGCTCCCCGTACCTGAGGTCGTCTATCCTCACTATCTCGAAGCCCAGGGACTCGGCCACCTTCCTGGTCACCGTTGGCAGCACTGGGTGTAGGAGGGTAGTAGCTATCCTAGTGGCCTCGATGGCGTTGTAGAGTATCGGCTCGGGGTTCTCTGCCCTCCAGGGCTCCGTCCTGTTCAGGTAGGCATTAACCGCCCTGAGTAGGTCGAAAGTCCTAACCAATCCCTCACTTATCTCGTAGCTCTCGACAAGCCTAGGAACAACTTTAATGGTCTCCTCGGCCAGCCCCCTCAGCTCCTCGTCTATCTCTCCCCTCCTAACAACTCCGCCCAGCTTTTTACGGGAGAGCACGCCCAGCCTCCTGACCAGGTTACCGTACGTGTCCGCCAGCTCCCCGTTGTACATGTTGTCTAGCTGCTCGGCGTCGAACTCCACGTCCTTCTCAAGGTTTAGGAGCCTCATCAGTATGTACCTGACCGCGTCCGCAGACCCGTACCTCTCCAACATGTCGTCTATCATCACCACGTTCCCCACGCTCTTACCCATCTTCAGCCCCCTGTTGATTATGAAGGCGTGTACCAGGACTTTCCTAGGGGGAGGTATGTCGAGCATCCTCAGCACTGCGAACCAGATAGCCGTGTGGAACCACAGTATGTCCTTACCTATCACGTGGTGAACGGCTGGCCAGTACTTCTCGAACCTCCCGTCCTCCCCGTACCCAACCCCGGTGACGTAGTTCAGCAGGGCGTCTATCCAAACGTAGACGACGTAGTCCCTATCGAAGGGCAGTTCAACCCCCCAGTAAACCCTGCTCTTAGGCCTAGCGATCGATAAATCCCTCAGCCCCTCCTTCTCGAGCTTAGAGGCTATTTCCCTCGCGTAGCCCCTCGGGTGGACTATGTCCGTATCCCTGACAAGCCTCAAAACCTCGTCCTCGTAGGCCGAGAGCTTCAAGAAGTATGTCTCCTCCTCAACCCACTCCAAGTCCTTCCTGTGTATCGGGCACACCTTCCTCTCATCGACCTCCTCGTACTCCCCCTCACTGTAGAACTTCTCGCAGCTAGAGCAGTACCACCCCCTATAGGTACCCCTGTAGATCAAGCCCTTGGAGTAGAGCTTCTCTAAAGCCCTCTTAACGACCTCCTCGTGATCCGCGTCAGTGGTCCGTATAAACCTGTCATAGCTTATCTCCAGAAGCCTCCAGTACCTCTTAAACTCCGGAACCATCCTGTCCACGAACTCCCTAGGCTTAACACCCTTCTTCTCCGCAGCCCTCTGAAGCTTCAAGCCGTGCTCATCCGTACCAGTTAGGAAAAACACGTCGTAACCCCTAAGCCTGTACCACCTAGCCAAGACGTCAGCGAACACAGTGGTGTAAGCATGCCCTATGTGCGGCAGGTCGTTGGGGTAATATATAGGCGTAGTAACGTAAAACACGCCACCCACGCCCATCACCTAGCACAATAAAGATACTACCCACATATTATTCTTACTACACCTCAGAAACCCCTCAAAATGAACAACAGTAATAACAATGCAGTAAACGAATAACAACACCACAAACAACACCAAAACCCCAAATAAACTCCTATCATTTGTTCTCCTATTTCCTGCAGAGTAGCGTTGCCGAGCGATAAAGCCTCTTCTTATGAACTTTCAATTCCCTTTTTATTGAGGCTAATGGCTTTAGCTCTGAGAGATGTCAAACTGCTTTTAATATTTCTTGGTCTATGAATCGCTTGAAGTCCTCTGGGTACTGGTGTTTAGCCTCCTCCCA
>Ga0164311_10000624_pt1 | contig 15887 bp, 16 predicted proteins | sample GuaBasSedimGuay2_FD_121796 | JGI IMG/M metagenome (GOLD analysis project Ga0164311, IMG submission 121796) | Subseafloor sediment microbial communities from Guaymas Basin, Gulf of California, Mexico - Guay2, Core 4569-9, 9-12 cm | ecosystem: Environmental > Aquatic > Marine > Hydrothermal vents...
CCGGAAAAACATTCGTCAGATACTGGGTTCACAATGAACTATTAATGGTTGAAGGACAGAAAATGGCGAAATCCCTTGGAAACTATTATACATTGAAGGACTTACTTGATAAGGGCTACAGCGCCAAAGCTATAAGATTTCTGCTCCTATCAGCCCATTACAGGCAGCCGTTAAACTTTACATTTAAAGGCTTAGAAGCCGCGGAAAAGGCGGTTGAAAGACTACAAATATTCATGGATAGACTTAAAAAGGCTGATGGAAGTGGATGTGGAAAAGAAATCGAAGAATTAATGCAAAAAGTTAAGAAGGAATTTGAAGATGCCATGGACGACGATTTAGACATAAACACGGCGTTGGCTGCACTCTTCAATTTTGTAAGGGAGGTAAACCGTCTTATAGACCAGAATAAATTAAGCAAAGAAGAAGCAGAGAAGGTTCGTGAGCTTATGCTAAACTTTGACAAGGTTTTGGGCATAATAGGCAAGGAAGAGGAAGCTGAAGAACTACCAGATGAAATCATGAAGCTAATCAAGAAACGCGAAGAGGCAAGAAAAAGAAAAGATTGGAAGACGGCTGATGAAATAAGAGAGAAACTTAGAAAAATGGGAATAATTCTTGAAGACACGCCAGAAGGCGTGAAATGGAGAAAGGTTAAAAAGTAGTTATTTTTCGCCTATCCTTACCGTTACGTCTGCGGAGAATACCTTCCTCAAAGTTCCATCTTTTAACCTAACAATCAGCCATCCATTCTCGTCTATATCTTCGGCCAAACCCTCGAATCTCTCATGATTAGAAACATGTACTCCACGGCCGAGAACACAGGAAAACTTTCTCCACTCATTGACTATAATGTCAAATCTTCCCCTTTTGAAGTTTTCATAGTAAAATTCGAAGTTTTTCAGCAAACAGCAGAGAAAGTCTTCTCTGTCAATTTCTTTGCCTAAAATTTCTTTAAGAGACGTAGCTTTCTCTCTTAACTCGCTTGATAAAGCTGATAAATCAAAATTAGCGTTTATTCCTATTCCAACAACAGCATATTTTGTCTCTTCTCCTTCTGATACGGCTTCGGCGAGAATTCCGCAGACCTTCTTCCAGCCTACGAGAACATCGTTAGGCCACTTAACTTCGGCGTTAAGCTTAAACTCCTCTCTAAGGGTCTTTGCAACAGCAACTGCTGCAAGCATGCTAATTTTGACAGCTTCTTTCAGCCTTAGCTTCGGCCTTAAAATTATTGATAGCCATATCCCGCCCTTTGGAGATTCCCATCTTCTGCCAAGCCTCCCCTTTCCGCAAGTTTGGGTATCGGCAATCACTATCACGCCTTCTTCTGCGCCTTGCTCCGCTAGTTTTTTGGCAAAGCTATTCGTCGAGTCTATTTTCTCGAAATGATGTATATTTCTGCCTAACCATACTGTTTTCAGATTTCGTTTCAGCTTTTCTATGTTTAGGCTTTCGTTTTTCAATTCATTCTTCTTCGCATAGTTCTACTAGGACATTTTTCACACTTTTTGGATGTATAAAGGCTATTTTTCCTTCAATGCCCTTTCTTGGCGTTTCATTTACAAGCTTTAAACCTTCATCCTTTAACCTCTTCATCAGCTCCTCTATTCCCTTAACTTTGAAGGCTACGTGATGAATGCCCTCGCCCCTCTTTTCGAGAAAACGTCCAACTGGACTGTCTTGACATGTTGGTTCAAGAAGCTCTATCCTTGTTTCTCCTCCAGTTGATAACATGGCACTTTTAACCTTCTGATCCTCAACAATTGTTACCTTTTCAAGTTTAAGTCCAAGTTTTTTCTGGAAAATCTCTAAGGCCTCATCCAAATTTTTAACAGCAATTCCCACATGATGAATTCCAGCAAACAAGCCTTTCATCACCTTCTCAAATACCCAAACACTCAAATAATTAATTTTTGGATTTTATGAACCAAAGTAAAATCATTACTAGACTAGCTGCTTAAAAATGAACATTCTATTTTAATTCATATTTCAACCAAAAATTTTATGGTGAAACGTTAGTTAACTGAAGATTAAAAATTTGGAAAGGGAAAATGCATGCGTAAAGCACCGTTCTTAATCTTCATTCAAGCTTTTATATCAAAAGATGTTTTCTTTTTACGATGAGAGTTAGGTACTTTGCAACGGTTTCGCCTGGAATTGAAGATGTAGCGAGCAAGGAAGTAGAAGAAATTGTTGGATGTAGGGCAGCTCCAGACATAGGCAAAATCTTCTTCGAAGCAGATACCAAATCTGTCTATATTTTGAACTTAAAGGCTTCAACCTTAAACAAGGTTATGATTTTGCTTTGCAAAGAAAACTTCACTGAGTTCGACGACCTTTATAGGATTGTTAAAGGAATTGATTATAGCTGGATTATTGAGGCTGACCAAAGCTTTGCGGTTAGGAGTGAACGGGTAGGAGAACATAACTTTACAAGCATAGATGTAGCAAGGGCCGTCGGACAAGCGATAATTGATTCTTACATGGAAGCTCGTGGAAAAAGACTTAAGGTGAACTTGGATATACCAGATGTCGAGTTTTACGCCTTAGTTAGAAATCAGGAGTTCATTCTAGGAGTGAACACGACCGGAAACTCTCTTCATAAAAGAGGTTATAGGGTGTATGAGCATCCAGCAGCATTAAAGCCCACATTAGCCGCGGCCATGTTGAGGATTAGCGGATGGAACCCACAAGAAAACATAATAGACCCAATGTGCGGCGGCGGAACAATTCCGATAGAAGCAGCCTTTAAGGCAAACAATATTCCGCCAGGCCACCTAAGAGAAGACTTTGCCTTTCTAAAGCTAAAAATATTTGACAAAAAAGAGTTTGAAGAGGTAAAGGGTAGAATTTTAGGCCAGAAACGAGGTGAAGGCCATTCTAGAATTTATGGGATGGAAAAGTTTAGAAGACATCTAGAAGGAGCCATAAAAAACTCTGAAAGAGCCGGAGTTCGCAAAAGCATAGAATTTAAACTTGGAGATGCAACAAGGCCTAACGATTATCCATTTGAAGATTTAGAGTTCGTAATAGTTAATCCCCCTTATGGAGTTCGGATGATTCCGGGTGGAAGCCCAAAAAAGCTTTACAGCGATTTCTTGAAGGCGATAAGGGAAAGGGCTGAAGGGGCAACCCTTGTTCTGATTACTGGTGCCCATAGAAAGTTTAGAGAAGCAGCTGAGGAAAGCGACCTAGAAATAGTAGAGGAAAGAACCGTGCTTCACGGCGAGTTAAAGGCAAAAATTTTCAAATGTAGAATTTAGCAAATTTTAATTGCAAACCAAGAAATATTCTTTTAGGCGAGGCAAAGCAAATGGTTGAGCCAGAAATAGAGGACAAAAGAATAACCTTGAAAGAAGCGGTTAAGCTGATTCCGGATGGAGCGGGACTTTTCTGGGGAGGCTTCGGCTATCAGAGGCCTCCTATGGCTTTTGCACATGAGCTGGTAAGGCAGGGGAAAAGAAATCTTCACATTTACACTTGCGGCTCAGAAATTGACATAGACATTCTAGCAGGAGCAAGAGTAGTCTCAAAATTTGAGCTTGCATTCTTCGCAATCGAAGGGATAGGCTTATGCCCAAACATTCAGAGGCGGATAAAGGATGGCTCAGTTCAAATAGAGGACTATACCAATTTGGCGATGGCTCTACGCTTCCTAGGCGGAGCGTTAGGCGTTCCCTTCATGCCTATAAAAAGCATGCTTGGAACAGATCTAATCAAAAAATACAAGTTCAGAAAGAATAAGGCGAAAGTTATCGAATGCCCCTTCACGGGTGAGAAAGTCTGCCTTGTTCCATCTGTGAGGCCAGACTTCAGTATAGTTCACGTTCAACGAGTAGATATGGAAGGAAACGCTCAAATAGACGGAGTTGTAGGCGAAGACTCGGAAGGAGCAAAGGCAGGAAAGAAAGTTATTGTTTTAGCCGAAGAAATTGTTGATTCCGCAATGATAAGGATGAAGCCGGACTCGACGGTTATTCCAAATATCTACGTTGATTACGTGGTTGAGTGTCCGTGGGGCTCCTATCCAATGATGGTCTACAACTATTACGACTATGACTTAGAACATATCCGCCTATACTATACGCTGTGCAAAACCGAGGAAGGCTGGCAGGAATATTGTGAAGAATACATTACAGGCGTAGAAAATCACATGGAATTCCTAGAAAAAATCGGAATTGAACGCCTAATGAAGCTTAGAGCCAAAAAACCGTTCGGATATTAGGAGGGGGATAAGTGTGGGTGAGAAGGAATATGCGAAAATTGGAGAATACACTTCACTTGAGATGATGGCTGTCTGCGGAGCCAGAAACATAAAGAACGGCGAGGTTGTCTTCGTTGGAACTGGCTTACCCATGCTGGCTGCTATGCTAGCCAAAAGAATGCACGCTCCAAAGGCAAAAATCGTCTATGAAGCTGGATTTATAGACTCCAACGCAATAGACTTGGCGCTTTCAATAGCCGATTCCAGATTGGCCTACAATGCAGCCGCCGCAATAGGCCTAATAGAAACGCTCGGTCTTCTGCTCCAAGGCGGAAGGGTCGATGTAGGCTTTGTGGGAGCAGCCCAAATAGACGAGTACGGAAACATAAACACAACCTATATTGGAGATTTCGAAAATCCAACTGTTCGGTTGCCTGGAAGCGGTGGAGGCAACGACATAGTCTCCTCGGCGAAACGCATAGTCATAATAATGACCCATCAAAAGCGGAAATTTGTTAAAAAGCTCGATTATATGACTAGTCCGGGACATTTGGACGGGGCTGGAGCCAGAAAGCGTGAAGGCTTGTTAGGTGGAGGCCCAGAGCTTGTTATAACTAATCTTTGCCAGATGGGGTTCGATGAGGAAACGAAACGGATAAAGCTTTTATCTGTTCATCCAGGCGTTACTGTGGAACAAGTCGTAGAGAATGTTGGCTTCGATTTGATAGTACCGGAACATGTGCCGGAAACCGAGCCTCCGACTTATGAGGAACTAAGGATACTTCGTGAAATAGACCCTCAAAGACTCTACTTAGGGAAGGAGAAAAAGTAACCTTTTAAATTCCCCATTTTATTCTAGATTGATAATTTTTACCTCTCTTGTTGCCGTGTCAAGTATAGCTATGGTTGATTTTCCAGTAAGATAGGCGCATACTTCGCCTGGATTCACAACTATCGTGTCGCCTTTCCGGTAGACTCTTGCTTCATGTGTATGGCCGTGAACAACTATGTCATGACTTTCAGAATTTATGAGGGCGTTAAGCAGTTCTGTTTCTTCTCCATGTAAGAGAGCTATTTTTAGTCCATCAACTATTATTTCGGCGAATTTCCCCCTAATTTCTGCCCCTATTTCGTTAAACTTCTTTTTTAGGAGTTGTTTGTCTCCGTCGTTGTTTCCGTAAACTCCTATTAAGTCCGCTTTTAACTCTTTGAATTTTGCGGCTGTGAATGGAGCTATAAAGTCGCCTGCATGGAGAACAAGCTCAACTTTTTCCTCGTTAAGTTTTTTAACCGCCCGTTCAATGTAGGGAAGCCTATCATGTGTATCTGCAATTATTCCAACCAGCATGCTGTTTTCACCCCGGTTTAGTTAAGCTGAAAGAGAATAATTTAAAACTAAGGTAAAGAAGTTGCTGTCGTCACATTTTTGTTAGGGCTTTTCCGTATTCTAGACCTCTCTCGAAAGCCATCAGATTTAACTTTTCCGTCCCTTTCGGGATATTGCGTAAAATTGATTGCCTCATCGATTCGGGGTCAACCAGATTTGTTATAGCTGTAAATGCGCCAAGCATCACAACGTTAGCAACTATCTTTTTCCCAAGTTCCTCAGCTATTCGAGTAGCGGGTACTTCGTAGACTTTCACGTTTGGAATTTCCTTCCTGTCGGGAACCATATCTGGGTCGATAAGGAGAGTTCCTCCCTCTTTTAGTGTGTCTGCATATTCATTGTAGGCTTCCTGCGACATGATTATTAGGATGTCTGGATGCTGAACCAGCGGATAATCTATTTCCTCATCTGAAATTATGACTTCTGATTTGCAGCGGCCACCCCTAGACTCAGGCCCGTATGATTGAGTTTGCACCGCATTTTTGTCTTGAAAGATGCAGGCAGCCGCAGCCAACATCAAGCCGCTTCTTATTATTCCCTGCCCGCCGAAACCAGCTATTCGAATTTCAACTCTCATTTTGACTCCCACCCAATTTTTCCTGCACATTCAAAATAAGCTTTCTAATAAGCTCATCATAGGCTGGCTTCTCTATATCGACAAATTCGCCGACAACAATTCTTGAAGAGGAGATTTCGGCTTCAGTTGGGTCGATTCCATGCTTAATTTCTGATGTTTCCTTGTACCATTTCATTATTTGGATTGGGTCGCCCATTTTGTTGTATCTTCCGTAGAGTGTGGGACATGGCGAAATGACTTCTATAAATTTGAAGCCCTTCTTTTGCAATGCCTTCTTTATGGATTCTGTAAGTCTTCTCACGTGTAGTGCGGTCCATCTTGCAACGTAAACTGCGCCGGAGGCTGCGGCTAAATGGACGAGGTTGAATGGATGCTCTATATTTCCATACGGTGTTGTGGTTGTGAAGGCTTCGAGAGGTGTTGTCGGTCCAACTTGGCCGCCTGTCATTCCGTAATTAAAGTTGTTTGAACATATTACAAGCATGTCTATGTTTCTTCTCGCGGCATGTATGAAGTGGTTTCCTCCAATCGCGAAGAGGTCTCCGTCTCCGCTTATTACAGCTACTTGAAGCTCAGGATTTGCAAGCTTAATTCCCGTTGCTACGGCTATTGGACGGCCATGAGTTGTATGGAAAGAGTCCATGTTTAGGTATCCGGCTATTCTTCCCATACAACCTATTCCAGAAACAACAACCATTTTGTCGATGTCCAAGCCTAATTCGTCGACAGCCCGGACAAAACAGTTCACTATGATTCCGCATCCACATCCAGCACACCAAATGGGCGGAAACCTATCAAGCCTCAAATACTTGGCGAAAGGATGCAGGACCAAACTTTCCGACTCACTCAACTATTTCATCCTCCTTATTCCATCCAAAATTTCCATAGGCGTATGAAGCGCTTCGCCAAACTTTGGTATGAAATGAACCGGAGTACCTTTAGCCGCTCTCTCAACTTCGCGAACAATTTGACCATAGTTCAATTCTGGAACGACTATCCCCTTAATCCGAGTTGCAAGTTCTGCAATTTGCCTTTCAGGGAAGGGCCAAACAGTAATTAGCCGTAAAAGGCCAGCCTTTATTCCTTCTTCTCTTGCTTTTTTAACGGCACTTACAGCAGCTCTCGCCGGAATTCCATAGGTAATAACGGCTACTTCGGCGTCTTCGAGCATGAACTCCTTTACTCTGACAATTTTATCTGCATTCTTCCTTATCTTGTCACATAGCCTTCTGACAAGTTGTTCCTGAATTTCCGGGCTGTCAGTCTGCGGATAACCTCGTTCATCATGAGTTAAGCCAGTAACATGAACTCTGTAGCCCTCGCCGAAGCATGCCATCGGAGGAACCAAATCTTCATCAGGCTTGAATGGAAGATAATCCGCAGGCGAAACATTTGGCTTCTTACGGTTGACAATTTGTATTTTTTCCGGTTCCGGAATTATTACTCTTTCCCACATGTGCGCAACTATTTCATCGGCCATAAGAAAGACTGGAACACGGAATCTTTCAGACAAATTGAAGCATTCAATTGTTAAATCAAACATCTCTTGAACAGATGAGGGAGCCAAAGCAATTATTTCATAATCTCCATGCGAACCCCACTTTGCTTGCATCATATCCTGCTGTCCAGGCTTTGTCGGCTGACCTGTGCTTGGGCCTCCACGCATAATGTCAACTATGACTAGGGGAGTTTCAGTCATAACTGCCAAACCTATGTTTTCTTGCATTAGGCTGAAGCCCGGCCCAGAAGTAGCAGTCATGGCCTTAACTCCGGCATAAGAAGCTCCAATGACAGCCGCTATGGAACCTAACTCATCTTCCATTTGGATATAAACGCCGCCAACTTCTGGCAGTCTTCTAGCCATTCTTTCAGCTATTTCCGTTGCCGGCGTTATGGGGTAGCCAGCGAAAAATCTGCATCCAGCCGCAACGGCGCCTTCGGCGCATGCATAGTCTCCGCTGAGAAAATGTTTGCCAGTAAGTACAGCCCTACTTGTTTCAACTTTCATCATTCTTATTGTCCACCTCAACTTTTTCAAATACAAAGATTGCAAATTCTGGGCAGACTGCGCTACAGAAACTGCAGATGACACATTCTTCTGGACGTACAGCAACTGGGAAGTGAACTCCCCTTTTGTTAAGTTCATTTGATTTTTCAAGAACATTTTTGGGGCAGAATTCTATGCAGTAGCCGCAACCTTTACAGTTATCACGTATTATGTGAATTTCTGCTATTGGCTTCTTAATTTTCTCCTTATCTAATGGCTCACGCCACAACCTAACCGGCATTCTTCTCACCCCCTTTCGCGAAAGCTTGTTTAGTTTTTTCTATCTCCTCGGGCGTTACACTCTGCACGATGGCTTGCATCTCCTTAATTTTGGAGGCAAGCCTTTCTCCTTCCGCGGCTGAAACCCAAAGAAGCTGCAACCGCTCCTTTCTTAATCCGAGTCTTTCCATGCGTTTCCAGAACTTCTCAACTCTTCTCTGCGTATGATAGTTAGCATTTATGTAGTGGCAGTCGCCTGGATGGCAACCAGCTACGAGAACGGCTGCGGCGCCTCTTGCAAAGGCATGTTCAATAAATTTGGGAGAAACTCTACCTGAGCACATGGTCCGGATGATTCTGACGTTAGCTGGATATTGCATTCTGCTTATTCCGGCGAAGTCTGCTCCGGCGTAGGCGCACCAGTTGCAGCAAAAGGCAATTATCTTCTTTTCCGCATCCTGTTCGGTTGCCGCGTCAATTTGGGCTATAATCTGCTCATCTGTGAAGCTACGGGCAATTATGGCGCCGAAGGGGCATTCAGCCGCGCATGTTCCACATCCCGCACATGCAGCTTCGATAACCTCAGCCTTCTTCTTTTCCTCATTGATTCTTATAGCGTTGTAGGGACAAACTTTTGTGCAGAGTCCGCATCCTCTGCAGATTTCCTCTATTATTCGAGGCGTTATCGCTTCAACTGTTATTTTTCCTTTTGCCATTAATATTCCGGCGCGGGCTGCCGCCGCGCTTGCCTGTGTAACGCTATCTTTAATGTCCTTCGGTGATTCGGCGCATCCAGCCAAGAAGATTCCGCCTGTAGGCGTATCTACTGGCCTAAGCTTTGGATGGGCCTCCATAAAGAAGCCTTCGGAAGTTCTTGAAAGGTTCAGTAATCGCTGAATTATTTGGCTGTCTCTTCGCGGTTCAATTCCAATTGAAAGAATAACCATTCCGACCTTAATTTTGTAAAGCTCTTTCTGCAGCGTGTTTTCTCCAATAAGCCACAAATCATGAGTTTTTGGGTCTTCAATTATTTCGGCTGGGAGCCCGCGGATGAAAACTACGCCTTCCTTTTTCGCCCTTCTATAGAGGTCTTCAAATCCTTTTCCGAAGGCGCGGATGTCCACGTAGAAAACGTAGATTTTTACTTCTGGCCAGTGCTCCTTGATTAGGAGAGCGTCCTTAATCGTGTTCATGCAGCATATATTGCTGCAGTAGGGATTCGCCTTTTCGGAGCGTGAACCTACACACTGAATGAAAGCAACGGACTTGGGGATTTGGCGGTCGCTAATCCTTATTAAGTGACCTCCGGTTGGGCCTCCAGCATTAATTAAACGTTCAAATTCTAATGAAGTAATAACGTTTGGATACTTTCCATATCCATAGTGTGGAAGCGCGGTTGGGTCGAAAACGTCGGCGCCAGTTGCCACAATTATTGTGCCTACTTCCAGTTCGATTTCTTCGGGCTTCATGGTGAAGTCTATGGCTTCTCTTTCGCATGCCCGCATGCACTTGTCGCAGACGATTATGCCCTCTTTGTTTAAGCATAGGTCCATGTCAATTATGTAGGTGGCTGGGACCGCTTGTGGAAACGGTGTGTAAATGGCATGTCTCGTGGCTAATCCTACATCAAACTCGTTTGGAGCCGTTATTGGACATGCTTGAGCACAGTCTCCGCATGCGCTGCAGTCGTCGGTTACATATCTCGGCTTCTTCAAAACTTTAACTCTAAAGTTTCCAATGTAACCAGAAACATCCACTATCTCGCTGTTTGTCAACAATTCAATGTTTGGGTGGTGACCAGCATCAACCATTTTTGGCGCTAAAATACAGATTGAACAATCCATAGTTGGGAAAGTCTTGTCTATTTGCGCCATTCTTCCGCCTATGCTCGGCTCCTTCTCAACCAAATAGACTTTATAGCCCGTATCAGCAAGGTCTAAGGCTGCTTGGATTCCGGCTACTCCCCCGCCAATTACTAGGGCTTTCCTGATTACTGGAACTTCTATGTCCTTCGCCGGCTTGAGTAAGGCGGCTTTTGAAACGGCCATTTTCACAAGGTCTTTAGCTTTTTCGGTTGCCTCCTCCTTTTGATAAAGGTGGACCCAACTGCATTGCTCGCGGATATTAGCCATTTCAAAAAGATACTTGTTTAATCCTGCCTCCTCGCATACCCGCCTAAAAGTTGGACCGTGAAGTCTGGGTGAGCATGAGGCTACTACGACGCGGTTAAGCTTGTATTCCTTAATGTCATTCTTGATGATTTCTTGTCCAATGTCTGAGCACATATACCGGTAGTCCTTGGCGACTACAACGTTTGGAAGGGTAGCCGCAAACTTGGCTACTTCTTCTACGTTTACGGAGCCAGCTATGTTCAAGCCGCAGTGACAAACGTAAACGCCTATTCTGATGGGCTCCTTAGACTCAGAATTCTCATTCATTTCTCAATTCACCTCTCAAATACCTATCTATCGACTCAGCCGCCTTGACGCCGGCAAGTATAGCCTCAATAACGGTAGCTGGCCCCGTCACCGCGTCTCCACCAGCAAAAACCCCAGGCATAGTTGTTTCCATAGTAAACGGATTAACCAGAATTTTTCCCTCGACAACTTCAATTTCGCTCGGTAAAAAGGAAAGGTCAGGCTGCTCGCCGACAGCCAATATGACACTGTCAAAGTATTCTGTGAATTCGGAGCCTTCTATTGGCCGGGGCTTTCTCCTTCCAGTCTCATCTATTTCGCCAAGCTCCATCCTAACACATTCGATGGCTTTCACTCTGCCGCCTTCGCCTAAGATTTTGCGAGGAGCCACAAGAAACTCTATTTTCACTCCCTCTTCTTCAGCCTCTCTGACTTCCCATGGATTAGCCGGCATTTCATCCCTAGACCTTCGATATAGAATTACAGCCTCCTTCACGCCTAGACGAAGCGCCATTCTAGCAGAATCTACGGCTACATTTCCACCTCCAATAACAGCCACTTTCTCACCTAAATCAATCTTCTCGCCGGCATTTGCCTTCCATAAAAAGTCTAGTGCATGCATCACGCCTTCGATCTCTTCGCCTTCAAGTTTTATTCCGCGCGGCTTATGGGCTCCAACTCCTACAAAGAAGGCGCTATAACCCTCCTTCCGCAAATCTTCAAAACCTAAATCCTTGCCTACTGTTAGTCCGGTTTTGAACTCTATGCCCATTTCGCTTAGAAACTTTATTTCTTCATCTAACAGTTTTCTTGGCAACCGATAGTCTGGGATGCATTTTCTAAGCATTCCGCCGGGCTGGGGTAAAGACTCAAAAACTGTGACATTATAGCCTTTCTCGGCAAGTTTAAGGGAAACAGTTAATCCAGCTGGACCTGAACCTATTACGGCTACTTTTTCTTCTCGTCTGGTTGGCGCATTAACATTTTCACGTGAAGAAACTAGTTTGTTTACTGCATTTTGAATTACTTCAGCATCCTTAATTGCTCTTTCAGGATGGAAGCATACATGAAGAGTTACTAGAGGAAGAGGCACTATTCTTCCAACTATTTCTAAGGCTTTATAGAATCCGATTAATTCTCCTTTCTCTGATAAAGTATTCTTTATTGACAAGAAGACTTCCGGCACTTTCAGTGCTTGTGGACAGCGCCGATAACATTTGTAGCACCAAGCGCAAAGCCATAATTGAGGGGCAAAAGCAATTTTTTCCGGACATGCTACAATTTTCTCTAGAGTGCTTCGCGGATTATAGATTTCTGGCAGCAATTCGGCCATCGGACAGCTTCCGGTGCAAATTCCGCATTCAAAGCAATACTTTAACTTTTCAAAATCCAGAGCCTTCCAATATTCGCCATGAACTGTTGATTCAGTGGCTTTCTCCAAGTAAAGCCCTCTCTACTTTTGAGGCTGTTCTTACATATAAGGTTTACAAATGTAAAGGTCTTCTCAATTCAGAAGATATTGCTTTACTTCGCAACGTCCCTTTAGCAATTATTAAAAGAAGGGAGACATTAACACAATTCGGGTGATGCAGAACGGAAAAAATGGAATGCATCGGAGAGGGGATAGACCGCCTCATAACAATTGATTTTAGAGCAAGAGGCGTAATCTATAGGCTTTACGAAGCAGCACGTAAGCTATGTAACAGTCCATTAACTCTAACCGCCGCTCAACAGATAGCAGATGAAATAAGTAAAGGAGACCACATAATACTTACAACGGGCTTCATTCTACCTCCAAATTACATACCAGAAAGCGACGGTCCCTCCGGAGCCGTAGCACTAGCCAGAGCATTAAAAATAGCCTCTAAGGCCAAGCCCATTTTCATAACAGAAGAAAAGACAAAAGAAATTTTATTAGCAACTCTAAATGCAGTTGACATGCAAAACATGACTATTTTAAATTTCCCGCTCAAACTTGAAGAAGCTGAGACAGAAGCAGAAGAAATTCTTGAAAAATATAATCCCTCATTAATTGTCGCCATTGAAAAACCTGGAAGGAATGACAAAGGCGAATATCATACAATGAAGGGAATAAACATAAGTGCGTTTCACGCCAAGATTGAACCTCTCATCGAGAAAGCGAATAGACAGGGCATATTAACCATTGGGATAGGCGACGGTGGGAACGAAATTGGAATGGGAAACATAAAGGAGACAGTTGAAGAATATGTTCCATACGCTAAGGAGTGCCAATGCCCCTGTGAGGGAGGAATAGCAGCGGAGTCAAAAGTCGATTTGCTTGTCACCGCATCGGTTTCCAATTGGGGAGCATACGGAATCGAAGCTTGCATAGAAGCCATAACAGGAAAGGAAGGGATTTTGCACAGTCCAGAAATTGAAGAGAATATGCTTAAAAGCCTATTTGAAGCGGGGGCGGTAGACGGTGCAAGCGGCCAAAAAAGACCTTTAGTGGACGGAGTCCCTCATCGAACACATTCAACAATAATTAGTATGCTTAAAACATTAATTTCGGCTAAAACAGGCAGATAGAGGGAGGCAATTTTGATTAGACTAGGATTGATAGTTCCTTCGTCAAATACAACCATGGAGCCAGAGTTTTATAAAATGTTACCTGAAGGATTTTCGATTCACACCTCAAGATTGAGGCTTAAAAACGTAACAGTGAAAAGTTTAGCTGAAATGGAACGAAAAATTGAGGAAGAAGCTCTAAAATTAGCGGATGCAGACGTCTCTGTTATAGGTTATGGATGCACTAGCGGAAGCCTCTTCAGAGGGTTAGGGCATGCCAAGGAAATAGAACAGAGAATAGAAAGCGCCTCTGAAAAGCCCGCGGTAGCCACAGCTGGAGCAGTAGTCAAGGCGTTAAAGCATCTTGAAATAAAAACGGTTGCAGTTGCAACTCCTTACATTGATGAAATTAACGAATTGGAAAGAAGGTTTCTGTCATTAAGCGGCTTCAAGGTAACTGATTTGAAAGGATTAGGAATAAAGGATAACCTTAAAATTGGAAAAGTGGATGAAAAAACGCTCCTAGACTTAGTTCTAAACTTAAACCATGAGAATGCAGACGGTATCTTCATTAGCTGCACTAACCTTCCGACAATAAATGTTATCGGAAAGTTGGAAGACAAGCTTAAAAAACCAGTCATATCGAGTAACACAGCCACTCTATGGGCTATGCTCAAAAAATTGGAAGCATCAATCAAAATTAAGGGATATGGAATATTGCTTGAAAGGATGTAAAAACATAATAATTCCAAAATCAAAATTTCTAGTCCTAATGGAGGAACCTATAATGGAGAATGAAATTAGAGTTGTGCTTTTTGGATTAGGCCCCATGGGGAGACTCATAGCCAAGGGAGTTCTAGAAAAGAAGGGAATACGCGTAGTTGGCGCAGTGGACATAGCAAAAGAACTTGTTGGAAAAGATTTAGGAGAAATCTTGGAATTAGGCAGGAATCTTGGAGTAACTGTTACTGATAACGCCGAACAACTTCTTTCAAGAATTAAGGCGGACATAGCCATTATAGCGACAAGATCGTATCTAAAGGATGTTTATCCGACAATTTCACTTTGCATAAAAGCAGGAATCAACGTGATATCTACATGCGAAGAGCTTTCATACCCGTACTATAAGCATCCAGAACTCGCAACAGAAATAGATGAACTTGCTAAGAGATACGGCGTAACAGTTCTTGGAACAGGGATTAATCCGGGCTACTTGATGGATACTCTGCCCATAACATTAACTGGCGCATGCCAACGTGTCAACAGCATTAAAGTAGTTAGGATGATGAATTCGTCCAAGCGCAGAATCCCCTATCAAAAAAAGATTGGAACCGGGCTTTCTCCGGAAGAGTTTAGGAGAATGATTGACGAAAAGAAGATAACTGGCCATGTAGGCCTGGTAGAATCCATAGCGATGATTGCCGCGGCGTTAGGATGGAAACTGGATGAAATAAAGGAGTTTCCGCCAGAACCAGTAATAGCTGACAAAGAAGTAGTAACTTCCTACACAACTGTAAAGCCCGGTCAAGTAGCCGGCCTAAAAAGTGTGGCACATGGAATTAAGAATGGGAAACCTGTCATAATTCTAGAATTTGTTTCCCATGCAGCCGTCGAAGAGGAGTATGACGCGGTTTCAATAGAAGGAGCCCCCAAAATATATGAGAAGATAGCCGGTGGAGTCCATGGAGACCTAGGGACAGTAGCAGTAATCGTCAACATGATTCCCAAGGTATTAAATGCGAGACCCGGCTTGGTTACCATGAAGGATTTGCCATTGCCATCCGCCGTAACTGAAGACATGAGAACATATCTAAGCTGGAGAAAGCCTTGACCCAAAATACCGGAGTTCACAAAAAAGATGAAATATCCCTATCTGAAGTAATAGAAAAAATTAAGGCGAACCCGCAATTTTCGGAAGCTGGCGCCATAGCCATCTTCATAGGAGTAGTAAGGGGAAAGACTAAGACTGGAGAGAAAGTTGAAAAACTTGAAATTGAAGCCTACGAAGAAAAAGCGAATGAAACTCTGAAAAGCATATGCGAAGACTTGAAAAGACGCGAAGGAATAGTTGATGTGCAAATTCATCATTTTCTAGGCGAATTCAAAGTTGGCGAAGACCTAGTCTACGTACTTGTTGCTGGAAGCCACCGCCAAAACGTTTTTCCCGTTTTGGTCGAAGCCGTGGAACGATACAAAAAAGAGGCGCCAATTTTCAAGAAAGAATACATTAGAGGAAAAAATGGGACAATAAAGGGATACTGGGTCAGCGAACAGAAAGAAAATCCAAGATAGAACATTATGTTTACAATGGAAATTTTTATTAGTTTGACCAAAAAATTTAAAAAGAACTATTGAAGGCGAGAATTTCCTAGTGGAGAGAGGACAGATATCATATGCCTAGTTGGCATATAAGTCCTCGGATGATCCCGGGAAATTCGACGGTAACGGTGGGTGTTCGATATGGGCATCCACGTTATCGCCGAATTTCTCGGCGTGAACCCAGAAAA
>Ga0164311_10000626_pt1 | contig 15882 bp, 15 predicted proteins | sample GuaBasSedimGuay2_FD_121796 | JGI IMG/M metagenome (GOLD analysis project Ga0164311, IMG submission 121796) | Subseafloor sediment microbial communities from Guaymas Basin, Gulf of California, Mexico - Guay2, Core 4569-9, 9-12 cm | ecosystem: Environmental > Aquatic > Marine > Hydrothermal vents...
CCCTTATGGCACGGTAGATTTTGATGATTTACCTGAAAAATTTCAGGTTGAAGGTGGTGAGTTACCAGAGGCAGTAACCAAGGTGATTGAACAAGCACCGAAGCCAGATGTTTTGCCAGAAAAAGAGCAGGTAGCGAGTGCCGCTACTTCTGATGATACTAGTGATAGCTAGCCAGAAGGTGGCATGGATCTTAAAGAGCACTTAGCAAATTTAGAATACCTATTGATCAAGCAGGCTTTAGAAGAATCGGAAGGTGTAGTAGCACATGCGGCAAATAAATTAACAATGCGTCGCACTACCTTGGTTGAAAAAATGAGAAAGTATGGCATTCAACGAGATAATGACTAGTTAACCTGAGTTTTGGGTAAGTTTATTTATCGTCATTGCGGTAGTTTTTAGCCGGAATCCATATTTTTATCACTAGATTCCCACTAAAAACATGCGAAAATGAAGTAACCGAAGGATCAATGACAAAATCTGGTGATGTGAGTCACATTATTTCTCTTATCCAAAACTTAGGTTAAGTCTCTTTGAGAAACATGAACTGTCATAGGATTGACTCCCAGAATAGAATGGACATAACACATTGAAATAAAAGATAAATTATAAAAGGGCATGATTTTTGCTCAAATGAGGGTAATGCGAAAAATCCGAATTTGGAGCAACATCTATGAGCCTTAAATCATTTGCTGAGCCGTTATCTGGCTCAGAACGGCAAAAGCCTGTTAGTCATAAACGGGTGACTATTCAAAGAAATCGCGACAAGAGGCAGGATAGTAGTGCGGTACAACTAACTACTGAATTGATGCATAGTCGCAATCAGCACCATCAAAAAATTGAGCAAACAACTCGTTTGATTAATCGGATGACACAATTGCTGGAAGTCCTTCCTGGTGGTGTAGTCGTTCTGGATGGTGAAGGTATCGTACAACAGTGCAACGCAGCTGCGATTAATTTATTGGGTGAACCCTTGGATGGTGAGCATTGGACTGTAGTTATTACTCGTGCATTTTCCCCAAAAGCAGGCGATGGTCATGATGTTTCACTGGCAAATGGTCGTCTGGTAAATATCTCAACCAGTCCCTTGGATGGAGAGCCAGGTCAGATCATATTGCTGCATGACGTAACTGAAACTCGTCAGTTGCAATCAAAAGTATCCCATTTACAACGTTTATCTGCCATGGGTGAAATGGCTGCCAGATTGGCACATCAAATTCGTACACCCTTATCTTCGGCACTATTATATTTATCTCCCATATTAAAGGCTGATACAGATAAGGTCACACAACAACGTTTTGCTAACAAACTACATAAAAGTATCAGTCATATGGAACGATTGATTAAAGATATGTTGGCATTTTCACGTGGCGATATGGCAGTTACAGCCCCTGTCTCAGTAAATGATTTGTTATCAGCAGTTGAACAGCAATTTCAATCACAGCCAGATGCAGAAAAATTTGAATTAGAAATAAATAATTCAGTCAATGATGCTTATGTTTATGGCAGTAAAGATGCATTGATCAGTGCTATAAATAATTTGGTTAATAACGCCAGACTAGCATGTGAGTTAAAAGGCGAGATCACAATTTTTGCAGACTATACGAATGATGAACAAGGTGATGCTTGTATTGAAATTAGCGTCGAAGATAGCGGGGCTGGTATCGCTGAGCAAGATCACGATAAAGTTTTGACTCCGTTTTATACCACGCGATCTTCAGGAACAGGCTTGGGACTCGCGGTTGTGCAATCAATCACTAAAGCACACAAAGGAGAATTGTGGTTTGAGAGTGATGAAGGTGAGGGCAGTACATTCTGTATGCGGTTGCCGATGTATCAATCCGCAGACACATTTACCCTCACAGCCCAGAAACAAGGAGCAAAATGATGAATGAATCAACTGTATTAGTTGTAGAAGACGATAGTGATCTTCGAGGGGCGTTGTGCGATACCCTTGAATTAGCAGGTTACACGGTTTCTGCCACAGATCAGGGACAAAGTGCACTGGATAAACTTGCAAATGAAGATGTGGGTTTATTATTGAGTGATTTACAAATGCGACCAATGGATGGTCGGACTTTATTGAAAAAAGCCAAAACATTATTACCTGATCTACCTGTAGTAATAATGACGGCATTTGGTACTGTTCAGGGCGCTGTTGATGCTATGCATGAAGGTGCTTGTGATTACCTAATCAAACCATTTGAAGCCGATGATTTGTTGGAAAGAGTACAACGTTATATGCGTACCATGTCATTAGATGGAGATATGGTCGCTGTTGATAAAGCTTCTCGTGACTTATTAACCTTATCTCGACGGGTAGCTGATACTGATGCCACAGTTTTGATTAATGGTGAAAGTGGTACCGGTAAGGAAGTTATTGCTCGTTTCTTACACAATAATTCAGTAAGAAAAGACAGCCCTTTTATAGCGATTAACTGTGCGGCTATTCCAGAAAACATGTTGGAAGCGACCTTATTTGGTTATGAAAAAGGGGCGTTTACTGGTGCCAGTCAGGCATATGCGGGTAAGTTTGAGCAAGCTCAACAAGGTACGATCCTCTTAGATGAAATTTCAGAAATGGATATGAATCTTCAGGCCAAACTATTGCGTGTCATACAAGAACGTGAAGTAGAGCGTATAGGTGGTCGCAAGTTGATTTCACTTGATGTCAGAGTATTAGCAACAACCAATAGATTGCTGCGGGAAGAAGTTGAAGCAGGCCGTTTTCGTGAAGATTTATTCTATCGTTTGAATGTATTTCCATTGCAACTATTGCCATTACGTGAACGAAGAGATGACATTATGCCTTTGGCAAATCAAATGATACGAAAATATAGTCGGTTGTCGAAACGCCCCGTGCCGATGTTCAGCACTAATGCAGAACAGCGATTAATGAATCATCCATGGTATGGGAATGTGCGTGAATTGGATAATGTTGTTCAACGGGCGTTAATTCTACAGCCTGGAGAATCTATTACTGACAATGATTTGGCGTTTGAGACCATGACCAGCACGGGTTCAGAAACCAACGCCAAGGAAACAGTCATTTTACAGACTGTTGAAAACTTGGGGGATGACCTACGCAGTCATGAACAGCGACATATTCTTGATGCTTTAGAAAAGAATAATGGTAGCCGAAGAGTTACAGCTATGGAGTTAGGGATAAGTGAACGCACACTTAGATATAAATTATCCCGATTTAGAGAGTTGGGTATTGCTATTCCAGAGAAGGTTGGCAAGAAGTCTGCATAACTTAAATAACAATACATTTGTTAGTGGAGAAACATCATGATTAAAGGCATAGACCCGAACCAATTATTAACGCAGATGCGTGCAGCCCAAACACAGGCAATGCAACAGCCTGCAGTTAATCTAACAAATAGTGACACTACTGGTCGGGTTGATTTTTCAAATTTGATGAAAACAGCAGTAGACACAGTCAATGAAACACAACAGACATCAGCAAAATTAAAAACAGCCTTTGAAATGGGTGATCCGAACGTTAGTCTTGCAGATGCGATGATTGCAGCTCAAAAATCAACGGTTGCATTTCAAGCTACAGTTCAAGTTCGAAATAAATTGGTGGCTGCTTATGAAGAAGTAATGCGAATGAGCGTATAACGACTAACTAATAATCACTATAAAGTAGAGCAAGAATATGGAAAATGTCCCTGTAGCCACTACAGCACCGCCAGCAACACCTTTAGGTGCAATGCAATCCAATATGTCACGTCAACCGGTAATGAAACAAGTCGGGTTTTTATTAGCTATTGCTGCCAGTATTGCTTTGGGTGGCTATGTATTGATGTGGTCTCAGACGCCAAGTTACCAAATACTCTTTAATGGAATGGATTCAAAAGAGTCATCAGAAGTGGTAGCTGTTTTACAACAATCAAATATCAACTATAAACTGGACCCAAGTACAGGTGCGGTGTTAGTGCCTACGTCAAAACTACAAAGTTTACGGATGAGATTGGCAGCAGAAGGTTTGCCCAGAAGTACCTCACCTGGCATGGAAATGCTAAATGAAGAACAAGGATTTGGAACCAGTCAGTTTGTTGAGCGGGCACGGTATCAGCGTGCAATGGAAGAAGAATTATCACGTTCAATTTCTGAACTTTATAATGTTCGTAGTGCACGGGTTCATTTAGCGATACCTAAACAATCAGTTTTTGTGCGTGAACGTAAACCACCGAGTGCATCGATAGTTGTAAATTTGTATGCTGGCCGTAACCTAGAGCGTGGACAAGTAACTGCTATTACCCATATGGTCGCATCGAGCGTACCAAATATGTCTAATGATAATATTACGCTGATAGACCAAAAAGGTAATTTACTAAGTCGACCTGAGCGTGATCAAGGTCTTGCATTAAGTGATACTCAGCTAGAATATACTAAAAAACTTGAACAACGTTATATAAGCCGTATTGAGGATATATTGGCTCCTATAGTTGGGATGGATGGTGTGCGTGCACAGGTTGTAGCGGAAGTCGATTTTACAGTTAGTGAGCAGACACATGAGAGTTTTAACCCTGATTTGACAGTAGTTCGTAGTGAGCAGATAGAAGAAGAAAATAGGCTAGGTGCAAATGGACCACTGGGAGTGCCTGGAGCTTTATCTAACCAACCACCTGGAGGTGGCGTAGCACCAGAGTTATCATCAGGTGAAGCAGGAAGTATGTTTGTAAGCGGACAATCAGGAAGCAAGAGTAAACACAGTACTCGAAATTATGAGATAGATCGCACAATTAGTCATACCCGCATAGCTCCTGGTTCAATTCAACAGCTAAGTGTTGCAGTGTTAGTAGATGAGCGTCGTACTTTAGATGATGAAGGTAATGTACAATCAATACCATTATCTGAAGCAGAGATGACACGGATTAATGCACTTATTATGGATGCAATTGGTTTTAATAAAGCACGCGGTGATAGTTTGAATGTAGTTAATGCTCCATTTATGGCACCACCGGTTGAAGAATCAATCCCGGCATTGCCTATATGGGAACAAGATTGGGTATGGAATGTTGTGAAACAAGTCTTAGGTGGATTGCTGGTTTTATTTCTAGTATTTGGTGTTATTCGTCCTGCCTTTAAAGATTTAAACAAAGTACCCGTGTCTGCAGCTGGATTAGCGAATGATGGTATGGCACCAGGACAAGCCATAGCAATGGGTGCCGGTGGAGTAGCCACAAATGAGATGGATAAAATAACAACTGGTGCAGAAGATTTGGAAGGTCAGCTAACTAATGTACGAAGTTTGGTGCAGCAAGATCCAGCACTCGTGGCTCAAGTAGTTAAAAATTGGACAGCGAGCGAATCCTGATGGCAGAGCAAGTTAGAAATTTAGCTGGTGTTGATAAAGCGGCAGTATTTTTACGTTCAGTAGGTGAATCTGAAGCGTCTGAAATACTAAAGCATATGACTCCTAAAGAAGTGCAGAAAATAGGTGCAGCAATGTCTGTGTTGACCAATGTTAGCCGGGAAGAAGTTCAAGGTGTACTGGATAACTTTGTTGCGACAGTTGAAGAACAAACAGGCTTGGGAATTGGTTCTCATGATTATGTTCGCAATATGTTGGTGGGAGCATTAGGGGAAGATAAGGCCGGAAGTTTATTAGACCGGATCCTGTCAGGTGGTAATACCACTGGATTGGAGCAGCTTAAATGGATGGATGCACGGGCTATTTATGAAGTTATCAAACTAGAACACCCACAAATTATTTCCATTGTTAGTTCATTTCTAGAGCCCGATCAGGCTGCACAAGTTCTGGGAATGTTTCCTGAACGTGATCAGGCGAATATATTACTTCGGATTGCAACCCTTGATGGTGTGCAACCATCAGCGTTAACTGAATTGAATGAGATATTGGAGAAACAGTTTAGTGGTACTGCAGGTGGGCAAACAGCAACAGTTGGTGGGGTAAAAACTGCAGCAGATATCCTGAACTTTGTTGAGGGTAGTGTAGAAGCCAGTATTATGGAACAAATTAAAGAATCAGAGCCTGACTTGGGTCAAAATATTGAAGATCTTATGTTTGTATTCGATAATCTTATTGATATTGACGACCGAGGCTTCCAAACATTAATGCGTGAGATTTCAACAGATGACTTAATGTTAGCCTTGAAAGGTGCTGATGAAGGACTCAAAGAAAAATTCTTCAACAATATGTCTCAACGTGCAGCTGAAATGATGCGAGATGATCTGGAAGCCAGTGGGCCAGTCCGTGTCAGTGATGTTGAAATGGCTCAAAAAGCTATTCTTTCTGCCGCACGAAGCTTATCCGATAAAGGTGAGATCATGTTGGGTGGAGGCAGTGGAGATGACTTCCTCTGATGAATTGGTTTCTGCCCAAGCTAATGAGGTGACTTCGGAAGAATTAGCTGATTATCAGCGTTGGCAAGCACCACATGTCGTGGCTGTTACTAATGTTGAAAATGCATTTCTAACTGTTGAAGGCATTGAGTCATTACAAAATGAAGCTAAACAAGAAGGCTTTAAAGCTGGTTTTGATGAAGGCCGTAAGGCTGGACTAGAAGCAGGTCAAGCCGACATTATCCAGCAATTAGATTACCTCAAGCAAATCATGGTCAGTTTGAATACCCCTTTAAATGATCTAGATCAGCAAATTGAAAATGATTTAATTACATTGGTTACCACAGTGGCTCGACAAATTGTCCGGCGTGAACTAAAAGCGGATCCAGAACACGTTATTGGTGCCATTCGTGCTGCCATCTCTGTATTACCTATTAATGATCGTAAGATCAAAATTTACTTGAATCCACAAGATACTGAATTGGTCAAAAATGGACTATCTCTGGATGATGATGGTGCTAGTTGGCAATGGCTGGAAGACCCGGTGCTTACCCGTGGCGGTTGCCGTTTAGAAACTGCAGATACCATGGTCGATGCAACGGTTGAAGCACGTCTCGAGAGTGTTATTAACAAATTGCTAGGAGGCAATCGATCGGATGATAGCACCGACTGACCCTGATTTAGACTTGGCAAGACTCGCTGATCGAACAGACAACTGGCATGAACGATTGAAAGATTGTCAGCATCGTCTGGACACTGATACCTCTGAAGTTTTATCAATTGAAGGTCGTTTAACCCGTATGGTGGGTTTAACACTTGAAGCTATTGGCTTTCAGGCACCTATCGGTAGCCGTTGTGAAATTCAAGGTGCTTCAGGTAATCTGATAGAAGCAGAAGTGGTAGGTTTTGCAGGTGAAACACTATATTTAATGCCCATAGGTGATATTCGAGGTTTAGTACCTAATGCTCGGGTTCGACCTATTCGTAGCGATTCACAAGTTCCGGTAGGTGAAGCACTGTTGGGAAGAGTAGTAGATGGGGCCTGTAAACCTCTTGATGGTAAGGGCCCACTCCGTGTTAAAGAGCGGATTCCGCTACATGGGAAACCAGTAAACCCATTGCAGCGAGCTCCTGTACGGCAGCATTTAGATGTTGGAGTACAAGCTATCAATGCCCTATTTAGTATTGGCCGAGGCCAACGTATGGGCTTATTTGCTGGTAGTGGCGTTGGTAAAAGTGTATTACTTGGCATGATGACCCGATTTACTGAGGCAGATGTAATTGTCGTAGGTTTGATTGGTGAGCGTGGTCGAGAAGTAAAAGAATTTATTGAAGATATTCTGGGAGAAGAAGGTTTATCAAGGGCTGTCGTTGTTGCATCACCCGCTGATCACTCACCATTAATGCGTTTACATGGTGCAATGCTCGCGACTAGTATTGCTGAATATTTCCGAGATCAAGGAAAACAAGTTTTACTGTTGATGGACTCCTTAACTCGTTATGCTCAGGCGCAACGCGAAATAGCTTTGGCAATTGGTGAACCACCGGCAACTAAAGGTTATCCACCTTCAGTATTTTCATTACTGCCACAATTAGTTGAGCGTGCAGGAAATGGTGCCAATGGTGGTGCAATTACTGCTATTTATACGGTATTAACGGAAGGAGATGATCAGCAAGATCCGGTGGCTGATGCAGCACGAGCTATTCTTGATGGCCACATTGTTTTATCACGACAATTATCAGAGGCAGGGTTATATCCTGCAGTTGATGTTGAAGCATCAATAAGTCGTGTAATGCCACAGATTATTAATGAAGAACACTTTGAACAGGCTCAATATTTCAAACAAATTTATTCAACATATCGCCAGAATCAAGATCTTATCAATGTCGGTGCCTACGCTATGGGTAGCGATCCAAAGATTGATGAGGCCATTGCCATGTTCCCGAAATTGCAGTCTTTAATTCAACAAGGAATGAATCAATCTATAGATTGGCAACAAAGTGTCGATAATTTAACGACAACGATGCAACTATCACCACCGGCAGCAGATGAAACAATGAAAATGCCAGAAATTTTTAATCCAGGGCAAAATAGAAACTAAAACTGGTCAGTTTTATATTTTTCTGTTCTTATTGAAAGATGAAACGTTCAAAAAGACTAACTCCTATTGTTGACCTTGCAGTCAAGGCTACCGAAGCTGCTTTGATAAAAGTAGGTGAGGCCAATGCTCTGTGGATAAGAGATACCAATCAGTTAGAGGAACTGTATCGCTATCAAGGTGAATATCTGGCTAGACTTCGTTCAGGAGATGTTCTTTCCATGAGTGCTCAGAAAGTGTTGGAGCTTCGTGGGTTCCTAGCTCAACTTGATCAAGCTATTCTCGCTCAGCAACAACAAGTTAAAATTAGTCTTGAAGTTTTACAGCAGCAGCAGGAACAATGGAAAAAAGTACGAAGCAAGGAACAAGCAATGCAGTCTTTGGTGAGCCGTTATCATCACGAAGAAGTGCGTATTGAAATAAAAAAAGAGCAAGATGACAATGATGAGCGCAATACGAGTCAGTGGTTACGCAAACCAAAATAACTTCTAAGTTAATCAAAACCTCCAAACCGCCGATACACTGGCATGGTCTCTGCATTATTGCTAATAGAAAGTAGTAATAATGTGTAGTTTTTAAATATGTATAAATTAGTAAAGTAAGCTATGGTAAGGGTTAAAGCAGAGATTAGAGTGAAGAGTTATCATCCTATCCAGATACTGAAATTCCATAGTGGCAATCTGAAAGCGGCAAGAATGTTCCTCTCAGTTGCAGCTGTTCAACAGGGCGGTAATAATGGGTGTTGGGAGCGGACACTACAAAACTTTAGTGATTACCTGATTCGCTATTAATAAGAGGTTGCTGTAATTCATGTCAGATAAAGAGACAGTAAAAATAGATTGTGGTGATGCACTTAGTATTGCTGACGTCGGTGATTTATATGCAGAGTTATTAGTATTGTTAGCTGAAGGAAAGACCGTACAATTTGATGCTAGCCAACTTGAACGTGTTGATGCAGCAGCGTTACAGGTTCTTTATGCCTATTCTAAAGAGGCCGTATCAAATGGTAATCCTTTAATCTGGGATCAAGCCAGCGAGGCTTTTTGCCGTAGTGCCCGATTATTAGGTCTGGCACAGCTAATGAATATAGATAAAAATACAGTGTAGTTATCTGCTCAAGATTAAAGGTAATATTTAAGATTAATGCATCTATGCTGGGTGCTAGAGATAAGGAGAACAATCAGTCATGGCAAAAATTTTAGCAGTTGATGATTCAGCTTCTATGCGACAAATGGTGGCATTTACATTAAAAGGTGCAGGCCATACGGTGACAGAAGCAGCAGATGGTCAGCAAGCACTCACTATCGCTAAAACGCAGGCATTTGATTTGGTGCTGACAGATGTGAATATGCCAGTAATGGATGGGCTGACATTAACCCGAGAATTGCGAGCATTACCTGCTTATCGGTTTACACCAATATTGGTGTTAACAACTGAAGCTGGCACGGAAAAAAAACAAGAAGGAAGGGCTGCTGGTGCAACCGGTTGGTTGGTGAAACCGTTTAACCCAGACCAATTATTAGCAACAGTTAGAAAAGTGCTTGGGTAGATATATTCCTTTAAAAACGAGTTTTTTGGCTGTTTTGAAAGGAAGATACATTTTGAGTTTATTAGGAAATACACCCTATGAGTATTGATATTTCACAATTTCATGATGTCTTTTTCGAAGAAAGCTTCGAAGGACTCGATGCTATGGAAAGTGGTTTGCTCAACCTTGATGTTGGTGCTGCTGATGTTGAATCTATCAATACTATATTCAGAGCGGCTCATTCAATAAAAGGTGGTGCCGGTACTTTTGGCTTTATGGATGTATCAGAATTCACTCATGTAATGGAAACATTGCTCGATGAAATGCGTAACGGTGAGCGTGACGTATCCAGCGAATCAACCAATTTATTACTAGAAACTGTTGATGTATTACGTGAGATGTTGATTGCAGTTCAACAAAAAACTGATACGGACGCTCAACGCATTGCAGAAATAAGACAAAAGCTGGAAGCAATGTTGGCAGGTGAGGCAGCTGAAGCATCTGGAGCATCTGGAAATCCTATAGAAGTTGATTTGACTGCTGACATGGTTGAGTCGACACAAATTACTATAGGTTGGAATATTAATTTTCGGCCACATCAACATCTATTGCAGACAGGCAATGATCCGGTACGGATGTTGCGGGAACTAGAAACTTTGGGTGAATTGGCTGTTGTTGTTGATGATTCGAAGTTACCACCATTTTCAGATTTGGAACCAGAAGACAGTTATCTATCATGGCAGTTAACGCTTATGGGAGATATTCCAAAAGAAGAGGTAGTTGAAATCTTCGAATGGGTTGACGATGAATGTGATTTAGCTATTGAAGAAATAGTGGGTGAAAGTACCGTTGCAGTTGAGAATACGGCTGGATCAATCAAGGACGAATCAGCTGATCATCAAGTTCCTATTATTGTTGTTGAGCAAGCAGCTACCAAACAAGTTGAGGATGCAAAACCAAAAGCGTCCTCTGCTACTCCAGCAACAACATCTATTCGCGTGGGTACCGATAAGGTGGACTCACTGATTAATTTGGTCGGTGAGTTAGTAATCACTCAGTCCATGTTAGGTCAGATAGGTGATAATTTTACCCAAGATATGTTGCCTCAATTAATAGATGGCTTGGCGCAGTTGGAACAAAATACTCGTGAAATGCAAGAAAGTATTATGCGTATTCGGATGTTGCCAATAAGTTTTGCATTTAATCGTTTCCCGCGTCTGGTACATGACTTGTCGGGTACATCAGGAAAAAAAGTCGAGTTAAAGTTATCAGGTGAGCAAACCGAACTTGATAAAACGGTGATGGAAAAAATTGGTGATCCATTAGTACATCTGGTGCGTAACTCACTTGATCATGGATTGGAAATGCCCGAAGTCCGCTTGGCAGCAGGTAAAGAAGAGATAGGTCAATTACACCTAAATGCTTTTCATCAGGGCGGTAATATAATTATCGAAATTAGTGACGATGGCGCCGGTTTAAATGAAGATAAAATCTTCAATAAGGCTGTTGAAAAAGGTTTGGTGGATGCTTCAGAGGTGCTTAGTCCAGATAAGATTCATGAATTGATTTTCCTACCAGGTTTTTCAACTGCGGATGTGGTTACTGATATTTCAGGCCGAGGCGTAGGAATGGATGTGGTTCGTAAAAATATTTTAAGTCTTGGTGGTAGTGTTTCAGTCGTGTCAAAGAAAGGTGAAGGTTCGACCTTTACCATTCGTTTGCCACTCACATTAGCGATTATGGACGGACAAACTATTCGAGTGGCTGGTGAAAACTACATCATACCATTGGTTTCAATTATTGAATCTCTAGAAATTAAATCTACTGATGTAAAACGCCTATCAGGTAAAGGTGAGCTCTATCCATTGCGTGATGAATATGTACCTATTATCCGCCTTTATGAAATATTTGGTTTGCACCCTAAATCAACAGATCTGGAAGATGGTTTGTTGGTAATTGTCGAGGGTGCGGGTCAAAAAGTTGGGTTGTTTATTGATGATTTATTGGGTCAGCAGCAGGTCGTTATAAAAAGTCTGGAAACTAATTATCGCAAAGTACTCGGTTTGTCTGGTGCAACTATTCTGGGCGATGGTACCGTTGCCTTGATTTTGGACGTACCTGGGCTGATGACATTATACAAAGACCCGTCATTGGCAAAAGTGTTGATAAATGATGAACAGGTAGCCTGAGGAGTAATGATGTGACCGAATTACAACAGGCGAATGACTATACAGATACCCTTGGCGATTTTGAACAAGGAACAGAACAATATCTGAGCTTTATATTGGACGATGAAGAATATGGTGTTGAGATCCTTCGTGTTCAAGAGATAAAAGGTTGGGATAGAGTTACTTCTGTACCGAATACACCTCATTATTTGTGCGGTGTGCTGAATCTGCGAGGAACAATTATTCCAGTAGTGGATTTACGTATTCGTTTTGATATGCCAGCAAGAGAATATACACCTACAACAGTGGTAATCGTTCTCAAGGTAGAAGGTGGCGGTCAACGAACGGTTGGAGTTGTCGTTGATGCGGTATCCGATGCTCATAATGTGTTGCCGGAAGATATTAGACCAACCCCTGATTTGGGTGCTCATGTGGATATTAACTATATCAGTGGCTTGGTGCCAGTTGATGACAAGATGATGATGATTTTAAATGTTGATCGATTGTTAAGCGTTGAGTCGATAGGTTAATAGAGTGCATATAGGTCAATTATTGTGTGTCGAATAATAGCAGTCATGAACCAGAAAGGTGGGGTTGGAAAAACAACAACTACCATCAACCTTGGCCATGCACTTGCTTTGTCTGGTAAGCGGGTAACGTTATTAGATATGGATGCACAAGGACAGGTTGTAACAGGGTTCGGCTTGGATAATAAACAAGCGGGTTTAGACATGGTTTTACTGGAAGATGTGTTGATTGATGATGTGAAAGTTACGGTAAGAGACAATCTTGATGTGGTTTCTGCCGGTCCCCAGTTGGCTGACTACGAACATGTTGCTACTGGTGGCGCTAGCCGAGGGCATAAACTCCGATTAGCAATAGAGAATTCGACATTAATAGAGCAGGATTTTATTTTGATCGACTGTCCGCCATCATCAGGATTATTAGGTATCAACGCTATGTTTGCTGCTGGTGAAGTATTGATACCAGTATCAGGTGATTATTTATCATTGCAAGGTTTGTCACGCATGATGCAGATTTTAAAAAGTGCAGAATCTATGTCAGGGCATGCCATCAAATTATGGCTACTTTCGACACGGATGAATATGCGCCGACGATTAACGCATGAAGTGAGAAATAGAATTTTGAAATATTTTCCAGGGCGCGTTTTTAATACGGTAATTCGTGAAAATGTTGCATTGGCAGAAAGCCCCAGTTTTGGAAAAACAATATTTGAATACAGAAAGAATAGTGCGGGTGCAGAAGATTACTTCTCACTTGCTCAAGACCTTTTACGGGGGAGAACCAGCTAATGGCAGAAAAGAAAACACATATGGGTAATGACCCATTAGCGTGGCTGGCCGAAGAGGACAGCACTGCTAAAAAAGCAGTGTTACCTCCAAAACGTACGCGAACACGGCGAACTAGCAGAAAAAAAACAGCAACTGCTAAAACAGAAATAGAGCTAGTAGAAGAAAGTTTTGCTGCTTTAGCACCTCAAGGTGAAGCACTGGTTAGCCGTTTTTATGAAAAGTTATTTGAACAAAATCCTAAGCTAGCCCCATTGTTTGATACTGTTTCAGTAGTGGGACAACAGAAAAAGCTGTTGGCCTCATTGGTGTTGCTGGTACAAAACCTAGATAAGCCTGCTGTATTAAAAGACTATTTATTGGGGTTAGGTGCGAGGCATATGCACTACGGTGTTTCCTTGGAACAATATCAAATGTTTACCGATGCATTGATCTCGGTAATGTCAGAAATATTGGGCAACAAATGGACATCACAAGTTAACGATGCGTGGCAAAATACGTTAAATAATGTGACAACGATTATGTTAGAAGCATACGAGCCAGTGGAGGCTGAAGAAATGGCAACGAATAAACAAACAGATAGTCAAGAATTGATAACAATGCGGGCAGCTGTAGATGGTGCATCCACTGCGTTGATGATGTGTGATGAGAATCGTGTTATTACCTATGCTAATCCAGCGGTAATGAGTTTGTTGCAAAATCGTCAGACGGAGTTACGCAAAGTATTTCCCGGACTTAATTTGAAAAAATTGATTGGCACAAATATAGATGACTTCCATAAAGACCCATCACTTCAGGCCGGGATTTTGTCTGATGTTGATAATCTGCCTTATCAAGCTCAAATTCAGTTATTAGATATTCATTTTGATTTAAATGCTAGTGCTATTGTTGATGCTGATGGTAACTACATGGGTAATATGGTTGAGTGGAAAGACATCACTGACCAAGTTAATGCTCAGGCTGAAGCAGATAGACAAGCTGTAGAAGTAAGCCGTTTACAATCGGCGATAGACGGTGCAACCACTGCATTGATGATATGTAATGCTGACCGAGTAATTACGTTTGCCAATCCATCTGTAATGGCATTGCTGGAAAACCGTTTAACAGAATTAAGAAAGATTTTTCCTAAAATAGACTTAAATAAATTGCTTGGTACCTGTATCGATGATTTTCATAAAGATCCTTCGCATCAGGCAAAAATCTTGGCCGATGTAGATAACTTGCCATATCGTAGTCAAATTCAATTATTAGATTTACACTTCGATCTTAATGCCAGTGCCATTGTTGATGCTGATGGTCACTATATGGGCAATTTGGTTGAGTGGAAAGATATTACTGATCAAGTGAATGCAGAAAATGCAATTAAAACATTGATTACAGCAGCTGGAGCAGGACAGTTAGAAGAGCGTATTGATACCAGTGATTATTCAGGTTTTATGGAAAATATCGCTGGGGGAATTAATAGCATAATGGATACTGTTTTAGCACCGGTACAAGAAACAATTCGAGTATCAGGTGCTTTATCTAACGGTGATTTAACCCAGAATATGGATGGCGAATATCAGGGACTGTTTGCAACATTAGCTGACGCTTTGAATGATTCGGTTAATAAAATGGCTGAAACAGTTCAAGAAATTAATGATACGTCAACCAGTATCGGAACAGCAGCCAGCGAAATTTCTGAGGGTAATGTTGATTTAAGTCAACGTACAGAGCAGCAAGCTTCATCGTTGGAAGAAACAGCTTCGAGTATGGAAGAACTAACCAGTACAGTTCGTCAAAACTCTGATAATGCCCGTCAGGCAAATCAGTTGGCAGCATCGAGTCGTGAGCAAGCTGAGAAAGGTGGTTCGGTCATTAAAGAAGCGATTGCTGCTATGTTGGCAATCAGTACTTCAAGCAAAAAAGTGACCGATATTATTGGTGTCATCGATGAGATTGCATTCCAAACTAATCTATTGGCTCTAAATGCTGCAGTTGAAGCTGCAAGAGCGGGCGAGCAAGGTCGAGGTTTTGCTGTGGTTGCTTCAGAAGTTCGTAACCTTGCCCAACGATCAGCCTCTGCTGCCAAAGAGATTAAAGAGTTGATTAATGATAGTGGTGAGAAAGTCAAAGAAGGTTCAGCACTAGTGGATGAATCAGGTAGAACCTTGGAGGAAATTGTGGCCAGCTCGAAAAAAGTGGGTGACATTATTTCTGAAATTGCAGCGGCAGGTGCAGAACAAACACAAGGTATCGAGCAAGTCACTAAAGCTGTCGGCCAGATGGATGAAATGACTCAGCAAAATGCCGCACTGGTAGAACAGGCAGCAGCAGCAAGTGAATCTTTGGATGACCAGGGTAAGAGCCTGCAACGGTTGATGTCATTTTTTGAGGTGGGTGATGAGTCTGATGAACCTGCTCCGGTGGTTACTGCCAGGAAAACTAAAGCAAAACCAGTGGTTAAGAAAGCCAAAGCTAAGCC
>Ga0164311_10000628_pt1 | contig 15852 bp, 13 predicted proteins | sample GuaBasSedimGuay2_FD_121796 | JGI IMG/M metagenome (GOLD analysis project Ga0164311, IMG submission 121796) | Subseafloor sediment microbial communities from Guaymas Basin, Gulf of California, Mexico - Guay2, Core 4569-9, 9-12 cm | ecosystem: Environmental > Aquatic > Marine > Hydrothermal vents...
ACTCTATATAGAAGCCATAGAAAAGGTCCTTCATATAATCAAGATACTTCTTAAGGTTCTCTTCTGATGCCTTCCCATTGTGAAGGGGCTTGAGTTCATACCATTCCTCATCAAGATAGTTGTTTAGTATCTTTTCCAGAAAACCATATCCCCTTGCCACTCTGAGATAATATGTCGCCATCGGTTCAAGTGTGAACTCGGGGTATATAGTAACCTCTATTATTCTCTCCGGCGGTGGCTCTGCCTCTGTGATATATTTTTCAAGCGATTTAATATGTGTCTCCCTTGCCTGGGTTATCACGCTGGCAAAAGCGGTTTCCAGGCGTCTGATGTAGTTATCATCAACGGATAGTTTGGACGATTCCCTCGTCTCATTAAACTTAAGCAGGCATTCCAGCGCATACTGCTGATACTGATACCACCCGCTTTCTTCATCCGGTTCTAAACTTAATCTACCATCTCTTATTGCTTTTATCAGCTCAGGCATCAGGTTTTCTATATCACCTGTCACTGGCAGTTTATACATTAGGTCAACCTCTTTAGACATAGAGGGCGGGATAAGTGCGAACATCATCCTGTCTTCCTTTGCCTTCTTATGTGCAGAGTTGAACAGGGCATCGTCTTCCAGGGTCTCACCGCAATCGCCGAATGTCTCCTTATAATGTTCTGGGTTATAATACCTTGATGGGTTGGTCAGCCCCGAGAAGAGGTCGTTCAAAAATCTTATCCTGGTCTCAATCGTGTCGTTCTTGTCAATGGCAGAGCATAATGCAAGGGAGAGCGCGAACTTATCCGGCTCATCCGGGTCCATTATAGTGGCTAAATATCTTTCTCTTACGAATATATGCCTTAAGGTATCCGTCCAGGTGTAGAAGCCGATGGGTTTTGAACTGAAAAGCTCCTCCTTCTGGAATCTTTCCGCATTCTTCTTCGCCTCCTTTGCTATCTCATCCGGTAGACCCAATTCTTCAATAGTGCCACCCCCCAGAAGGAATGCGGTTGAGGTGAACGCCAGAGCATCGGAGTATGCCTTTCTAACTCTACCACTGCCCTGCTTAAATAGTGGTTTGAGGGCTGTAATCATATCCTTTAGTATTGCTTGCCTTCCCTCATTTATCTGGCTAATACCAATCTCAAGGGCTACCTCAATGGCTGAATACACCCCATCATCAAAGAACTTTCCCTTCTGACTACAGAACTCTATTGATGGCAGAACAGGATACTCCGAATCCTCTGCCGCCTTGAGGTATGATGGATATAGAGGAGTTTCTTCTATTATCTTCTCATATCTCTCACCCTCTATATCCTTTGTGAGTGTTTCAGGAATAGTGATAGAAAATGTTGCAGAGGTATCATCAACCGAGTATTCTATATTGGTATCGGTTGAGGAGTCATAGACGGTGTCAATTCTTATTGGCTTTAGAGGGTCGGGTCTCTCATATGTGAGGGATGTATTAAGGGTGGTTAGAAGAATTACTATTAGAAATAGATGATACCGCATATTTATTAGACCTCCTAATAATACGACTATAACTTTATGTAGGGAACATCGGGGTCGTGGGGGAAGGCGAGATACCATTTATGTTTTTTAGCCAGTTTTATTATCTGCTTTTTCATGGTTAGGACGCTTAGGGGAAATAAGTCAAAGGCGCAGTGAATGTCGCCTCTGAGGTGATATCTGGTTGGAACTATATCACCGGTAAATAACAGCCCCTGCCCCTTGGATTTGACAAGCACCGTCTGATGCCCCGCTGAGTGCCCGCCGGTGAGCCACAGACGGATTCCCAGTGCGGGGACATAATCTCCGTTTACCAATTTCAGTACTCGTGCCTTCATCAGACCACTGTATGTCTCAGGAAGATATGATGTCTCGGTCAGGTCATTGATGTTGGTGGCATCATCCCACTCCTGCCTCTGGACATAGTAGTGTGCATTCTCAAATGCTGGATTGCCATCGTCATCAATGGCGAAACCGCAGTGGTCGTAGTGGAGGTGGGTGAGCATTACCATATCAATATCAGACGGCTCAAATCCCAAAGCCCTCATCCCATCAATTAGAACATTGTCGTCTTTTAACTTATGGTGCATTGCCTCACCTGATGAGCCAATCCCGCAGTCAACCAGTATGTTGTGCTTCTTACTTTCTATAATGATACTTCTGGTTCTGACCAATACCATGCCATCACCAGCATCCTCTGCGAATTCACGCCAATCAGACCTTGACAGTGGAGTATAGAAAAGCGAGCCGTCAATGTAGAAGGACCTATCAGAGAGGAAATAGACCCTCTTTCTCCCTATGTCTATATGAGTGTTTTTACTGTATTCTTTCATGTAAGTTCTTTAGTATATGTTTCAATGCGCCTCCAACCAGTTCTTACCCCATCCAATATCCACAACTACCGGCATCGCAAGTTTTATTATCCCCTCCATCTTATCTTTTACGAGGTCTTTTACCTCTTCAATTTTGTTCTCCATTACCTCAAAGAGGAGTTCATCGTGTATGGTCAGAATCATAAAACCATATTCAGTTTTAGAAAGCGTCTTTTCTATCTCTATCATTACCATCTTCATTATATCTGCTGCTGTTCCCTGTATGGGCATATTAAGTGCTGCTCTCTCTGCGGAAGAGCGAATTGTGGCATTTTCGCTTTTGAGTTCTGGAAGATATCTTCTCCTTCCAAACATTGTCTCTGCATAGCCCTTTTCATGGGCTGACTTTATAAGTGTGTCCATAAACTCCCTAACAGCCGGGAAACGACTGAAGTACTTCTCTATATATTCGGATGCCTCCTCGTGAGAGATACCCAGCTCCTGAGATAGACCGTGCGGTGTCTTGCCATAGATTAAACCGAAGTTTACCGCCTTCGCCCGCCGTCTTAACTCGCCATCTATCTCAGCACCAGGGAATATCTCCTTCGCAGTTCGTGTATGAATATCTTCATTGCGCTTGAATGCCTCAATCAGGTTCTCGTCTCCAGACATATGGGCTAATATTCTCAATTCAATCTGCGAGTAGTCAGCCGAAAGGAGCAATCTGTCGTCTGGGGCGATGAATGCCTGTCTTATCTGACTCCCTATCTCTGTCCTTATCGGTATATTCTGTAGATTGGGGTCTCTGGATGAAAGCCGACCCGTTGAGGTTGATGTCTGTAGGAATGTGGTGTGAATCCTTCCTGTGTCTTTGTTGATATAGGTTGGGAGGGCATCTATATATGTAGATTTCATCTTTGAGAGAGTTCGGTGCTCTATTATCATCCTGGGAACCGGATGCATCTTTGAGAGTGTCTCCAGAACCTCGCTGTCTGTGGAATAGCCGGTTTTGGTCTTCCTCTGCGTTGGAAGACCGAGTTTGTCAAACAGTATTTTTGATAACTGCTTTGGAGAGGCGATATTAAATCTCTCGCCAACCTCTGAGTAAATCCTCTCCTCCATCTCCTCAATCTTGGTTTGAACACTCTTGGAGAGGTCGGCTAAGATACCGCTATCTATAAGAACGCCGCGGTTCTCCATCCTCGCCAGAACAGGTGTGAGGGGCATCTCAATATCTTTAAGCACTCCTGTCAAGCCGGCACTATCAAGTTTATCTTTGATGGGTTTAATCAATCTGAATATGGCGCCTGCCCTTGAGACGATATTCTTTATCAAACTCTCTTTCTCAATAAACAGCTCTGGTTGACCAGTGTAATCATCAAGGCGCTCACCGAACTCCCTGAAATAGATACTCTCAAGACCATAACTGACACCTTCTGGGGTAATGAGGTAAGCCCCCAATTCTATATCCATAAAGAACCGAATATTGCTATCAGTAAGAGAGGGGTATTTTTTGTAAATCTTCTTGAGGTTATGACCGGATATATTTGCATTTGCTTTTAAAATTGATTTGAGTGCTTCGCCCATATCATCTGGGCAAACATTTACGATATATGATTCTCCAGGACCTGAGAGGGCAATATACCCATCTTCTACCTCTATTGCCCAATCACCCTTGGTAATCTTATTTAACACATCTTTTAGTCCAATCTCTTTATACTCAAGTTTTTTATGCTCTCTGGGTTTAATAAACCTGTCAAGCAAACTGGTGAACTCCATATCCTGTAAGAACCTCTTGACCTCCTTCTCGTCCGCCTCGGAGGGACGAAATCTGTTGAACTCATCTCTGATGGGTAGGTCATATTTCAGTTTGACCAGTTCCCGTGATATGAGCAGGTTGTCCATATCATCTTTTATCTTATTAGCCACCGTCTTTGGTTCAATCTTGTCTATGTTCTCAATTATGTAGTCAAGGTTATTGTAGGCATTCAGCAGGTTTGCCGCGGTTTTTTCGCCTATGCCCTTCACTCCTGGGATGTTGTCGCTCTTGTCTCCAGTGAGCGCCAGAAAGTCAGTCACCTGCTCCGGTTTTACCCCAAGTTTCTCTATAACACCATCTACATCAATCTTGATGATGTCGTTTATGCCCTTCTTTGTGGTGATAAGGTGGGTGTTCTTATCTACTAACTGGTATAAGTCCTTATCTGAGGAAGCGATACTCACCTCAAATCCACGTTTCTCCGCCTCATCGGCAAGAGTGGCAATACAGTCGTCTGCCTCTAAACCTTCTTGCTCAATGCGGGGTAGGGCGAGGATATCGCAGAGGTGCTGGACCTTTGGAATCTGCTGGACCAGTTCGTCAGGTGGTTCCTCACGATTCGCCTTGTATTCGGGGTAGAGTTGTTTTCGGAAGGTGGGGGTCGGGGAGTCAAAGACCACCGCTACATAATCGGGCTTCTCCTCATCAAGGAGTTTTAGAACCATATTGGTGAAGCCGTAGAGGGCGCTTGTGTTTTCCCCCTTTGAGTTCCTCAGTGGATTTTTGATGAAGGCATAGTAGGCACGGAAGATGATGTTCATTGCGTCTATGAGGAGTATCTTCTTCTTTTCGGGCATATTATCTCACGATGATAATTATATGAAAGATAGGACTTTTATAGGTAAAAAAGTGAGCCGCGGAGGAATCGAACCTCCAACCCACGGATTAAGAGTCCGTTGCTCTGCCTGGTTGAGCTAGCGGCCCACTTAACACCAAATAGTATAAAAAATAGGATGAGGTTTCAACAGGGTTTATTTGTCATTTAATCTTTACCACCCCCTCTTCTTCTATCCGCCTCATCTTCTTATATGCGGGAAATAGGCGGACGATTGCGCCAGTCCCCATCTCAAATATACCGCTGGCTATAAATAGAATACCTACCCCAAAAAGGTCGGTGAGAAAACCGTATATACCCATGCTCACCATCCTGAATGGGTCAAACACCAGCGAGAATATGCCTATTATTCTCCCCCTCAGTTCATCTGGTATATATTCCTGAAGAAGCGTCATAATTGCTACCTCAAATATGGTTCCCAGAAGACCTAAGAGGAAGAATATAACCATTGCTAATAGATACGAACTGTTGAAGCCGAGAAGCGCCAGTATAACTCCATCAATAACAAGATTGTAAAAGATTATCTGTATCTTTGAATAGCGCCTGCCGATGAGCCCATATATGAAGCCCCCCACAATTCCGCCGAAGCCAATCATGGAGATGAGATAGCCAAACTCTGCATCGCCCTTGCCCAGTATCTCGTGGTTATACACGATGACCAGTGGGTTTATCCCTGATGTGAGTAATATGAGTATAGAGAAGACGACGATGAGGAACCTTATTATCTTATCACTCCACATGAATCTGAGACCAAACTTAAGGTCCTGAAGGATATTGGTTTTATTTGTTTCCACCTTTCTTTTGCTTACTTCCTCCCGTATCATCATAATCATCACTGCTGAGAATAGAAAGGTGATGGCGTTTATGATGAAGGCGACCGTAGTATTGAACCTGCCAATGATGAGACCACCTAGTGCAGGTCCCACAATCATAGTTACATTTATCATAGTCATCTCAAGTGAGTTTGCTACCACAAGTTCGTCTCTGGTGACCAGATTGGGTATATAGGCGAATTCGGAGGGTGAGTATGCTGCTCTTGCGATGCCCATAAGAAATACCAGAAGATATATTTGCCACAGCGTCTGGGTTAGGGGAAACATCAGCACAATGAAGAAGCGGGATATATCGGAGATAATCATAATGCTTCTGCGGTTATACCTATCTGCAAGAACACCCATTACAGGACCGAATATGAGGTTGGGAAGTGCCGAGATAATCATCAGGAGACCAAGGTCAAGCGCCTTGCCTGTGATATGATAGACATAGGCAATGAGAGCAATGTATTGTATCTGATTACCAATGGTGGAGACAGCGGAGCCAAAGAACAACTGGCGGTAGCCCTGTCTTCTCAAAACCTGAACATAGGATATCTTTGACTTCTTATTCTCAGACAATTTTATACCCCGATATTTTGTTTCCGTGAGTTAGTAGTATCAGATTATTCCAATACCTCAATAATTACCCATGCCACCCCTGTAGCGAGCATATCTAATTCCCTCGCCGCTTCATACGACAGGTCAATTATCCGCCCCTTTACCCAGGGTCCCCGGTCGTTCACCCTGACCACCACGCTCTTCCCATTGTTCACATTGGTAACCCTCAATCTGGTGCCGAAGGCAAGATTTCTATGGGCACAGGTGAGGTCATACATATTATAGACCTCTCCCGATGCGGTTCTCTTGCCGTGGAAGTCGGCGCCATAGTATGATGCATAGCCCTCAAAGTCCCCACTCCCTGTGTGTGTGCCCTCACCTCTGTCTATTCTTCTGGTTATGCCCTCTTTCCATTCCCTGAGCGATATGTCTCCTGACGGTCTCTTTGGACATCCGGTGAGGGTAATTATGCTTATTATCAAGACGATGAGGATGGCGCTTTGTTTCATAGTAGTGATGATATTATAACAATTTCGCTAATCCTCCGGTCCGTATTTGCTTACAGCGGAGCGGAGTTCTCTTGCTACATAACTTCTTAGAGCAGGGGGCGAGAGCGCCTCTGCCTTCCTTCCGAATGATAGTATCCACCTTCCTATCTCCTCAACCCCCCGAACTCTTACTGTATAGATTAGAGAGCCATCTACCTTAACCTCTATCTTTTGGTTGTGATGCCTTCTGCCCTCAAGTAATAGAGGTGCGATTGACTTATCAAACAGAATCTTCGCATCAATGGTCTCTCCACCCTTATATAACTCCCAGGCATCTTCAAGATAGGTTGCTATATCAAAGTCATCCGGTCGCTCAAATGGTTCATCTATGTTGTAAGCATCCTTTATTCGCTCCACGCGGAAAGTCCTGATGTTTTCTCTCAGGTGGCAGTATCCGATGAGATACCAGGCGTGCCGTCTAAAAACAAGAGCATAGGGTTCTACATTTCTTTCTGTCTCCATACCTGTTCTGAGTGAGAAATACTTAATATGAAGTATTCTTCTCTCGCTTATTGACCTTTCTATCTCACCGAATTTTCGTGGGTTCAAACTATAATCTGTTATCGGTTTATCTATGGTCATAACATAGTCCACTTTCGCTATTTCTTTATCTTCTATTTCCATATTGGTGAAGTCGCTAATCTTAGATAGGGCGGATTTCACCGCTCCGTGGAAGGGTGATTTGGGACCTGTGGCAGGACATGTTGAGGCGAGGTGAAGGGCGAATATCTCTTCAGGGGTTAGGTTTATAGGTGGTAGAGATTGTGGAAATAGAAATTTGTATCCATCTTCATAAATTAATGGTATAAAGTCAGAGATTGAAGAGAGGTCGCGATATATAGTTCTAACAGACACATTGCATTCTCTTGCAAGTTCTTCTGCGTTGAGTGAGGTGTCGGCGCTTAATAACTGAATTATCCTGAAGATTCTCTCTAATTGTCTGGTTCCCATTGTTCAATAGATTAATATAAGATAGGAGATATATTAAGGGGGTAATTTGACCTTGCTTTATTGAAACTAATAGGGGTTTATATTCGTCTATATTAACAATGATGGTTAGTGTTTAAGATATATATTTATTGTTTAAACACCTTTGTTTGATGCGTTGTTTTACATTAAAATCCGCTTGACTATAATTTATCTTTTTCGTTCATAAATGAAGGTGGGTGTAGTAAGGTATTGTTTAATATATATAAGGTTGTGTGAATATAGATTTTATCTTTTATAGGTTGTTTCATCTCATTTAGAGGTAAGTGATATGGTTAAGATAGTTGTAGGGGAATTAAGCGTAATGATAGTTTTATTGGCTTTGTCTGTGCAAGCAGAGACATTGCACTTAACGCTTGATGATGCGATAGAGATGGCACTTTCCGATGGGGCGGATATAATAAGCAAGGAGGTAGAACTTACACAGTCAAAGGCGGATTACCTGTCTGGATTAGGGGGGGTATTTCTCCCTACAATCAATACATCTTTATCGTTCAGACGGCAGTGGGGCACATCATATAGTTTCGGTGATTTTAATTACTATGGTGGGGTGGATTATGTGCCTGGTTATCAAGGTGAAGTTTACAATAGTGTTATGTTTAATGGCGATAGCGGTGTAAGCAATACATACACCTACAGCGCCAATCTCACCCAGCCGTTGGTTTCACCGTCTGCTATGTTTGCATACTTATCCGCAAGGTCATCATACAGGGCTTCAAGGTTGAAGTATGAAGATGCGACGGCGGGTGTAATAATTGGCATCTGTGATGCATACTTCGGCGTTCTAAAGGCGGGGCACATACTGGAGGCATCTAAGCGTGCCTATGAGTTGAGCAAGAAGCATCTTGAGTATGCACAGCGTTTATATGAGATGGAGGGTGTGAGTCAGATTGATGTGCTCAAGGCGCAGGTGCAATTATCAGAGGCGGAGATAGACCTTATTGAGGCGGAGGGTGCACTCAAGCGAGCGATGATGAACCTAAATGACACTCTTGGTAAACCAGTTGAGACAGAACTCATTCTTGAGGAGGTGCCCATTGAGATTGAAGATTATGAATATGAAGAGTGCCTTGAGGTAATGAATGAGGTTAAGAGATATGAAGAGATGTATAAGTCGGAGGATGCATCTGCTTTATATGCATCTCTTGCGGGGTGGAGTATGCACCTTCCGTCATTATATGGTAATTTCTCTTACTACTGGAATAACGAGAGATTTACCACTGAGAACTGGGGTAGAAACGATGGTTATTACATCGGTTTAACCCTGAGTTTGAACCTGTTTGATGGTCTCTCAACAGAGGCAGGTATTATGAGGGCGAGGGCTTCAAGACGCTTGTCTAAAAACTATGCGGACAGGGCTAAAGAACTTGCTGAGATGGCACTGAGAAATGCATATATCTCTTATGAGGAGGCGAAGAAGAAACTTGAGGTCACTATGAATATGCTTGAGACCGCAAGAATGGAACTAAACCTTGCTGAGAGGCGATATGAACTGGGTGCCGGTTCAATTATGGAGTTGACGGAGGCACAGGCACAGTATTTAAGTTCTGTCAGCCAGAATGAGAACGCTAAGTATTCACTTCTCACCTCCGAGATGGAGCTGAAAAGGGCTATGGGTATTGAGGTGAGATAACTTTGCTTAATAGAAGGAGTTTTGATATGGCAGGTTTCTTTTATAAATTAAAGAGGATGAAGAAGAGATGGTGGGTTCTTATTGGCATAGGTATGGTGATACTTATTATGATACTCGCTAATCTTCTTAATCCAAACAGGAATGCAAAGATGGTTATGGTAGAGGAGACGAAGCGAGGTGATATCATTGAGATGGTTTCAGGTCCAGGCACTGTGAAGGCAAAGAGCGAGGTGTCAATATCAACATATGTTCTATCCAGGGTCATAGATATTGCGGTTGAAGAGGGGCAGGAGGTTAAGAAGGGCGAACTTCTTGTCCAACTTGATGGTACCCAGTATCGTGAGGAGGTTGTTAGAGCGAGTGCTGGTGTGAGGTCTGCGGAGGCGGCGCTTGAGATTGCGGAGAGGCAGTTAGTAGAGGGTAGAGAGACATTTGATAGGCAGAGGTCACTTTATGAGGATGGACTGATATCTAAGGCGGAGTATGACAGGTCGCTTACTACCTATAGTTCGCTTGAGACAGCATACAGGCAGGCGCTATCCAACCTTGAGCAGGCAAGGGCACTTTTAGTGGCAGCACAGGACAATCTCTCCAAGACCAGATATACTTCACCGATTGATGGTGTGGTAACACGGATAAATGTTGAAGAGGGTGAGGTGGTTGTGCCAGGGACTATGAATATTGCAGGAACAGAGATGATGGTCATCTCAAATATGGGGGTGATGGAGGTTGAGGCGGAGATAGACGAGACCGATGTGGTAAAGACAGAGTTAGGGCAGGAAGCACAGATAGAACTGGACGCGTTCCCGGATAGATTATTCAGTGGAACGGTCATTGAGATATCAAAGATGCCCATATTGACCGAAGGTCTGGAGTCAACGCAGATGGGTTCTACCGACTATAAGGTGACGGTAACCCTTAGCGATGCCACTCCTGATATCCTGCCTGGGATGTCAGCCACAGTAGATATAATAACCGCCACATCTGAGGATGTGGTATATGTGCCAATTCAGGCAATTGTGAAGAGAACAGAAGATGGAAGGATTATTGAGGGTAAGATGCAGAAGAGGGTGAAATATGTAGAGGGAGTGTTCTTAATTGAGGACAATGAAGCGGTATTCAGACAGATTACCACAGGGATATCAGATGACCAGTATATTGAGGTAAAAGATGGCTTGAAAGAGGGTGAGAGGATTATATCAGGTCCATATAAGTTGTTAAGAAAGATGGAGGCGGGTGATAAAGTCATAGAGATGAAGGAGGAGAAGTTTGAGCGACCATAATAAAAGGGAGATTATTCACCTTGAGAATGTCTTCAAGATATACAATATTGGACATATTAGGGTTGAGGCACTAAAGGCAATCAATATGGTGGTTGATGAGGGGGAGTATGTGGCTATTATGGGACCATCCGGCTCGGGCAAATCCACCATGATGAATATCATCGGTTGTCTTGATAGACCTACAGAAGGGGAGTATTACTTTGAGGGTGAGCGGGTAGGCGGATTAAGTGATGATAAACTCGCCTATATAAGGAACAAGAAGGTGGGCTTCGTATTTCAGACCTTTAATCTCCTGCCAAGAAGGAATGCAATATCAAATGTTGAACTGCCTCTGGTATATGCAGGAGTCCCTGCTGAGGACAGGAAGAGGCGGGCGATGGAGGCACTTTCCAAAGTTGACCTGGTAGATAGGGCAAAGCACAATCCCAGCGAAATGTCGGGAGGCGAAAGGCAAAGGGTTGCCATTGCCAGAGCCATAGTAAACGAACCCGCCATTATTCTTGCTGACGAGCCCACGGGCAATCTTGACACCAGAACCGGCAATGAGATTATGGATGTATTCAGGAGTATAAACGAGGAGGGTAACACGATATTGATGGTTACACACGACCCTGATATTGCCAGGCATGCGAGGAGAATTATACAATTGAGGGATGGGGAGATTGTCTCTGACAAGATTACCGGGAAGAAGTAGAAGATGAGATTTTTCAGGGTAAATGTAGGAGTTATTATTGAGAATATTAAGATTGCGGTCAGTTCGCTTATTGCAAATAAGACCAGGTCAGTTCTCACCACTCTGGGTATAATTATAGGGATTACAACCATTATTAGCTTAATTTCTATGATAAATGGACTTAATGAATATGTAGCGTCATTACTATCATCATTTGGCTCAAACACCTTTAATGTGATGAAGATTCCACCAATGGTGAGAAGCGGTGAAGAGTGGAGACGGGTTCAGAGGAGACCCGACATAGAGATAGAGGATGCTCAAGCCATTGAAGAGAACTGTCCTTCTGTTGAGTTCGTCAGTATGAGGGTCTATACACAGAAGAAGGCGAAGTATGAGGGTGAGGAGACGGATTACATATTTGTGGTAGGTGTCAATGAGGCGTTCCAAAATATGGAGAACTTATTGATAAAACAGGGGAGGTTTATCTCTCAGGAGGATGTTGACCACAGCAGGTTGGTTTGTGTTATCGGCTACGATATTGAGGATGCACTATTTGTGGAAAGGAGTCCCATTGGAGAGAGAATAAAAGTTGGGGGGTATCCATTGAGGGTGGTGGGAACAATAGACAAACTTGGAAGCATATTCGGTCAGAGCAGAGACAACATTGTGTTCGTTCCAGTAACGACCTTTAGAAAGATGTTTGGATGGAACAGTTTCGCTATGGTCATTGTAAAACCAATGGGTAATGGTTCACCTGTGCCTGCCATAGATGAGGTGAGGATGCTTATGAGGCAGAGGCATCAGTTGAGGGCAGATGATGAGGATGATTTCACCATCCAGACACAGAAGGCGATGCTTGGGCTGTTCCAGAGTTTGACTGGGGCAATATTCGCTGCGATGATAGGAGTCGGTGGTATTTCACTTATCGTGGGTGGAGTGGGCATTATGAATGTAATGCTGGTGAGTATCACCGAGAGGACCAGAGAGATAGGTATAAGAAAGGCGATAGGAGCAAAGCGCTCTGACATACTGGGGCAGTTCTTATACGAGTCGGCTATTCTCTCGGTCATAGGAGGTGCTTTTGGTGTTGGGCTCGCTTCCATTCTGGTAAAGGTGGTCTCCAACTTTACAGGTCTTCCATCGTCTTTGTCAATATGGGTTATGGTTCTGGGCGTTGGGTTTTCTGTGGTTGTGGGTCTTGTGTTTGGAATATATCCTGCTAACAAGGCATCCAAGATGGACCCCATCTATGCTCTTAGATTTGAATAGAAGATATGGTAAACAAGGTAATTAGCACTATCAGAATGTTCTTTATCAGGTTAAGGGCAAGGATTAATGAGGCATTCGTAATCGGAATGGAGTCGCTGTTCTCAAATAAGCTCCGCTCGTTCCTGACCCTTCTCGGTGTGGTCATAGGGGTGATGACGGTGGTGGGGATGATGTCAATATTAGAGGGCTTGAATGACTCCATGGCAAAGCAGATAGGCGAACTCGGCTCAAATGTCATATACATAACCAAGATGCCGGTGGTTAGGTTTGGACCGATGGACCCGGAGTTGAGGAAGAGGAAGGACCTAAAGGTGGAGGATGCGAAGGCGATAGAGGAGAGTTGCCCCTCGGTTATACATGCTTGTCCAGAGATGTATAACTATGCAGATGTAAGATATGAAAGTAATCGCATAGGTGAGGTTGAGATAGATGGAGGGGATTCGTCATATCTGATTGTAAACTCACTTGCCGTTGAATCAGGAAGGGGTATAACCGAGCAGGATGTTATTGCATCAAGGTATGTCTGCATTCTCGCTTATGAACCCAAAGAGGCACTCTTTCCAGTTGGAGACCCTGTGGGTGAGGATATAAGGATTAACGGCATTGCATTCAGGGTGATAGGCACCCTTGAGGAGAGAGGTGAGTTTTTTGGTCAATCTATGGATAACTATATTCTCATTCCATACACCACCTTTCAGAAGATATTCGGTAAGGAGAGGGGGCGTATCACTCTTTCCATCCAGGCGGTGAGCAGGGAGGCGATTCCGAGGGCAATATCAGAGGTGGAAAGCATTTTAAGAAGGAGGAGGGGGGTTCCACCGGAGAAGGAGAATGATTTTGAGATAGTTACGCAGGATTCCTTGATGGAGATTTACACCAAGATTACTGGCTCTGCCTTCGCAGTGATGGTGGGTGTTGCGGCGGTCTCGCTCTTGGTGGGCGGGATTGGCATAATGAATGTGATGTTAATAAGCGTTACAGAGAGAACAAGGGAGATTGGCTTGAGGAAGGCGGTGGGGGCGAGAAAGAGCGATGTGTTGACGCAGTTTCTGCTTGAGAGCGCCACCTTGAGCTTCGCGGGTGGGGTTGGGGGTGTGGTGCTGGGTATAGGCGTTGCCTTCCTGATTGCCTCACTATCCACACTCCCAGCCACCATACCGGTATGGTCAGTTGTGCTTGGGTTCGTGTTTTCAGTGGGGGTAGGGCTGTTTTTCGGTATATATCCCGCATATAAGGCATCTGTTCTTGACCCCATAGAAGCACTCCGATATGAGTAGTTGAATTTTCTCCAAGATTTAGATAAGTTATTATTTTTACGATGGAACTATTGAGATTACTTGGGAGGTTATTTGGTGGCATCATTCTAGGAACACTGGGAGCGTCAATATTGCTGGAGTGGATGGACTTGCTGGGGCAGAACTTGATTTTAAGGATTGATAGTTATGGAAACCTGATAAGAAATACCATCGCAGGAGGGGTTGCAGTTCTAATATCATTCTCTATCACGCTTTTTCAACCGTTTATCCTTGAATTCGTAGATGAGAGAATAAAAAAAAGGCGGTTAAGAAAATTTGCCAGAGATTTTATTCCAATTGTTGTTTTTATAATCCGATGGGTGGGAGCTATGTTTGGTGTTCTGGTATGGATAATCTCGGGTGTATCATTCCAGGGTAACAAGGTTGTATCGGTTGGCGTGATGTATGCGGGTATCGGCTATTTGCTCTTCTACATCTTTTACCACACATATATGGACTTGTTTACCTGAACCTTCTATTACGGTGCAAATAGCACCTCGTTATTCCCATAATTATTCCTCCAACCACCCCAAGGGATGATGAGAGCATATCAGCGATTATGAATATGCTGGATAGTATTGCTTTTTTCAGCCCTTCTTCCTTTCTGATGTGAAGTGTGAAATCAAGGGATACAATGGAAGTAATGATAAGAAGACCCAGACCGGTTAATAAGTATGTAATTGAACCGTAGAAGACCGAGAATAAGATTGAAGAGAGACCTGCAAGGGAGGCGGGAAGCGCCATAAACGATTGCACTGGAACCGAGGTTCCCGGTCTCTTAGCATTTTTGAATGAACCAACGAAATATATTGTTAGGTCCCTTGACCGCCTGTAGTCGGTCTTCATTACATCCACTATTCCATAATGCTTTTTATGAATGTATTCAATCCTTTTATCAATGTGTATTCTGAAACCCATTGTAGCCAGTTTATTGCCATATACCGTATCCTCAATACTCGGTGACTGGTATTCCTCGTTGAAACCACCCGATTTGATAAATGCATCACGCTTTATACCTGCAAGCGAGGTGTAAAACAATGAGACCGGACTCTTCTGTCTCAGATATGTATATCGCATCCACTGGTTTTTGTATATGGATGCGAAGTTGTAAAAACCGCACTGCCTCGCCTGAATTCCTATAACGCCATCGGAGTGCTTCAGGTCAACCACTATTTGTTCCAGGGCATTCTCAGGCATTATCACATCGGAATCAATGAACACCAGTATATCGCCGGTGGCGGTATCAGCGCCGATATTCCTCGCCGAGGAGACGCCATATCTCTCTTCTGTGGTGCTAACAATCCTGACCGGCAGGTCGGTTCTCCATATTGGGGCGAGAGATGAGTCGGTTACCCTGTCGTCAACGACGATGACCTCATTTGGTTCTACCGTCTGGTCTGAGATACCCTCAAGGACCTCTCCAAGATAGACAGATTTATTGCCCACGGGGATTATTATTGAGATGGTAGGTTTTTGCATATCATCTGGAATCGCCGGCATTTTGCATTATTGTCAGTCCCACTTTAGCCACTCATCGTCATCTTCCTGCTCCCTCACCTCCATCAGTTCATCCCAGGCGATGTCAATATCGGGGTGCTCTTGCTCAACTCTTTCTCTCATCTCGTCGCTTATATATGGGTTCTTTCCCAGATAGGCGAGGGTAATCTGCTTCACGGTATCGCCATCCCTCACAGAGTGGACAAGATAGTAATACTCACCCTTTCTGCGTATGAAAGCCATCATGGGTATTATAGCAGAAGTGAGATTAGCAAATACTTAAAAAATAAATTGAAACATTGTTTGAGTTCTAATACGATTAACTAATAG
>Ga0164311_10000629_pt1 | contig 15827 bp, 10 predicted proteins | sample GuaBasSedimGuay2_FD_121796 | JGI IMG/M metagenome (GOLD analysis project Ga0164311, IMG submission 121796) | Subseafloor sediment microbial communities from Guaymas Basin, Gulf of California, Mexico - Guay2, Core 4569-9, 9-12 cm | ecosystem: Environmental > Aquatic > Marine > Hydrothermal vents...
CAGCAATGGTCAACACTCCTGAGGTGCGATGCTGAGTGATGAGGAGGTTGAAGGACAGCATCATGAAGAAGACGAAAGGAGCCGGATTGAGCCATTGATAGGCGGAGTAGTAGAGTACAACGGGATTGAAGAGATAGGTTACTGCTGCAATGTGTCCGACCCTTGAGTTGTTGGATAGGGCCGCTGCAGAGCCATAGACAGGAATCGCGGTGAGGAAGCCGAAAGCAGTGATCAGAAATCCGACCCCGAAAGGGCTGGAGGATAGATAGGTGCCGGCAGCACATAGATACACGAAGAGAGGCGGCAGAAAGTAGGGGGTCTCGAACGTGGTGGAGTCAATCACTATCGAGTTGAACTCATCTGTATAGGGCATGATTCCATTGAGAAAGTTCTCACTCCATGACAGATAGTAATAGTCATAGTCTGACCAGCCCTCGAAGTCATAGTGGATGGTCAAGCCGAACAGATTGAAGTCACCAATGCCAACCCATGATGCGCGAAAGGGACGCGCCCCGCCCTGAAGAAAGTCAATGGTCGCCTGAGTGAACACGAGGCTCCAGAGAGCACCACCTACAATCAGGATTGTTATCAACACCAGGTGTCGCCTGATGAAGTCTGTGACCACCACACGATGAGTGCTCGGATTCCGCTTCATGATGAAACCTCAGAGGGATGATTCCTGAGCAACGCCCCGCTCGGAGAGAGAGTCGTCGAGAGTCTGACCTCGTCTGTTCTGAAGCAGGTCTACAAGGGTGATGATGAAGAGAACACCCACAACCGACATGCAGGCTATAATCATTCGGAAGAACAGCACGTCCCCCAGCATGGACCATCCCAACATACCCACGCACAAACCACCAAGAAGAAGCAGATATGATACCATCTTCATCTTGGGACTCAAATCTATGAGGAGCGATGGTGCCCAGAAGAGAAGGATGATGCTCGAGAGAATGAGGACTTCCCGTTCGACGAAGGAGTCAATGTACCAACTGAACGCGTACGTGCTCGCACCAAAGATCCACAGAACAACTACAGCTGAGGCTGAGAGGATTGTCATTGCCTGATATCGGATATGTTCAGATGCTTCAGCAGGTAGCAGTCGGTCTAGGGGAAGCAGGGCAATCTTGGGACCGAGAAGAATCATCATCGACCCGACCACCATGTACTGGAATGTGACCAAGGTGCCGCCGGTGAGACCGTAGAGAGAGGTACTGAATCCAAAGACTGTGAGACCGAGACCCACTGTCACGATGATGAGCCTCACAAGTTGAAGCCCCATCCATGCCCTTGGGGAACGTGCTTCCATTGCAGGAGGGATAGGAGCGAGCCGGATTGCCACACGACTTCCTATGACACGGCGCAGGAGGCGGGCCGGTCTCTTGGCCATGTCGTACAGCCTGCCGAGAACTGGTGCCAGTGAGTACACTATGAAAATGAGGATGACGTAAGCGAGGTAGTAATTGCGATCCGGAATGAGGATTGACAGGCTGAACAGGATGGGCACATAGATCATCGACAATGACACGGGGACAGAGTCTTCCTCAGTGCGAATCATCCTTGACGAGGCGAATATTGAGAAGAAGGGGGCAAACATTGTGTAGTAGTACTTGAAGAACCCTCGCGGTCCCGTGAGATTGACCCACAGCATCATCAGTAGTGTGATGAATAGGACTCGACGTAGATACTGGACACGCTCACCCTCAAAGCGCTTTGTGAGCAGCATTCCACCAGCAGCAAGCATGACTCCAAACGCCAAGGGCCCTCCTGTCAGTATCACAGTGTCTATCAGTTCTGCCAGTTCTGGTTGCCCAGCCATGATAGCAAGAACAGGCAACCGTATTGGAATGACGTAGGCGGGAGGGTCTGTGAAGTTACCCTCGAAAGAGAACGACCCCATCGCAAGACGCCAGTAGTCCCAGAAGTATGGTTCGGCCACAAGATAGGGAAACATTATCGCCCCCACAAATAGGAGAACAATGACGACGCTTATCGTGAATCCTTTGATATCCAAATAGGTCGTCAATGTGTTGATGAGCCTTTGAACAGGACTGGCTGTCTCTTCTGTGCGCTCATGTGAAGAGGTTTCGGAGTCATCAGGGACTTCTTCTTCTCCCCTTATCCTTGGTTTCAGCAGCAAGTAGACGACCAGAGGAATCCCCAGAAACCATGCGGTCTGTTTGAACAGGGCTGCAGTTACTATGAGGAGTGTCCCAGTGTGACGCCGTCCCTTCACCAATGCATAGAACCCTGCAAAGAAGAAGAAGTAGAAGGGGGCCGGATTGAGCCAGATGAAACAGATGTGATAGAGCACAAGTGGGTTCAGTAGATAGGTCAGGGCTGCAATCTCTCCCACCCGTCTGTTGTTGGAGAACTCCTTTGCAATCCCATAGACAGGTATTGCAGTCAGGTACCCGAAGAGAGCAATGAGAAGACCAATGCCCCAGTTCCCGGGCCCGATCAGACTGCCGAGGGCGATTCCGAGACCATACAAGTAAGCCGTCAGTGGAGGAAAGATGTAGGCTCCATTCTCATTGACGACCCCACCCATGTCGAGGTAACCGAAGTCATCCGAGTATGGCATGACGCCATTCAGCAGATTGTGGCCCCAGTGCACGTAGTAGAAAGAGTAGTCACTGTAGCCTTCGAACTGATAGACTATCGTGTACCCGAAGATCTGAACCTCGCCGGGGTCTCCTATTGGTCCGAGCCATGCGTGGCGATAGTTCCAATACGTACTTGACGTGAGATACTGGGACAGCCCGATATTGAATACAATCCCCCAGACAACTGCACCAACTAGAAGGACAGACATTAAGTACCTGTGCGCGTAGAGAAAGAGACCTGCTCGGCGACCTAGCGCGAGCAAGTAGTCATCAATCCTATGACATGTGGTATGTATGCGCTCTCGGTTAACCCCTATGCGCTCCATGAGAAGTGTGCAATAGAGCACCCTGATTAATATTTGGCCTCACGCGATTTACTCACTCTGAATCTTGAGAGTCGCAGTGCTCGATGAGCCTTCCTTCGACACCTCAATGGATGGCACATCCTCCCAACCCTGAACATCTGTGTGCGTTATGAGAAAGATTTGCTCAAAGCCCTGGTCGTTCACAAGGTTTCTCACGACCGACTCGCGACGAGACTTGTCCAACCCTCCAAGAGGCTCATCCAGCAGTACACTCCGTACACGAGGTTGTCGGACTGGACTATCCCTAAGAGGACGTATGGAACTCATGGTCCTACTTATTCCCAGTCGCAAGCCGAGACTTATCGCAGTCCTGTCGCCGAAGCTCAACTGCGTGGTCTTCTTCCACGCCTGATCCCGCTCATCCCATATCTTGAGGATCAGTCCGGAGCCCGATGCGCGCGTCTGTCGCGTGGGTTCAAGGTCAACGATGGTGTACTGGCCATTGGTAAAGTGTTTTACGTACTGGTTTGTCGCACTTCGAATTATGCCAATCAGACGCTTCTGGAAGATGTAGTCTGCCACGAATCCAGTCACAAGCTTCTTCCGGACGTACTCCGTGTGTGACTTTATCTTCTGCAGTTCATCAATCTCCTGACGAAGTTGTTCCATGCGCTCTCGTTTCTTCTCAAGCTCAGCAATCTGATCTTCTTCTTGCTTGATGCCGGCCTCGAACTCCTTGATGTCCCTTCTCATCTTCTTGACGCTCTCAGACACAGTCACCACTCTTGTCCTCAGGTCGTGTACCGACTCAGCCTTGTGCTTCTTCAAAAGAGACACGATGCTCTTGATTCCGCTTTCAGATAGAAGATTGGTAAGCTCTTTCTTGGCAGACTCCAGACGCTTTTCCACGGCAGACAGTTGCCCGTGGGTGCTCTTCACTCGGTTGGTGGCCTCCTCCGAACGTGTTGTCTGTGTAAGCTTCTTGTCAGCCTCGCTTAGGGCCTTGACCAGCTCTTTGCGTTCCTTCCGCAAGGTGTCTGATCGCGTCTTGCCGGCCTTGATTCTCTGTTCATACTCTGCGACCAACCGGTCACGTTCCTCGGGGCTGAGAGGCTTGGAGCATGTGGGACAGACTATCTGTCCGTCCTCTCCTACACCACTCCCCTTCAGATGCGATATCTTCTCGCGGAGGTCCTTGTTCGCTCCTTCGATTCCGCCGAGGTCCTTGTCTATCCTAGCGATGGAGGAGCTCATCTCTACCTTCTCTGACTCAATCTTCTCGCGGACCTTCTCGAGGGACTTGAGCCGTGCCTTGATGAGTGACATGTCAACGTCCAGTAGACCGGCTTGTTCAAGATCCGACTCGAGGTTCTCTCTTATCGTGGCAATCTCATTGGTGAACCGCTCGACATCAGATTCTGCTTCACTGATTCTCTGAAGTGTCTGAGAGTCCGGTACACCCTTCACAGATGCCTCTGTATCTTGAATCTCCTCGGTCCGTTGTTTGATTGAGGTCCTGAGGTTCTCAATCCGGGTCTGGCATTGCTCAATCGTTTCTTGAACCTGTGCAGGTGGCATGTACTCATCCCGAAGTACCGACACTCTGGTGTCAATGTCCTTCTCCATGTAGCTGAGATGCCGCTCCATCTGTTTGAGGAGGTCGATGTCGTAGATGCCCTCCAGTAGCTTTCGCAGGACAGTGGGTGTCGCATTGGCAATGACTGCAACCTCGCCCTGTCTTACCAGAAGGGTCTGTAATGCTTGTTTGATCTCAAGACTCAGAATCTCATCCATCTTGCGCTTCACTGACTTGGTCTTGTCAGCAATGGGTTTCCATGAACCGTCTTTCTGTGTGAAGAGGACGACTGACAGACCCTGCGCAGAATCATACTCGCGATGAATCTTGTATCGAACGCCTGCCACTTCGAACTCGAGATTGACGGAACAGAAAGTGGATGTGAAGTTGACGAGTTCGTCATTGGTGAGGGCAACTGCATCAGAACCCCACAGACCCCAGAGTATCCCCTCAAAGAGAGATGACTTGCCGGTAGAGTTTGGACCCCGGATTAGAAGCAGTCCATCAGGTAGGTCAGTATCGTCTTCTGGAAGAGTCAGTTTCTTGAAGGGTTTGAAGTTGCGGAGCTCGATTCTAAGAATCTTCATTCCTCTCCCTCCATCACGCTATCCACCGTCATCTTCCCCTCGCGAGTTCCCACTGCATACTGGAGGGCATTGACTGCAATCTTTGTGAGAAGATCGGGATCCACAGACTTGTCCAAGGTCAGGGTGGACAGATACTCCTTGAAGTCAGTTGAAGGATCCTCGATCAGGAACTCGGACTCGATCTCAGGGTATGCACCATCAGGGACATCACTGCCAGCGGTCTGCTGCACTCTCGATACAAACTGCGCGATGTTGTATTCCGAGTCCGTAGACAGGACCTGCATCTGTAGCGCCTCTAGGGCAACATTGAGTTCAAAGGAACTCGCTGTCTTCGAGACCCCCTCAAACATCAACCGGACCCTTGCTGCGGTGGCGGGGTCCCACGATGTCCGGAGACCCTTCTCCACAAACCACGCTTCTACCTTGGACGTCAGGGACTCCTTCGTTTCGTCCGCGTCAATCGCCAGGGTCTCGTTGATGACAGGTCGGGCAAACTCAATCTTGTGTTGGGTGACCTTCGGGTCCTTGTTCAACTCTATGTCCACAACGAGGAAGCCCTTGTCAAGACCCGCCTCGTCAAAACGCCAGCGCTCCGGACTTCCGGCATACCAGCACTTCGGGGAGACCTTCCGCTGTCGATGGTCGTGCCCGAGAGCGACGTAGTCGTAGTCCATTGAGAAGATGGCGGGATAGAGCGTCTTGTCGAGCTCCATGCCGTGTGCGACCCCGACTGATGGACGCTTGCTATCGGGCTTCTGATAGGTCGAGATCCAGTCGTTGAATGTGTCAACCATTTGAGAGGCCTTGAGGACAGGATAGTCGATGAAGGGGAAACAGTAGACATCCAGATTGTCATAGTAGAACATCAGGGGTTCCCCTTCGCGGATTGCCCACTTCAGGTCCTGTTGCGTCGCGACATCAACCCCTTCCACTGCCAGCTTGAGGTTCTCGAGGATGGACACGTCACGCAGCCTGTAGAGACCGTGGTTCCCCTCGATGATGAGGACGGGAATGCCTGTCTTCTTGATGAAGTCCTGGAGGACAGAGATGGCGGTGTTCTGTGCCATGACTGACGCTTGCTGGGGGTTGCCCTCCCATGGCGAGTTGAACAGGTCACCAGAGTGCACGACCAGATCGACTGGAGGATCGAGCTCTGCAATCCTGTTGAAGATTTCTGCGAACCTCTCATAGAAGTCGTTCTCAAGAAGCTGAGACTTTCTCTCCTGTCCCCAGACATTGGGTCTCACGCCTCGGCGGGGATTGGTCCCGAGATGAGTGTCCGAAATATGTGCGATTCGTGCAGACATGGAAGTGGTCCTCACAGTGTGTATTTCTCAGCCTTTCGTTTTCCATCGTTCTTGTATGTATGCTTGTCCCTCTCAAACACAGTGTCAAAGAGGGGAATCCTGACAGGGAGCGGCAACTCGCGATAGGATGCGGTGACTATCGCCTCCCCGCGCGACATGACCCTGAACTCATTCTCAAACCCAGATATGTTGACACTAGCATTGTCGATGCACGAGCGAATCTCTCTCTCATTGCCGAGTCGGAGATTGATCTCGGTGTTCATCTGACTCAGAATCACATTGTCAAGAACGCTCACCTGTTGGCTGACAACCAGAAGACCGATGTTGAACTTCCGTCCCTGGCGAGAGATGTCCTTGAAGACTGACTGTCCACGCATGAGTTCGGGGTTGAGGATGGACGGAGCCTCTTCTACTGTGATCTGTATGACTGGGAGGTCTCGTGGGTCCTGCACGGGCGTGTCTTCGGCTGTACCGCCCTTCCCATAGAACGCCAAGGCCTTTGCCTTCACCCGCTTGAAGAATGACTTGGGCAGTCTCATTGTCGCCTGCTTCTCAAAGTCACCAAGGTTCCCGCTGCTCTTGAGCGCCCGTCGCATGTCTGACAGGGTCCGTGTCACAATGGTCGTCAGGAGGAACTGTTCCCTGTCACTCATGAGACTCGTGTTGACGACAAGTATTCGCCCAGTCTCCATGGCGACAAAGATGTCACCAAGGATGGGCGCTGGATTGCTCTCAACGTAGATTGGCGAGCGTTCGAGGAATCGAAGTCTACGCTTCACAGCACGGAGCGTCCCCTTTGGAGCACCCTCTGGATCCTCATCCATTGCAAGAATCGAGGATATCCACTTCTCTCCTTCAGAGGCGTACTGTGCATCTATGAACGAGGACATCTGAGGGCTGAACTCCATGATGGAGTATAGGTCGCGAGGCTGAATCTCAGACCAGAGGATTCTGATATCACGTGCATATCTCCGAATCTCACGAGGTGTGGCACCCTTGTGGGTAGTGAGATAGTAGAAGTCACCAATGACATCACTCCGGGTCTCCTTGCTCATTGCCTCTATCACATGCTGGATACCGTATCTGTCCACCCCCTTGGCAAACTCATCATGGGGGTCAATACAGAACGCCGAAACCCTTGTGAGATCGTCGTTCGGTCTTCGGAGCGCTGCGAGATTCGTGTCAATGATGGACTTGATGAGCACCATCATCAGATTACTCTTCCCCGACCCAGTGGACCCAAAGATTCCGACATGCATTGGGAGGAACTTTGCTGGGATCTTGACTGGTACATCAAGAGTGGCCTCTCCGACCTGAAGGTCTCCGACGAATATGTCGCCGTCTGTCTGTTCTTGTAGCATCTCTCTCACAAAGGCGTCAGAGGTCCCAGGAACAGGGCGGTATACTGAGGCCAGATGGTCGGGCAGTCTTCGAGGCGAGCGAAAGACCCACTTGTCGCCGTCCTTCTCCGCATATCCCAGCATTCGACCACCCACAGAGAGAAGCATATTGCGCTCAATGCCTGAGAGGTATGCGTCGCCCTCCACCATTAGAGTACTTGCTATACGAGACATGTCATCAACTTGCCGAAGATAGTTCTCAAGTCCGAGCACTCTGAAGAAGAACACCCGTTCGTGACCATCGCGATGAGAATAGATCATGAATATCTCCCCCACACTGATGTCGCGATTGCTACCCATTATTCCCAGCTGGGTCTGGTTGCCCATCCCCACCCTTCCGTAGATTTCTCCCAGTTTGTCTTGGTCTATTGGCATTCCATTCTCCTCACAAATCATAGTCAGCCCGAAGTGGCTCGGACTTCTTGTTGTCATAACCCATCTCGGTCCGCACGTCCTGACAGATTTCTCTAGCAAGCCGAAGGTCCTCATAACTCAGCTTGCATGATTCGTGCGCAAGAGCCAGAGGTACGGGATATCCATACCATCTCGCATCTCTCGACATGAACTCCAGCTCCCTGAACAGTGCCTTCTCATTCTCACGAGTCGCATGTGGGTCATCAGGAACAAATACGTTCTGGAGCCACCAGATCCTGTCGAAGTCAATCCTAGAGGGGCGATTGTCCCGTGAGAAACTGAACAGGTAGGGCACTGCCAGCATGGGTGGGATGTATGTCCGATCCTCGTAGATGTGGAGGCCTCCACCCGGGTCATCCTTACACGGAAGGTGGCAGAACCATTTCGCCCCCTCACCGAATTTCTCCCGAGCCATCTTCGCTATCTTGTGCGCAAAGGGGATCGTGTGGTTCTTACTGACAGCACAGAGAATGACATCGTTCTTCCGTGCCAACTCGCACAGGTCTCTGAGCATGAATCCTGTTGGCATGGAGGGGTAGTGACGGACAAAGTGCATGAACACAGACATGGCTCCATCAATCAGTACGTACCGCGGGCGGATGTTGCTCATCAGCACCTTTCGGATTGCCGCATACTCGCTGGCCTTGCGAATCTCCTCGTGTACGGTCGGGTTCGTCAGTATCTGCTCCCGTGAGATGAGTGACTCCATCTCTTTCAGACGGGGTGCATACTTCCCGTACTCCGTTCCTGCAAGGTCTGAGTAGGAGTTGATTCTGCCGTTGGTGAAGTCTCTGAAGAATGGAAGAATCAGATCGACTATGTCTTTGAGGGGATACACATTCACCAGTGTCTCGGCCAACTTCTTCCTCGCATCACCACGGACCCCCGAATGCCAGTGAGCATCTATGTAGGGCTGCTCACCTACTTCCCTCTCAAGCGCGCTTCTGTCCACAGGAGAGAACAGGTTCTCGGAGCGCGTGTTAGTGTCAAGAACCACAGTGGATGTGCTCAGCAGATGAACCCGCACATCATCATAGACTGCAAGACTGTCTGTGCCTGAACCATCCACAGCAGCAACGAGGAAGTCCTCATCGAGAAGGACATCGGCCGGATAGGTTTCGACTTGAGACAGAAGGTCTTCCTTGATGCGCAACTCATCTTTTGCGAACTCCTCCTCGTCTCTCCGATTAATCTGATTCTCGATATCAGTAAAGACCATCCGCAGCGTCTGTCTGAACTTCTCTGTGAGGATCTTCTCTAGCATAGAAAACAACTCGCTACTGCCGGCAGCTCTCCGTTTCAGAGTCATTGCTGAATCATAAAAAGGTAGCACTCGCTGAGTCAGAGAGAGCGACAATGGGCCCACAGAGGCCATCTGCTGCATAGATTCGAAATTTCCTTTTAAGCAAGGACTCACCGAAACTATCTGAAGCCTTTCTGGCTTGACCGTGTCAGTGAATATTGACGGGAAGTGTTCGGTTGCTCAAGATCACATACTTTGGAAAGACATCATTTGCGCTGGTAGCCGGTGAGACTACAGTGCTCCTGAATCCGGGAATATGGGATGGAGAATATGTAGTGCCGGATGATTTCCCGGCACGAGTTGTCATTTCTACGAACCATGCAGACGATGCAGTCGGGAATGCTGCGACCATCGCCGTGAATTCAAAGGCATGGTTTCTGGGCAACAAAATTACCACAGAGAAGGTCGCTGAACAGGGAGCGAAACCATGGCTGATCCATGTCTTGGAGCCGGAAGTACCCTATGAGATTCCCGATGTCAAGATAGTGCCATACTCGCTGTCTCGTATTCTTCAGGAGAATGGCGGGAGAGTGGAGAATCTGGGTCTGTACATCGAGATGGGGAACATGAAAATCGGATACATGGGAGATACCGCTATTCGAGGTCCCTTCGAACATCAGGAGATGGACATTCTGATAACACCTGTTGGTGGCGATGGCGTGTTTCCCGTGAAAGATGCAGTCAGTCTGTGTATCGATGCTCAACCTCGAATTGGAATCCCTATGAGGTGGGCCTCGGAGGAAGACCCCACGAAGTTCTCAAAGTATGTGGAGCAGTTCGGAAGAGGTACAAAACCTGTGGTCATGGAACCAGACCAAGTTCTTGTGGCCCAGTGGGCTGCCGGAAACGAATTCCGATACGAGCTAAACTGATATTCACTTGACAAGCCTATGATAGTCAGAATAGTCCTTTCGACAAAGAAAGCGTGACAAGAGTGTGCAGCACATGAGTGAGAAAGAACGCAAGAACGTAATCATCGACCTTGAAGAGTCGGAGAGAGTCCAGCTGGGTGGCACCAATGAACTCGAGAGTATCGAGATCAAGGGTGTCCTGAGCGTGAACAATGTGTCAGAGAAGAGCAGGATTTGGAATGTGAGGGTCCATCTGGCCGACTCGAGGGAAGCAACGGACATAGCAGAAGACACCCTCGTGGCCGGAGAGATTGATGCGGGGGGTAAATGGGAATCGGTGTACACTATCACTGCGGACAGTCCAATCGTGACCTTCACAGAGACCTTTGACACATGCGGTGACATTGAGGCCGAACAAGCACATTGGGCATACGTCAAAGGGAAGGACAACCCGGTCAAGATCACACTGAACATCAAGAATGAAACCGACGGTGAACTGAGCGGCATCGTAGTGAACAAGACGATTCCACCAGAACTCACGAATGTGGCCATATCCTACAGCAAATCTGGCACTGCAGAGTATGATGAGGCCATGAAGCTTGTAGTCTGGAAGGACTTCATCATCTATCCCAACGAGGAGAGCACTCTTGTCATCACTGCGACAGGACGTGTAGAAGACAGTGACCCCAAGAATGGGGGAGAGGTGGTCATATCCTATCGGGCCGAGGGACAGCAGAGATCCGTACTCACTCCGGACCTCACTGCCTTGACCGAGTTTCTATCAGGCATCGAAACCGCTGAGACCGAACCGAATCACTGGCAATGCACCCTTGAATGCTCCAATGAGAGCGACCTGACAGTCAGACTTGACCGTGCCGAAGTGTATCTCACGCCAGAGGATGGTAGTGAGAAACAGAAGATGATTGACGAAGCCCCAAGTGTCGAGATGGGACCCGACGAGGAGTGGAGTTCGACCTTTGAGGTCAACAGCAAGTCCACACCCAAATGCACACAGGACCTGGTCTACACACCGACGAGAGTTGTGACCAAGCGAGTCCTTGGCACAATTGAGAAATCTTCCCAGGTCATTCCCGTCTACAGCGTCGACTACACAAAGGAGTTCGACCCACCCTCCGTCAATAGCTTTGACAAGACTCCAGTGGAAGTCACAATCGAGGTCAAGAACACCGGAACAGCGGTCCTCGATGAGATTTCGATTGAGGACACTCTGCCAGACGATGTCATGCCTCCGAGTAAGGAGCACGTATCAGTGTGGGTGAAAGGGACTGACTACACAGGACCATACGAGTTCACCATTGACCCTGATGATCAGGATCCGGAGAAGCCACACAAGATCTCCTTCAGAGTCGAAGGGCTCACCGAGTCTGTGGGTGGTCTGGAACCCGGAGAGAGCCTGAAGATCAACTATGCGATCATGGCATGGAGGAACAGGCCAGAGAAGGAGTATCCGTCACCGATATCGATTGCTGCGAACATTGCTCCTGCAGGAATCCCTGCCGAGGTCGGGAGTCCAGAAGACGGCCACAAGCTGGGCATCATCTACAAGAAGAGAGCAATCTCCATCAAGAAGGCAATCAACAAGGGTGCCGGCGCTGGTGAGTATCAGGTGGTCCTTGTTGTGGCAAACAATGGTGAGGTGACGGCGGAGAACATCGAAGTGACAGACTGGATTCCGGCTGGTTTCGAGTACATCTCTGTAGACCCTGATGATGAGCAGCCCACTGTGGTGGCCGTGAGTGATGGCTCGAACATGGTCTGGAACTGGACCAGAATGAATCCAGGTGACAAGAAGAAGATCAAGGTGACTGTGCAGGGCGAGGGCGAATACGTCCGCCGTGAACCTGAGGTTTCTTCAATCTAGTGCAACAAGAAGGGGAAAGGGGTGGTGAAGTCACGCAACCCCTTCCTTGATTTCTAATTCTCCGACTCGGCTTTCTCAATCTCTGCCCTGGTCTGGGCAAGCTCAGAGTCAATGTCCTCGAGTGGGAGGATCTCGTCCAATGACTCGCGCTCATGAGTATCCATGGTGTAGAGCACCTTGAACCCAGCAAGTGTCTTGTGGATTGCATTGGATATCTCAAGGATTGCACTGCCAAGATTCTCATCTGTGATATCAGGATTGGAATGCTCGTAAGCGAAATCATAAGCACCACGGATGGGAGTGAACCCAAGTTGAAGCAGCTTGCCGATCACTTCAGATGGGGACGCACCTTCACTATAGAACCATACTTTCAGACGAGTCACATATTTCGGCATCACAACAACTCCATTACTCTTTCAATAGAGGATTTGCTCAATTTCAGTTGATTTATGACGCTTCCGATATGTGGTAAGATGTTAGTGGACCAGCAGCGAGATGCCTTCATGCTCCAGCGTATGTTTCCAGAGCGATTTGCAGTCACAGTTCAGGTGAGCGAAGACTCTCGGATCTCCGTCCAGAGAGAACTGACGAATGGCATCCACCACTGCCTTGTCGCACTTGGAGCAGTTGTGAGTGCCACGTATCTTTCCAGCCGCCGCGGGATCACATACGATGTTGATCTCGCCCTTGGAGACCTCATGTGCGTACTGAAGTACCTCAACAACGCTCCAGAGCCACGGAGGCCTATATCGACGCCTGTTCCAGAAACGTTCGACCAGTGTGTTCCTCTGGATGTTGACCGGATTCACAGAAATCGTTGCGGCCTTCAATGCGACAAGATCGTCGATGGTTCGTTTGACATCAGCGATGGCCTCACTCTCCGTCAAGAATGGGGGTTTCAGAAGAACATATGCACGGACACCAATGTCATGTCTCCTTGCGGTCTCTACTGAAACTCTGAACTCATCATACTCGAACTGTTTGTTGACACACACCGTGCGTACCAGATCACTTGAACTCTCAAGACCTATTCCCAGTTCGATCGCCCTATCTCCCAGGACACCTCTCACTTCCGCCATTACCGAATCAGTGACGTACTCCGGACGGGTCTCAAGAACCACCTCTTGGACTTCGGTCAGTCCTGAAATGATGCTCAGGATCTCGCGCCGGGCTGTGTCAGGAATCTCATCAGAATCGAAGAAGCTCCCGCTGGTGTATATCTTCACCGAGTGTGGTATATCTGTTCCGTCCAGTTCTTTCAGTGCACTCTTGAACTGATCAATCAACTCCTCGGGTGTGGGGCTCTTGCTTGTTCCATCAAGGAGATAGCTACACATTGTGCACCCACCAGAATCCCCTCGGGCGTGAGAACATCCAATTGTGGAAAGGACTATTGACAATGCCTTCCCTCTGACACCAACGACACGGGCCTCTGCAACCCATTTGGCGGCCGGCCTCCTCGGGTCGCGGGTCTTCCTATGCTCCACAGACCTCCCACGGGCTTTCAGACTGGCCTTCAGTATCTCATCCTGTATCTTCTGTGTTGTGCTCAACAGTCATGCCTCCAGCTTGTGCCTTATTGAAACAGCCCGTCCGCGGGTAAGTTCACACATCTCTCTACCCGACATCTCACTCTTTCCCACAGCTACGACTTCGTCACTCGAGTTGAGGACAATCACTTCATCCCCCGGTCGGATGGAGGTGTCCGCCTTGTGGATTCCGACAGCAAAGATGGAGCCGCCCTTCGCACGATCGCCCTCAAACCGGACCCAGGACCGTTCGAGCGGTCTGATGAGTTTCCCGCCGGCGAGAGTCAGGGAGAGCATACCCGTGTCCCCAATGAAGGCACACACCTGCTCACCATGCACCTTGCAGAGAATGGTCCCGTAAGGCTTGCCTCGAATTCGGGCATCGTCGGGAACAAGTATCTCACCCGCACCACGCCCAAATTGATAGTCTGCCGTGGATCGAAGAATGTACTGAAGATAGGACGGAGGGTTGGTCTTCCCGGAGCCCGAATGCACATCGCGGAGGGTCTCCTTGAGCGCTTCTAGCGAGTCTGACCTGGTCGGTGACTGGTCGACTGTTGTGTATATGATCCCCTGCCTGATCTCTGGCTCAGCCATCTTGACTATGTCCATGTACCCTCCGGATACGTGAGCAACAACAACAGAGTCCTCTGAGAACTTGGTCAGGTGTGTGACAAGGGCCTGCGATGCAATAGAGGTTTCTTCAAAGTCCCACGTCCCCGTCACTGGAATGTCGTATGAGGACGCAGGGAACATCCGCTCCAACTCTCTCGGAACAACTCCGAGTGGTGACGTGAGAATGACCTCAGCCAACTCCCCTCGAATCCCCGGAACAGAGTCGATTGCTGACAGGAAACGCCTATGGGTCTTTGAGTCAGAATATGGTTTGCGAGCAGAGCATGGAAGGAGTAGGACCACAGACTTCACCTCAGGAGGGGTGTATCGTTCTGAGACACGCTCTCTGAAGCGCTTGACGGCAGGAGAGTTATAGGACTCCGGCCCGATGAGAGGGAGATGCTTGGGACCGGAAGTGGGAGTAAACTCCTCCATGAAACCTGAGAGACTAGTGTCGGCCATACGTAGGATGGTCGCATTGGAGGGGGAACTGTGGGTCATTGACTCCACGAGCCACCTGAGTTGTCCAGATCTCATCGCACTCTGCGACTCTGACAGAATCAGATGATAGACCATGGTATTGTGTAACTCAAGAGCAGAGGTAGGGAAGGACTTTCTCACTGCGATGGACGAACACGAGGGGCACGGACAGAATCTTGCTTCACTGACAGTACTCACATGTTCTGTACTTGTCGGCCACAAGCGTTCTCTCTGTGCTGCGGCCTCAAGCGCATGACCCATGTCCATGACATCAAAACCCATGTAGTGTAGAAGTGGGATGAATGAGGGACTGACTCGACCGAGGGCCACAACTAGCCATTGAAGAGGAAGAAGAGCACGGATTCTGAGCGTGTTCAGATCATTCATTCCCAACAGTCCGTCAAATGAGAGTGCGGCTCCTAGCACGCCCAGCTTCACAAACTGCGGGACATACTTGGAAAGGGTTTCTTCAGAGCAGTCTGAAGGAATGCGAACAAGCACTCTTGCAGACACGTCCGGAGGAAGGCTCTGTGTGATGAACTCGAGTTGGTGCTCAAGAATCAGAGCAATTGCATCATGCCCGAGCTCGGATAGGGCCAGAGGAACAGGAGGAATCAGGAGGGAGTCAGGAGTCGATGCGAGGTCAGTGCTGTCATCACGAGAGAAGAAGGAGAATGTGACCAGCATTGGAGACTCAGCATTGGAGTCCAGTCGTGAGATGGTTCCGTAGTCGAGATGTGATCCCTGGATAGAGGAGGGGCCTGCGAGGACTGGCGTCTTGAGTTCCTTCTCTCCAACTTTGATACGCCCCACACGGGCCGGCCCATCATGTCCGCGGTCAATCTGGAATAGCGACATATCATCAATCACCTACACAACTGGTTCGTATCCCGTGTATCTATCAATATCCACTGAGGTTTCTGTACCAGACAGGATCTTCTTCACGCTCTCTAGCGCTCCAAGTTTGAACAGAGG